>Ga0325414_1007290_pt1 | contig 11724 bp, 3 predicted proteins | sample PopdelMetagenome_8_FD_206183 | JGI IMG/M metagenome (GOLD analysis project Ga0325414, IMG submission 206183) | Populus deltoides microbial communities from Bellville, Georgia, United States - Leaf-PdKOR-R3 | ecosystem: Host-associated > Plants > Phyllosphere > Phylloplane/Leaf | place: USA... | reverse complement strand
AGGACAAAGCACCTGCCACCAAGGGAATTTGTGAAGAGACCAGCTTTCTCTGATGGGTTTTGTCTCGACCTGGTATTATATTGAAGGAATGGCTCCTAACGGCTAGAAAGTTTCAAATTCAGCTGTTCCTGTAAAGATTTCTAAGAATATTGGTAGCTTGCTGGGGTCCTGCTATGAAAATGAGAGAAATGAACGCATAATTATGGTATTAGTACTAATTATTAAGATTAAAAAATTATTATATTAAAGCATCTTCAATGAAAAAAACTAAAAAAAATAATTTTTTTTTATTTTTTTCTTTTTATTTAAGACTCCAATGAAAGAGCCAAAAGAAGAGCTAAATTTATTTTTTTATCAAAGAAAAGTTATTTTTACATATCTATTAAAATAATAACAACATTAAAATAAAATATTTAAAGATTTATTCTCTCATTGATTAAACTTTTTTTTCAAAAGAAGCCAAATTATTAATATTGAATGTATTAAAATACAATTTTTTTTTTTTACTGGAGTCGTGGAGTGAACATAAAAAAAAATCATATTTATATTATTTAAAAAAATCATATTAACAATTTTAACTCTTTTAAATGATTTTTGTCATTGAAGATGCTCTTATATTATACATAAACAAAAAACTTAGGGGTGTAAACACTACTATTTATATAAAAAAAGGTTAGTTTAATTGGTCAGGTATTGGGTTTACTCTCTAATATTCACGAGTTCGAGTCCTCTTAAGACCACTGAAACTTTACATGGTCGTTAACTTCACAGTCCGTGAAATTAGTCGAGGTGTGCGCAAGCTGATTCGGATATCTACGTTAATCTAAAAAATAAACCATCTCAATTTTTTTTTCATTTGAATTTTTTTATTGGTCCTTCAAACTTTTTTTACCACCTCAAATCTACTAGTATACTAACTCCTCATCCCCCAGTCAATCCTTCATGTTGGGTTATTATCTTAATAAAAATAAAACTAAATAAATAATTATAGGAGTAAAATCTTGATAAAATTCAAAAAAAAAAGAGCACCAATTACAAGAAAATAAAATAAAAAAGTATTTTTTATAGGATTATATTAAACAAAATATAGGATTAAACAAAAAGATTCTCAAATAAAAGTGTTTATGCTACAAGTATCTCATAAATTGTTATAGCTTCCATAGAAGTTGATTAAGCAATAAATTACCTCATATTTTTCCCTAGCAATACCCTCTACAACTTGGCTCGCAGTAATTCCTTCACCAACCCTAGTTCCAATGAAGCAAGCCCAACAACAATAATAAAAATGACATAAAGATGGATTTATGATAAGTTCCTAACATTAAAAAAAAAATTAATGATATAACCAAGCAATAAATTATGACCTAATTATTCCATCTATAATGTTTTAATTGAGCCAAAGTTAGGGGTGAGCAAAAAAACTAAAAAACCGATTAAACCGAGAAAATAAAAAAAACTGAAAAAACCGAACCGTGAAAAAAAACCGATTAAAATTTTAAAAAACCGACCGGTTCGGTTTGATTTTGGTTTTATAAACCTGAAACCGAAAAAACCAAGCCGAACCAAACCGAAACCGAAAAAAAGACAAGCCAAACCAAGTCAAAACCGAGCAAAACCGAAAAAACCAAGTCAAACCGGTTCGAACCTGTTTTTGTCCTAGAAACCAAACCGAACCAAAATTAGTCGGTTTGAATCGGTTTCTGTTTTTTTTTAAATTCAGTTTGATTATTTTTTTAATAAAAACCAAACCAAACTTAAAATGATCACCCCTAGTCAAAGTAATGTAGCTAAGCGCTTCCAATTTAAGTAACAGTATTATTGAATTATCAAAATTATCCTGATATTTATTTTATAGCTCCTATTCATGTAGTTTGTAGACCCTTATCTTTCTTTTATTTAATTTAGCATTATCTCACATGGAAATAATCAATCTAAATTGGAGAATTCTTTAGTTTAAATCAGTGCATAGAAATATAAGTTTTTAATTGATCTAAATTCATGCAATTTATTTTTTATTAATATTTATTTTTGGTTAATTTTTTAATTGAATAAAATCGATTGAAATGGGAATCGCTCTATCAAACCTAATATTTTTAGTATTTTAGTAAAAAAATAAATAATTTTTATTCAAATTATAACTTCTAAGATTGGAATTGAATGAACAAAACAATCAAGAAAATATAAAATGAATATTCATTAGAAGAAGATAGAAATGAACAAAACAAATTTGAGGAAAAATATCCAAAAAAATCTCTTTTCTTTTTTTTTACAACTCCCTAATATCATAACCATTTTTACTATTCTTCCATCTCATAGACTTTTTTTCTTCCATTTATATGTATAGACCTTTTTTTTTTTGTCTATTTATATGAATATTTATGTTTACAAAGAAAATTATATTAAGTAAGGCATAGATAACCTTACACTAAGCTACAAAAAACTATTTCAAAACTTAGTTAATACTGAAGAAAACCAAGAAATAACCCCTCATGTGCGAAATTATAAAGGATCCTTTTAAAATCAAACAATTTCATCTAATTAAGTGTAATTATATGTGTAATAGTATCTACTATATCAGGAATATTAATAATCCTAATTATTGAAATTGCTCGAGAAATCTTTTTTTTTCTTTTAGAATCTATTTTTTAGTTCAAGATCTATCTTACTAACTAGAATCAAATAACTAGTAGATATATTCTAAGGGTGAGCAAAAAAATCAAAAAACCAATTAAACTGAGAAAACCAGAAAAAAATAACAGAAAAAATCGAACCGTGAAAAAAAACCGATTAAACCAATTAAAATTTTTAAAAAACCGACTGGTTTGGTTCAGTTTCGATTTTATAACTCTGAAACCAAAAAAACCGAACCGAATTGAACCCAATTTGAAAAAAACTGAGCCAAACCGAAAACCGAGTCAAATCAGTGTGAACCGGGTTTTTTCAAAAAAACCAAACCAAACCGAAATCTGTCGGTTTGAACTGGTTTTGGTTTTTTTTTAAAATTTTGGTTTAGTTATTTTTTTTATAAAAACCGAACCGAACCGAAAATGATCACTCATAATATGTTCCATCCAAAATGAGAATGGATTAGGATTATAAGCTTATAATATATTTATAATCGAGTTGATTCTATAATTATAAGTTCATTTCATACCAAACAATAGAGAATTAGCTTATATACATTCTCATTTTATAAGAAAATATCATTTAAGCATATTTAAATAAAACTTATGTTTACATATCAACCCTCTCATTGCTACATCTCATTTAAGACTAGGATGAGACATAATCAGACATTTGTTTTTATATGAATCTTTCTTTTTATTTAAAATTCTATTCTTAAATTAAAATCATTTTTTTTAAATTGAAAAATTTAAACAAATTTTTTTTTATGTTATATTAAAAAATATATAATTTTTTTTAAACATAAAGTATATATACTAACGGATTTCCAATTCCACATTAAAAAAATAAAACCTTATTTTAATATTTATATAATAAACTTTAATATGAGTTAATAATCAACAAAAAAAAAACAACAAATACAAGTACTTAAGGTTAAGTTGAGTAAAAGAAAAATCTTTAATAATCTCTCTTGCGATGTCTATGTTTTTTTTATAAGCCTATAAATAAATAAAAGATAAAAAATCACAACAAGTTTTACCGGGTTAATTATATTCACAAATTTTACTTATTTTAAATCCAATCAAGATCTTGGATCATCCAAGTTCTAAATTAATTTTATAAATCAATTGGGTTTGATAAATATAATCAGATTAAATAATTCAATTGACTTCGTCATTTAAATTTAACCAAGTTAATATCTCAAGTAATTTAAAATAAAATCAGATCCTAGCGATTTATCACGTGGCAAGCAGTCAGGCCTCGCCCAGTTTAATAAAAATATCCTTGTATAAAGTGATTTATCACGTGGCAATGACGTGACTCCCACTCGGTCAAGTAGAGTCTGACAACGCACGTTCGCTTCAAGAAAAAAGGTAATTGGTCGGAGGTGAAAATAACAAGTAAGCACGGGAGTCCCAAGGCTATCAACCCATAGGCTATTTGTCATAATTTTTTTTTTGTTTTTTATTCAATTCTTTATTTCTTTTTTTTTTCTCCTTAATTATCAAACTCTATATTTCTTTTTTTTTTTTTAGTTGTCAGTGGTGCACATATGGTTTAACGGTGACGTTTCCCCACTTTCCATGCTTTTGAATAGGTCGGTCACCGACAGAACATTGGAGATAGGTGGATTGTTGCCTTTCCGGATTTCCCTTTTCCCACTTTTGAGAAGCTTGGAGAAAGAAAATATTATTTTTTTAATGAACACTAATTATGAATCTTACGATGTCCCGCTTTGCTAAATTTCATAGATGGGCACCAGGTTCTAGCCTAGCGGTTGATTCTAGTAAGGAATTTCTTTCTCTGCGTTTTAGGTTTGAAATTTAGTGGACGTGTTTGTTATTTCTGTGGTGTTTTTTTTTATCTATTAGATTTATAAAATATTTAGTGAATTTAAAAATTAGTTATGTTACGTGTAAATTGATTCAGATATTTTGAATTATTAAAAAAAATTCATAGATGTAACTTTAAGAGGTGTAGTTAAACTAGTTAGACTCTAGGTTTACTTCCTATAGATCACTAGTTCGAGTCTCACAAATCTCAGAGCCACTGGAAAATTATATGGTCGTTAACTTCAAGGCTTGTGGGATTAGTCGAGGTACGCACAAGCTGACTCGGACACCCACGTTAATAAAAAATAAAAAATTCATAGATGTAAAATCTAGAACGGTCTGCCGGGTCAATTATGATCCATGCTAACTACTCGAGGCTAGGACAAATGTGGGTTAAAGAAAAGAAATTACAAAAAAAATAATCTAATTTACTCCATTAAAATCTTAGATTGGCTCCTGATCCGGTCAATCCAAGCCTGATATAGTTAAAATCTAATCATTAAATTGTTGATTTTTTTGAATTTTTTAATCAAAATAATATTATTTTTATTATTTAAAAAAAAATAGGAATCAATCCTACTAATTCAGATCAAAACTTTTCCTACTAATTCAGATCAAAACTTTTTATCATAACTCAAACCTTATTTTAAATTGATTCGGGTTTTACAAGTATATTTAAATTTACTGCTAGTCCTTGATTTAGCATAAAAATCTTATTTTTATCTATTTTATACTCAATTAGACTTTGAATTGAAATCAAGAATGATTTAACCAGCAAACTATATTATAAAATGGATTGCAATTAACGAAGAGTTAACATCATATTTTTATCTATTTAACATATTTCTTTTCATTTCTATCTCTCTCTAAATGATTAAAACAGAATTAAAATATAATATTTATCATGCTTTTACAGGAGGATTTACATATTAATGTATTCCTATATATATATATTTTTGGGCCGGCCTGCCTCCCGGAGAGGGGAACCCACCTCTTCTTTTGTCGAAGGGGACCCAGCCAGGGGAGGGCTAACTCGAGCAGACTCACCGGGTCAGCCTAGGTCTTGACCTCACCGGCCATGCTGCTGCATGGAGACATGAAACTCTCAAGATCGAGCGAAGGGTTGCTTTCTATAATGGAAAAGCATTTAAATAATTCAAAATCACAGATTTTGTGAGTGAATCAACCGTCCTGTCTCTGTCTGCATGAAGCTACATGACTTTAATATTATATAAATAACTTTGAGCTTTTAAATAAAATAATATTTTATTTGAAAATATATTAAAATAATATTTTTTTAAAAAAATTTATTTTTAATATTAACACATTAAATTAAATATCCAATAACATCAAAAAAATATTTGTAGCTAAAAAAGAAATTTAAAAAATTTTAAAAGCATGGTTGGACTATTATGCCAAACAAGTAGTGTACTTTTAAAAATAATTTTTCGCTTAAAAATATATCAAAATATTTTTTTATTTTTAACATCAACAGATCAAAATTATAAAAAATAAATACTAAAAAAAATATCAATATGATGATTTTTTCAAGTAAAAAACACTTTTAAAAAATATCTAAAAGAAAAAACAGAAACACTCCTTAAATCAAGTGGGGTGTTTAAAAGTATGGTAATAGTTGTTTTTCAAATTGATTTTCACTCAGAAATAAATCAAAATATTTTTTTTATTTTTCAAAAATTAATTTTGTTATCATTATATTAAATCAAAACACAAAAATAAATTTCAAGTAAAGAAAATAAAAAAAATTATTTTTTAAAATAATACTTAAAAAAAAAAAAAAACAAACAATGTCTTGAGATCGGGCGGTGGGTGCGGTGGTGGTTTCGATCTAAAGCAAGCGGTGATATCTTTTTCTTTTATCTTTTCACCTTTCTATGGTGGGTTTTTGGCTGCACATTTTGAAACTATAAATTGATATTCTCCGGTTGCTTAGTTGGTCCTCGTGTTTAGAATCGAATCACATCACATGGAAAATTAATTTTAATTCTATACATGTAATTTAAATTTAATTCATAATTTATTATAATTTTAAACATATTTTTATTATTTAAATACATTACCCAGTCTAGACAAAACAGAATCACGTCACATGAAATTAAATTCAATTAATAATTTATTATAATTTTTATATTTAAAATAAAATATTAAATTATATAATTGAATTTAATTATATTGTTTAGAATAAATTGAACTAGTAACATTAATTATTTTAACCTTAATTCAAAAATAAATTTAATATCTAGCATGACTACAAAACGTAAGGAGCCCTGGATTAGATTCCAGTACACATCTACAACAAGGGATGAAAAAAAAGTGGAATCAAGTTCTTGTAAAACCATTCTTATAAGAGCGTGTTTGACAGTGGGGCTGCAGGTGTTTTTTAAATAACCTTTCGTGCCAAAATACATGCCAATGATATTTTTTTATTTTTTAAAAATCATTTTTAATATCAGCACATCAAAACGATTCAAAACATACAAACCATATTAAATTTTAATAAAAAAAAAATTTTAATGTTTTAGGAACACAACCGCAGCCGCGTTCTCAAACGTTCCCTAAACTCGAACCGAAACCATCATAATTAAAATACCCAGAAAGAGAGAGAAAAAAAAAAAACAAGATACAAGAACAAACCACTAAAATAAAATTCAAATAATAAACCAAAAAAGGGTAAAAAAATTGTACAAAAGAAAAGGTTTGTTCTTACCGGAATTCCCCGTAAGCTTCTGTGATAGGTGTTGTAGTCTCAACTGGCCTATTTGTTTTTATATTTTAAAAGTTTTTTAAATTTTTTTTTTATTTTTTTATTTGCTTTAAATTAACTTTTTTTGGTGGTTTTTGATTATTTCGATGCGCTGATGTTAAAAATGATTTTTAAAAAATAAAAAAAATATTATTTTGATATATTTTAGAGTAAAAAATATTTTAAAAAGCAATCATAATTATACTCTCAAACAGATATAAGGTGTTAGAAAAGAAGGCGGGGGTTAGAAAAAGAGAAGGAAAGAGGCAGTGGAGGTTTTGTAAAAGATAGGGTTTGTGTTGTCAATGGTATTTTCATAATATTGTTTTTAATACCAATTCTAAGGGAATTACGGTAGGAAATTAGAGGGTGTTCCTTTGATTTGCTTTTCATCATTTTTTAGCGGTTGGATTTAAGATGAGATTCAAATCAATATTTTTAAAGAATTCCAAACTAAAAAATTGATTTAACTTTTAAAATTAAATTTAATTTCAAACAGTATATTAATGTTCCAGTTGCCCAAATGTGGATGATGATAACCTTCAAAAAAAAAAAAAAATTATCATCATGCTGTTTAGGTAATTTATAGCATAGTTATTAAACTTTTCTCGGTTCATGACTAAGTCTGAAGCTTGAATTATGAGTTGGATAGTTTATCTTTTAAAAATTAGATAAATTAAATTAAATTTTAACCGGATTAATTAAATAAAAAGTTGATCTATCAAATCATACCGGGTTGATTGCCACCCGACTTAACTTAAGAATTGACTTGGACCACAAGCCGGGTTAGAGAGCCATTGGATTGACTTGCAAAACCAGCCGAGTTTAACAAGACTGTCTACAGTGATGGGCTGGATGGAGGAAGAGATTTGGAAGCAATATAAGGTTGTTTTGATTCCTGATCATCAGTGTAGCCAAAGAATATGCGAGGAATGTTGCCATACAAAATAGCAAGCGTTCCCCTTTTAAAGCACCTTTATTTTTAGCGTTATTCATCAATATTTTTTATTTAAAAATATATTAAAATAATATATATTTTTATTTTTTAAAATTATTTTTAATATCAATATATTAAAATAATAAAAAATAATTTAATTTAAAATAATTTTTTTTAAATATCTTTAAAACACAAAAATAAACAAAATGAAAATTGAGAAGTCCACTTAGCAGTGCACCGAAGAACCAAAAAGAAATTTAATCCTTGGAAAACAGCACCGAAATTGAAATATAAGCACCGAAATTGGAAAAATGCACTAAAATTGAAATCTTACAGGCTACCGATTTAGCACATCGCTAGCTCCAAGGAGGACAGGCTTCCATCAGAAAGACGATGCTGGGGATGCTGATTTAACCCTACCTTCTTCTTCTTCATCAGCACACTGTCTGTATCATTTTGGTGATTTGCAAATTCATGCAACTCTCCTCACTATACACCCCCAATGGCTCAGCTTTTGATCGGTTCTTGAAACTGATCGTTGTCATATCCTTGTTCTAAAAAGCAGACTCAGAGGACAAATTAACATCGGATCTAATGACATTTACATGAACCTGTGTAGACAGAGATGGAAAATACGATCAGTAGCAATCAAGTAAGCTCAAAATGCTTACAAAATTAAAACAGTTTGCAATCAATTGTTTTACAATGTCGATTTACTGAAACAGCTTGGCAGGCAATATATCTTGCAGAAGGGCAACATCATTTGACAGGTTGATGACTGGGACCTGGAGTTTGATTGCAGTGAGAAGCATCTTCAAAAAAGAAAAAAAAAAACCTGAAATTATAACTTATTGGAAAGCTTGATATGTGTACCAAGTAGGGTTTCAACTCGATTTTGCATGTCTAATTATAGATTCAAACGAACTTGAATTTCTATCTATAATATCTTATTGAAAAGCTTGATATATGTACTTTAATTTTTATTCAGTCCACGTTCATATTCTGAAATTATAACTTAGTAAAAACCTGTCACAAAAAGTAAGATCTGAAACATAAAATATATAAATTCTTATCTATTAATAATTAATTCACAAAGTCTTTTAGGCATTACAAACTCATAAAAATAACTTTCAATAAGCTCAAAATATATTAAAAAGCATAGTGTAAAAGGAATAAAAACATATGTATATTTGTTACTTATCAGTTGCAAACCATGTTTAATATTATGGTAACTTTTACTTTTTATTCGATTATAAAGAAAAAATTATTTGATAACTTCTGTTTATTACATTGAACCTCACATATAATTGTATTTCAAACCTTGATTTTGTAGAAAGTTAAAATTTTTTTTTATTTATGAAGACCTGCTTTTCATTTATTTTGCATGAAAAAAAATTATTCTCACTATAATTTTAACCAAACATATATTTTTTTATAAAAAAATCTATCTTTTTAAGAGCATAACTAATTTTTTTTATATAAAAAAACTTACTTTTAATCTAGCTCAATTTTCCTTTAATTTTGCTTTGTGTTAAGGATTGAATCCTTCTTCTTTTTTCCTTTATTTATGAAATTTATTCTTAAAAAAAAAAATGAATGGCAAGAGAATGTTTGGATTGTAAAATTATTTTCTTAGATAGTGAGTTCCAATTTTTACTCTGTTTTTTTTTTTTTTTTTTTTTTTTTTTTTTTACACTATGGGTTTTTCTTCTTCCTTTTCTTTTTCTTTCTTTTTAATCCATCAAGGGACACCTTATCAAAGCACCTTTAGATGTCGGTCAAATGAAGCCTTGATAGGCACATATCCTCCATTGAAGTAGAACTAAAGTATTCCACGTTCTTGTGTAGGACTTTTTAACTATGATCATGTAGGGCTGTTTAAAATTAAAAAACCCTTTTTTAAGGGGAAAAAAATTAAATTCTGGAAAAGAAAAACTAAAAATTTCTGTTTAAATGCAATATTTCTCTATCAAAAAAACTAGAAAACTAGTTTTTAAAATTTATATTGAGTTTCGAAAACATAATTTAAAAGTTTTCCATATATATTTTTCCAATGCAAGTTTTTCATATATAAGCATTGATTTTTTATGCAACATAATTATAATCTTGATGTAATTCTTTTTTTTTTTTTGTTTTCAACATATGAATATGTTTTCTAATTTTTTACCGGAAAAGAAAAAATAAAAAAAGGAAAGGAAAAAAGAAAATAATTTTCTGTTATTGAATACATTCAAAAGCAATATTTCTTTATCTAGAAAACTAAAAAAACTAGTTTTTTAATGTTGTAAATTTAAACTAAGTTTGAAAAGACAGCTAATTCTTTTATATACAAGAATTTTTTAACAATGCAAAAATTTAAAATTATTATATATATATATATATATATATATATATATATATATAGCAAGGTTGTGAATATCGCTATGGTTGGCGTCTCAATTATCTTATTGGAACGATATATTTCGATTCCAGAACATTTTGATCTTCTATTCCGGGGTTTTTGTATTGTGTGTGTGTGTGTGTATTAATATGATATATATGATTCCAATTCAAATTTAAAGATAAATTAATAAAAATGGAGATCGATCAATGAAATTAACAAGAATAATTAGTGAATATATCTTATTGGTTCTTAATTTGTTGTGGTTATTAGTTCCAAAACAATTTAGTAGTTGAAAGATGATATATGTCCACGTAATAACTTTTTTTCCCCTATCAAGTCTTCTAGTCAATGTAAAAAAATAAATAAATGAAGGAATTGACGAGGAAGAAGATTTTGAAGATCAAGAAGCAAATGGATTAAAAATAGTCAACTAAAATTCTGATAGCAACATGAAGTGAAATCTTCTTCCTATAAAAAAAAGATTTTTCGATACAATATTATGGGAGTTGGGAAACAAAATCAGCAATAATCAATGGATAATGTCAAAAGGGGGAACAAAATTGCAAACATGCGAGTCAGCTTTCGATGTAGGCAATGCAGGGAAAAATCTAAGAAACACAACTTTTATAATTTCAGGTAATGAGTATGAGCAGCGAGGATTTGTGCAATCTGAGTATGAGCTAATAAGAAAATGAATAGAAAAAAGAAAATACCAATAATGATAGGCTCAATTTCATAAATTTCTCCACATGCATTCTTATAATATACATTGAAAAGATAAAACAAAAAAAAAAAAAATGAAAAAGAAGGGAGGCTAGGTTTTGGTTTAATATGCTTCAGAAGCAAAGATCATACCTGCCTCGAACTTCAATTACAAATTCCTGAAAAATGAAAAACATGGAAACCAATAACCAGTGCACCGCAGAAAACGGAGCACAACCCGGATTCGGAGTTCTCGTTGAAGCCAAACTCAATTGTATTAACTAGTAGCTACCAGCGATCATCTGCAAGGAGAAACGCCAAACATTTTACAAACTCGGCCAAACATTTTACAAAACAAACTCGGCCAAACATTTTACAAACTCAACAATGTCAAATGCTAACAAAAGTAGCAATTTCATAGAAGGTATACAAAGTAATTGTAAGAGAGCATAAAACAGGTGCAACTGCTATATTTTACACG
>Ga0325414_1007289_pt1 | contig 11726 bp, 7 predicted proteins | sample PopdelMetagenome_8_FD_206183 | JGI IMG/M metagenome (GOLD analysis project Ga0325414, IMG submission 206183) | Populus deltoides microbial communities from Bellville, Georgia, United States - Leaf-PdKOR-R3 | ecosystem: Host-associated > Plants > Phyllosphere > Phylloplane/Leaf | place: USA... | reverse complement strand
CTAATAATTTTTACTATAAATATCATCAAAATAAACAATAACAAAACTACCTACCGATGCGTACGATATATGATCCAACAATCATTACTAATGCAAGAGTAAAACCGCTACAGAGCTGGTAACAAATAGTTTGCTTTCTTCCATTATGATGATGTGTGTGGATATATAAATGGCCTGGCTTCATGCTTTTGCAGGTGGAGTACTGCATTATAACATGTGTCTCTCCACAAAACCATCCTTGCTCAGTTGCTCTATGCAACTTTGATCGCACATCCATCTGCACTTGTGTCGTTCTGTAAAGTAATGGCTTCAATACATGCTATAAATATCCATCAAGAACCATAAGCATACAAGGTACCTGTTTAAGTGCAGAATTCTGTAGTGATCGACTGGAGGTCTAAAATATCATCATTTCTGAGCTCAGGGGAATTGAAGTACTAGATTTTACCATAAAAAGCTGAATGTGCGTGTTTGAATTACAGAAATGAAAGTAAGAAACTATCAAGCCACCAGGCTACTGCCAACGTGGCCTCTTTGATCTATTGGTTGACTAGCCCATCGCTTGTTAAGTTGCATCTTCTTTAGAGAAGGAGAAAACATCAAGTAACAGAAGCAAAAGATGATAAATCAGTATCATAATTAATTTAACAACTAAGGGCAGTGAAAGTGCCGCCTCCATGGAATTCTGACGATGTCTTCTTGTGAATAAGCTGCCAAGCTTTTATATGGACATTTCCTTGTTCTTTCCAAGTTTCTATATTTCATACTGTAAATGGTTTCTTTGCGCAGGAAGAGGCTTGGGCAGCAGGGGGCAGCGGGATTCTGTTGTGAACTACCAATGGTGGCAAGACATGGACCAGTGACAAAGCAGCTGACAGTATGCTGCAAATCTTTACTAAGTAATGCTTTTACCTGTTTAACTTTGCACTCAGAGTCAGAGACAGTCACAAACTATTCATACCAATAATCGTTTTCTTCAGGTTTATTGATGACACGAAAGGATTTGTGCTGGAAATCATGGGGTTTTGCTTCGGCATCTTGGATAAAGACATTGCTTTCTCATGGTAACTGAAAGGATTGTTCCTTTCCTGTCAAGTTTCCATCTACTCTTAACAGTTCTATTGAGTGTAAAATCGAGTACATTTCCTCAGATTTGATGGTCATGCAAAAATCTAGAAGAACTGCTTTCCGAATCACTGAATCCAATTCCTGAATTCGTCTGTGTGCAGGTTTCTCAACGATGCTGCAATTTTGTATCCGTAAAGTACTTGATGCTGTAAAGAGAGGAACAAAGTCTTAACAATGCATGTATTTTTTCATGCAACTATTATATGCGAATTGCTGCTACATTTCATTACAAATGTTGCTTCAAAGTATAAAGTCTACACGAAGGCAGTAATTAGCATGCATTAGGACATAGATGGACAACTTTAGATCTGATGTGGAGAAGGATTCAGATTTCTATTGAATTCGTATGCTCAACTCATACTAGTCCCAACTGATTGAGATGCAGGAAGCCCTTTAACCTGAATAAAAATATCAATCATGTGGGTGTCCGAAAAGAAGCAAACAATATGGCCACACCGAGTCTTCATACATAGAGCCTGTACTGAAAATCCAGTTTACGTGGAGATTCTGAAATATATCGAACTCATTACAGAATGTTCAGGAGATTCTAACAACAGGATAAAGTTACAAAAGATAATCGACAAGTTCTTATATTCTCATTCCTTGCAAAACATAGGTTTAATTTCATTTATAAGTTGCAGTTAGATATATAAAGAAAGCTTGATAAAGACTAGAGTTGATGACCTCCAGAGAATTAACTATCTGCTATGCAACAGAAGCATAAATAAAGGTTCTACGTGGAGCTAATCTGGACTTGGCCCGCCATGGTGAAGAGGACACTCTGGCTATTAAAGCTTTAAGATTTCCACTGAATGTTCCAAACTCAAGAGATTTTGGAAGTAGAGAAGACTGAACCAAGTGTTTTAACGTAATTTGACTAAATCAATACCCTTCTCTCATAAAACAGAAGGACATTCACCAAATCTAGCAACCCCATTGATTTGCTTCCCGAATAATGTCCACTCTTCTCTAAGTGGATCCATATGAATGAATTATTAACTATTATTTTTTAAAATAATTTTTACTCAGAAATATATTAAAATAATATTTATTATTATTTTTAATATTAATACATTAAAATAATCTATAAATTATATGTTTAGATTGTATGTTTAAATTTATATAAAGCATAACATAACCGAAAGCTCACCCCGGGAACATTTAAGGTAATTTTATTCTAAACAAAAGACCATATTACACAAACATGGTTTGAGTGACTGACATATACTTGATCCAACTGAGAGGCTCTCACTTGAGTTGCCTCCTCCTAACTACATATCTAAGCTGGCCCCTCATCACTATTTTAAAAACCTTCTACTCTGTTCAAGCCCTCAGCCCATCAGTCCCAAGAGAAATCTCGGTCTTCCCCTCTTTCTTTCATTGTAAAAGTATACTGTACAGATAAAGCACCAGACTTTCTCCCCCCTCTAACTCTCCAGTCTCAAATCAAAAGGAGCAATCTCTTCAAAGAGAAAACAGAAATGAGCCTCAGAAATCTGAAGGAATTGACCATTATTGCCAAAGAAGCATTCAGCAAGATGTTCTTGGTAGCCAAAAGTCTATGCTTTCTACATGTCACCAACACCCATGTCTTTACTGTTGCTTCTGTAAGTATAAATAAGCATAAAGTAGTGATTTTTATTTGTTTCTTTTTAGAATCTAAGCATTGATTTGGTGTCTTTCAGCTCTATGGACCAAGTATGCTCCCTACCTTTAATCTTACTGGTGATTGGGCATTGGCTGAGAGGTTTTCACACAAGCTTGGCAAAGTGGGGGCTGGAGATATTGTTATTTTAAAATCACCTGTGGAGCCAAGAAAAATTATGACTAAAAGAGTTATGGGTGTTGAGGGTGATTCTGTTACTTACGTTGTTGAACCCAAAAACAGTGATAGAACTGAGACTATTGTGGTATGTGTTGTTTCTTTTGTTGGGTATTTATAGATTTTGCCTTCTGTTGTTAAAGCTTAGTGTGAAGTCTTTTTGTTAATGGGTTTTCAGTGGTTCTTTTTTTTTTTTGTTGTTGATTTTTGATGTTTGCTTAATGGGTTTTAGAGGGTGTGGTTTGTTTAGTCAATACTGATGTTTTTGCTTTGCTGGATTTGTGGATTATTGCAATTTATTGTTTTAGAGATTGTTGATTGTTAGTTACAAAATGAAAAATGTTTGTTCTCTTTGATTAGGTTCCTAAGGGGCATATTTGGGTAGAGGGAGATAACATATATAACAGCAAGGATTCAAGAAACTTTGGAGCAGTTCCTTATGGCCTTCTTCGAGGGAAAATGCTTTGGAAGGTAAGCCTATTTTCTTCCTTAGCGTGCTTTTGTTGAATTTTGAGATTTGTTAAACTTTATAGTGCATATTTGTTTTTGTTTTCTTATGAGGAATGTGTGAGTTATCGGCATTAATGTTCAAACCATGTACAAAATAACTTCTTTGACCTAGCTGGCATGAGTTGCCAATTACCATTGAGCTTTCTTGTGTCAGTTAAGTGCAATCGAGATTTTTTGTTTTTTTAGTTCAATGCTATTCAAGAAATTATGAGGGCTACTACTCCCAAGAGTGATTGACATGGCAGCCCAAGCAGGAGATACAGGGTATAGTTCAGTTTTTGCTAAACATGATGTGATATTGGTTACAGCCTATATGCCGCATGACAACAAGTCATTCCTAGACTGTCTCAGTAATCTTCACAAAGAAATTTACGTTTTATTATGACTTAAATGGTGTTGAACTGTGGAGAAAAATGAATTATATCAAACCATGGTTGAATTTATCGTTTTCTAGCCTGACCTTCTCAAGCGGTCCGCCCCAGGCAATAGGCATTGTGATGTAAAAAGTATGCAGTAGTTGATATCTAGTGAAATCATCAGTGTGAACTCTGTGGATTAAGATAAATTCATCCTTAACTAGTTGCAATAACGAAGTGGTGTGAATGGAATGATTATCAAAGCTCAGGTTGACTTCATGAGCAGCTGGATCACCGATTCCCGTGCTCTACCACTATTTTACATTTTATGATCCACTGATTGTGATAGGAAATGGACCAAGTATACTCTTATTCGGAGCTGACAGCTATGAATTTTTGTTCCTTTTGCAACTGCTGGACAATCATTTTTCACAAAGGCTTATCTCCTTGCATTAAATTTCATGGTTTTTTCTTTCTTTCATTTTGTTTCTAGATATGGCCACCTAAAGATTTTGGATATATTGGAAAAAAGGAGCAAAACAGCTGAACAAATGTTGCTAGGTAAGTGTTTTTAGATGGCACACAATTACTGTCTCCATTTTCTTTTTCTCCCTATTTTATATTGTAATGTCTTTGATCTTTCTCAAAGTTTGATTTTAGTGGTCTGCTGAGATCAAGTATGAGTAAATAAAATGAACCTCATTTGTTCACTTCTAATCAGTTCTCAATACATGCAGGTGCCCGGCACTCAATGGCAAGGTTGAAGATTCATTTTGATGCATTTTAAATTGAAAAATATTTTTGAAAAGTACAATGCATCACAATACCGAATATCATAGTTATGAAATCTAGTCCAGCCCGACGGGTTGACTTGGAACTCGGGGCCTTGACTGTGTGTAAACTCACAAAAACTCGGGCTTATTATTGGCCTTGAATAACTATAATGGTCGTTTTGATGTGAGATAATTGTACTATACACTTCACATTTTTTTTTTATAGCTTATATCCAATATTTCAATGTGTGATAACTATATATAGCTACATCCACATGCATTATTTCTTAATTTTTAATTTTTCAATATGTGATGGCTATATATAGCTACATCCATATGCATTTTTCAATGTATGATAACTTTACTATACTTCATGCCTCATATTTTATAGCCTATATCTATATGCATAATTTCAAAACTTTTTAATGTGGGATATTAAAATTTTAAACATAATTTTTTATTTTAGGTTAATTCAAGTTAACCCATGTGAGTCGTTACCTGCAATTTGATACTTTTAACTGGATTTAGTAACTATCATGAACACAAAGTCTCACTCTCAGCTGTCATAATTCAAGGCTCATATATATTTTGGGCATAACCTATTGTCTTGATGCGTAGGACCTTTGTCCCTGTTTTGAACACCCTAAAGAAAAAAGAAAAAAGCACCAAATTGGTGAAAGAAACCGAGTTGTGTGTTCCCCTTCTTTCAGCCTGCTCTATTCTCTAGGATTTTACTGTTATTTTTATCATTTCAGAATAAATCGGACTAATCCAGCAAAAAAACCCATTGAACTATAATCTGTGTTTTGATCGACACCTCCATGAGACCCCTTTTTTTTTTGGATTCCAATACTCGAAACATGAACAACTATCCATTAATTTGGTTCCAGACATATCGGTAAAATGACATGTAGGAATCACATGTTTTGTTACCACCCATCAAAAATCATTAAAAACTGAAATTTGAAGTTTGGTAATTCTTGTCTCTGATTAATATATTCTCTCATAAAGAAAAAAATGGTTCCAAGATTTTAGTGATGATGCACTGATTATTAAATGACAATTTAGCTACCATGTATGATAACCTGTGATTTTTACATGGAAAATTTAGGGTTTTCTTCACAGAAATTTCTCTCACTGAACAAAAGCTTCAATCTGCGCCAGCGTACTCGATCTTCCTCGATATTTCCGTTCCGAAAGGACTGTCAAGTGTCAAGGAGTTTACCCTTGTTGCTATTCTTATTTAGTTTGGATTTGATACAAATAAAATGGATAGAAAAAAAAATCTATATCTACCAAAAACAAATCCCTAAAAATAGGTTAAAAAAACACTGTTGAACTTAAGATTGATAATCTAAACCAAAACCAAACATGTAGTTGGTGATAAAAAAAAGAGCTCAAGTATAGTAACCCGAGTATGATAACCCGAACCCATACTTGACTAGGTGCATGAGTTTGACATCTCATATTGGGATGAGCAAGTACCCCTCTGGAAGTATGCCCAACACATTAGCTGTTGGACATGCACCCCACCATCTTAGGTGATGGGCATGCACCCAACACTTGGTTGGGTGTGCTGCCTAACATGGATGTTGGGAATGCATCCTCTTGGGCTTGTGCGCGCGCTCCGAGCTCAATATGCTTGGGATCAAGTGTACACTTCATGCCTAACATGTCTGGGTCTAGGTAACATGTCTGGACCCATTCTTTATTTTTAATGGGCTCGAGCATCTTGTCTAAACCCAACATTTGTTAGAGATTTTTTCTAAGATCTCACGCAAGTTCTTTAGTGTTTTTCACTGATATTATACATATTATTTTGAGTATAATACAACTCAAAATATTATAAGAGTGAAGTTACACTTTAACCTCTTTTATCAACAACAATACAAGATTCATGAGCTATAAATATACTATAAATCCTTCAAACCAAAAGTTCACATTCTTTTCATTCTCAATATTTTTAGCATATATCTTTTTAGAGTCTATCTGTCTAAAATATTATTGCACCTTCAGAGAATCCTCATGTCCATTAAAAAGAATCTTTTGCAGGTACCAGTTACCATTCACTTGGCTTACAAGGAACCACCTGCTATTACTACAACTATCGGTCACCACAATTACTAACCCCTTGAACTTTTCATATTAAGTCACCAAACACCTTAAATATAAAAAATGAATCAGATTGCTTGAACTAAACAATCAACTAATTATTCAACATATCAATCTTATTCCTAATCATATTGGATTCTATAACTTATCATAATCCTTAGCACCCACATCTTAAGATTATCTAGTAGCTAGGGATAGTGAATAAAAAGTATGAATCGATTAGTTGACATCTATCAAGATCACAAGTCTAAGCGTCGTAGATTTGACTTTCATGAAATTGTTGATGAAAATAGCCTTGTAGTTAACAAATAACCAACTCAGGAATTGACTTCACGAGCAGTTGGACCACTACCTAATTCTCATGTTCTCCCACTAACTTAAGACATCATGATCCATTAGACGTTGTGATGGGAAATGGAGCTACCATACTCTCAAATTAGTGAGAGATTCTCCCTAAATTATTTATCGAAGAACTTCAGCTATTGGCAACATTTATGGTCAGCCATGTGTGTGTTGCATTTTATCTAGTTAATTTTGTTTAGAAATGAAATCCTATTGATCATTGCAATCAAGTCTTTTCTCGTCGGCATGGATCTGAGTAAACCTCTATGCTAAGAATGAACATGTTTGGCAAAAACTTAATTGCTAGAAAGACTTCTCACGCCATGCCTACAGCCTTGGCTTCTGAAAAGAAACAGGTTGCAATTTTGAAACTCAGAGGGAGGCAAGCAAGGATTCAACAAGATAAATTCACTTGGTGGGATGAAAGAAGTAGAGAGGCCATTATGACAAGAACAATGACCGCTCTATGCTAACCTAGGAACTCGTGTCTCTATACACGCAGAGGTCATAGAATAACTTGAAAATGCCATACCACCAGACCAGCTACCGCATTGAAAACTGGTTAACATGCAGCAGCTAGCGTCTTCATTCTTTTGTCAAATTTACTAGCTCTCGCAGCCATCTTCATTCTATTATCGGGCCATCATTTATGATTCTTCATTCCTTTTCTTCACTTGCAGGTTGCATGCCTCGATCGGTACTAGTTTAAAGATGGGATCACCACCGCTTTGAAGAGTGTAATATATCTCATAGATCTTGTAATCGGCATGGATGTCTTGCTTTTTTTTCAGTGAATGTAAAAATACACCGAGTCTTGGTATACGTATAATGATTGACTTTTTGTGTGGATTGACAAACTTCATTTCAGCCTAATAGAAAATGGCATGTTAGTGGACAGCAGGACTAGAATACAAGTTATTAGACTCTGTTTGACATGCATCTATGTAATATATTAATCGAGAAACCTTTAGAAGCTCAAGAATAATTGTAGGCATAAACCTCCTTTTCTTGTGATTTTAAAATAAAATTACAATTATAATGAAAGATGGTAAAAAGATTCGGTTTTGATCCAATAGATATTAGAATTGATTAAACCAATGAATAGGAATTGTTTTGTTTAATAAACAGAAACTATTCTAATTAATTGAAGATAAAATTACAGAACATACAAGTTTGGATTATAAGCTTCTAAACACACACACATATACATATATTACGGTAAATATATTTTCATCACAAATAAAATAATAGAATCTTAGCATATATATTGGATATATATTCAAACTTATAATTGATTTCAAAACAGTAAGTGAGTCACTGTCTTAATTAATAATAGTCAAGTGATAAGGAATCAACTAGGAGGGAGATGACATCCTGATTTGAATCCTACCACTTGCATTTCTCAACTTACATGTAAGTGTGTGATTGATTGGGGACCTCGAGTTGACAGATTTCCCCCCGTGTTTTGACTCTTGAAAGTGACCGTCCATCCATGAATCGCGTTCAGGAGTAGATTCAAATTACACACACACACACACACACACACACACATATATATATATATATATATATATAAATAGTTAAAAAAAAAACAATTGATTGAAAATAGATTTAATCTTAATATAAAAACTAATCGAAGATATTATGAAAAGGTATGGGATCTAGCTTTCATATATATGAATCTTGGCCTTTAGAATCTTGTGTAGATTCCAATTGATCATAGAAATTATTTAAGCCATTTCATAATTAATGTTCAAAATTAATTATTCCTGTAAGTTTGATGGAATTTTAATATATTGTTTTCAATTTTCAAAATTATTAAAATCATGTCAATTTAAATAGATGAAATATCAAATAATTTAGAAGTAATATCAATCAGTTGAAATCATTTTTCACATTGGACCTAGTTTTATATATAAAAGGAACACCGTTCCACTTACTAAACTAAACCAAAGGAAACCTTTTTCTATGTGCTGGTCAAAGCTAAGTCAAAGCACGCGTTATAAAAACACGCCTTAGTCGGTTGTCATTGGAAAATTAAACTAAAAGACAATATAGTATTCAACTAGATCTAGATTTGTGGGTTTTTTGTTTTGTTTTACATAATAAAAATATTAAAAAAATCTGATGTCTAAGCCATTACAACAATTAATAATTTAAATAATATAAATAAAAATTATAACAAATGATAAAAAAAATTAAAAACTAACATAATCTCATTCAGAATATAAAAATCTAATATTTAAAGGCGAAAAAAAAAAACACAAAAAACTCAATTAAACTATGTTAACTTACAAATTCCGTTATAATGATAATAGGATTGAGATGAACATGTAGAAACAAAAATAAGAAAAAAAATAAAAGAGAAAGGAAAACAAAAGCACGAAGATCAATTGTCAATGCATCAAATATTGAATGATAAAATTGAAATAAATAAATTAAAAAAATAAAGTTAACCTGTGTTAGCCTTTGGTACCAGCGGCCTCCGAAAATAAAAACAAAGCAAAACTCTAAAAAAAATGAAAAAAAACATCATGTTTTTTTTTTTAAAAAAAACTAAGCAAACCCGAGCAAATCTTATAACTTTGGTTTAATCTCTAAAATTCAAACCCGTGAAATCCTAGATCCGGGTTAAATAAAAAAACTTAATTCATAACCAATTTAATTTTGAATGATGAAATCATGAAAAAATATATAAATAAAACATATGGGGATCAAATTTGATAAAAAAGAAAACTATTGAGGATGAAAATGTAAAACAATTCTAAAAAATGATCTCAAACAAACAAATACCAATAAGAAGAATGGAGACTAAGTTTGAAAGTTAAAAAAAAAAATGAAAGAATGTAAAATTAAAAAATATTTGTAATTTTACGACGGAAGTACATTTAAAATTTTTCTAAAAAAAATATGACTCAAGCTATAGACATAACTGAGGAAAAAAAAAGTAATATATGGACAAAAAAAAGAAAATGACAAAAAATACACAGTTAAAAAAAATCATATAAAAAACAAATAAAAAAAAACAAAGCTTAATCACTAATGATATAAATGATAAATGATAAAACTGAAGAAAAAAAATATTAACTTTTTAAAAAATAAAAAATAAAATCAGACGAACCTTCTAACATCACTAACAAAAGATCATTAACAACACCAACTTCAATCTTCATTGAATACAACTTGTTTAGGTTAAGGGCAGAGAGGATGTACAAGTATTACTTATCAAACTTATTATGGTGAGTATTTGAATAGTTATTAACAAATATCAATATTGTTAGATTTAAAATTAAAAGTGAAGCATATTTTCCACTTCTAGAACCACCACCGATGCCACTTCTAGAACCAGTAGTGTCATTTCTACCATGACTTGTGCAATTTTTGCCATCTTTTCCACCATTGCTATTTCTACCATAAGTTATGCTAGCTCTCCTCTCCTACATCTAGCTCCTTCCTCACCTCCGGTCTTTATATTTACACTAGATTAAACATCAACTTATTCAACACTATCTCTTTCGCAAGTTATGGCCGAATAGCTTGTAGACATTAAATCTAATTGTCGAAGACCTTTTCCTTAGGGTCCTAGGTTACTCTTCTCCTTGTTCTGTTGTTCTATTATCTCTTGCTTAACCCCCACACCTCCTTTAAGAATGGAGGTAAAACAGTCACCTCTCTTATGTGTGGATCAAGATCAACCTCTGATAATGGGTGCATTACCTCACTCTTTTGTGATGCATACAAGAAATGTCGTGTCTACATGGAATACAATTAATGTTCATTCACCATAATTGATATAATTCTATAGTTGTCTATCCAATTGTTAAATAACTCAGCCAAATTATTTGTTAAATTTTCAACTTTCACTCCAATGTTATACAAATCTATGAACAGTATGATGAATTGATTTGTCGTTTGGGTCATACTATATAGAAGAGTATTTTTATTTTTTCATCGAAATTAAATACTGTATTGACCTAATATAATTTTAAAATATTAAATGTGAGGAGGGGGGCAGAGTAATTTTTCGCAAGCATAAATTAATTTTTAAGAAAGAAGAGGTCTGTATTTGGATAGAGCTCCAGTCCAAGAATTAGGAATCCTAGCAAACTAAACCTGTTCCTTTCTCCCTTGAAAACCGCTGGAGTTACAGAGAAAAAGAGAAATCAACAGCACATCTCAATCAAACCCTCCTCCTTCACGCGAATCTCACACGCATCCCCTTCTTCTCTATATCTCTCTCCCTGACTAAGTATTCTTTAATGTTTCTCATCTGAGTTCAATTCAATCATCCTCGACTCGATCAATCAAACTGTCAACCAATCTGATCTGAATTTTTTTTTTTGGGATATGATGAAGATGCGGATGGAAAGTAACGGCGGCAGTCATCGCCTTCACCATCACATTAATCAGAATCAGAATCTCAAGTACGGTCAGTTTTCTAATCACGAGGATGAGATAGATCATCAAGTTTTTGATCTCTTTAGTAATTGTAATAGCAGAAGTAATGGTAAAGGGAAGAATCGGTTTACAATGCCGTCGCCATCATCAACTACAACAGCAACGACGATGTTGTCTGCTTCTACCTCTTCAAATAGTGGCGTTGGATTCATTGAACATCCGGTTTCGAAGCTGGATACACTTGCCGGCGTTGCTATTAAATACGGCGTTGAGGTTTTTTTTTTT
>Ga0325414_1007288_pt1 | contig 11726 bp, 6 predicted proteins | sample PopdelMetagenome_8_FD_206183 | JGI IMG/M metagenome (GOLD analysis project Ga0325414, IMG submission 206183) | Populus deltoides microbial communities from Bellville, Georgia, United States - Leaf-PdKOR-R3 | ecosystem: Host-associated > Plants > Phyllosphere > Phylloplane/Leaf | place: USA... | reverse complement strand
AATAAAATCTTAAAAATATTTCTTTGATTACTTCTAACAAATTGATTTGTTTAGGTGAAATACATTTATAATTTACTAATGCAACAATCACTAACAAAACAATAAAAATTCCACCAATTTTTTTTTTAATGTAATGTTCTTTTATCGGCATCTTGAGATTAAAAAATGTGTTCTTAATTTCTTGATTAAACCAACAATGACAAAAATGGTAGAGTTGCTTGTAATGGTTGTGATCTTCTCTCGGTCATATTTCGGCTACGTTTGGGAACACGGTTGCGGCTGCGTTCCCAAATATTTTGAATTTTATTTTTACTAAAATTTAACATGGTTTGTATGTTTTGGATCGTTTTGATGTGCTGATATCAAAAATAATTTTAAAAAAATAAAAAAAATCATTGATATGCATTTTAACACGAAAAATTATTTGAAAAACACTTATAACCATACTGCCAAATACACTTTTTATCTATAAGACAAAAAGGATGTGATTAATCACATCCCATCTCACCACTCAGCCAGGTGAAAGTAATCATTTTTCACCGATCAAGTTTTACTGTCCAAACCAAATCTTGGCTCATTCTAAAGAACTAACACACTACTTTCTAAGTGGCTTGCCGTAGAAAGCTATTTCCAACCATTTAGCTAAGTAATCAATCACTACTAAGATGAAAGAATGCTCGTTAATGCTCGTTAATGATTTTTGGATTGATCGGACCAACCACATCTATCCCTTATAGAGCATATAACTAGAAAGTTTGTTATGGTCTCAGGTTTGAGTAATGTGATTGCTAGTATGATGGTTATTAGAGGCTTACATGGTTGTTAACTTCAAAACCCGTGGAATTAATTGAGATACACGCAAGCTGACCCGGACACTCACATTAATAATAATAAAAAAAATGCTTCTTACTAGCTTTTGAATTGATCGGACGAATCACATCTATCCCTTATAGAGCAGATAACTAGGGGGAAATCATGTTGGGTAAAGGTTTTGAGAGAACATGTGTCCGCTAGCATGGATGGCACAGGTTGTTTCATGAATCTCCATCGTCATTTTCCATGTTTCTTCATTGTCAAAACATTTTATCAGGGTTCGATCAAACCCTCTTTTATATAAGATCTCACTATCCAAGCAAAAATCCATAGTCAATCTTCTAAGAACTTTCTTATCCGTTTCTAAGCATCAGATTGATGCTCTTAACTCTTAACATATTGTTTAATGTCATGAAACCAGAGTTTGTCCTAAATCTTCTCTTCTACTATAATGTTAGTGCAACTACAGCCTTATAACTATTGGGTACTAACCTACCATTTGGGGAGATAAACATCACTTAGACGCCACTTCCGAACAATTCATCATTCATTTGTAGGTTCAACATTATTATCTTCAATCATATTAATATATTAAATTTAAAAAAAAAACCTCACGGAAAAAAGGGCATAATATTTTCAGCTAAATTCTAATTCCTCTTGTTCTCTTATAACCGCACATATAATTTCAATAAAATGAATGTAAAGGCCCTTCATCAAAGAGAGGGGAGAAGAGATCCGGGGCACTTTTCCCCCCCTTTCTTCAGTCTAATATCCTACTTAAAACCGAAGAGTTTGGAAGGTGAAAAACCCAGAAGCTAGGGCACATTCATTGAGTAATTGATGGGGACCCATTTCCTTGATGATCTCCTGCAATTTGCATGATGCTGTGATTTCTTTTGGGAGGTGCTGCCCATGAATCACCATGTGAAATTTAGCTGAAAGGAGCATGGTTGTTGTGAACATATTGCAACATTATGATTATAATTTGGTCGTTAATTCAAATTGTAGGTCATACCTAGTTCATATTAAGAAGCAGTGATTAATTCTTTGTACCCTAAAAACACAGTAATTAATGATGCGGTGGGTGATATGTTTTTGTTAGAGCTGTAGTGGATTTTATTATTAAAAAAAATTGTATGTCTCAAAGCTGGGTCTAATTTTCCCGTTTACATCAGGGCTAATTTGTTATGATTAAAAAATAATTGGAAATAGCTATTTCCAGCTATGGTCTCATGCAAGCTTGTTGAAATTGCTACCTACCTCCACTTTGTAGTCATATGATTTTACGAGTTCATATATATTTATGTAAATATTAAAAATAAAATTAAATTAAAATCATGATTTTATGATTTTATAATAATTCTAAATTCTCAATTCTTATCTTCCTCGTTGTGTTCTTATGTGTTTACTCACTAACACATGAGCCCCACAAACACTTGTATCCATAGATTCTTTCTTGAGTCGATATTACAATGATGAATGAAATATAATCTTGCTTAAACCCTTTCTAATCACTATAAGATTTAACAATTTTACCCACGGAATTTTTCCGTTGGTGTAAGACACATATTCCGTTGGTAATTAATTTACCAACGAAATCACCGATGGAAATGCTCTGTCGGTGAATCTTTCATCGGTAATTTTTTCCGTCGGTAAATCTGTCGGTAATAAAAAAATATTATTACCGATGGATTTACTGACGGAAAAGACGCGGTAATAATATTTTTTTTATTACCAGCGGATTTATCGACTGAATTACCGATGGAATTTCTGTCGGTAATTATTTAAAATAAATTCATTTTATAAAATTATAAAATAATTAAATTAAAATAAATCAACACACTATAATATATACTCAAAATGCTTGGAAAAAAGAATAAGAAAATCAACTCAAACAAATTTGCAACAAATAAATAAAACAAAAAAATAAATTCAACTAAAAATTGATCTCATATTAAAAACAAATCTCACAACAACATTTATACAATTATTAAGAACAAAACAATTAAAAATAAAATAAAAAACAAATATAGTGAAAAAATCATGAAAAAAGAAAAATCCTACCTTAATGTAGTTGCAAGTGAAGCTAAGGAAAGAAAAACAAATCCGTAAAGCATATTAATAAAAAAAACTAAGAGGTTAAAAGAAGAAAGAAGAAGAAGACATACCCGAGCATGGAAGAAAAGAGAAGGAGATGAGGAGAGAAAAAAAGAGAGAAAAATAGATATTGATGTTTTTTACATATAGTGAAGAAGAATAATAAGAAATGAGTCTGTCTCTTATGAAATAAGGGGATTCAGGCTTTTTATTGGAGCGCGTTAGCGACGGATAATTGAATATTAATATTTTTTAATTATTCCGTCGGTAATTTCATCGGTAATATTTAATTTAAATTTTTAATTTTGTAAAAAGTTTTCAGAAACCGCCAACAATTACCGACGATTTTTAAATCCGTCGGTGATTTCGTTTGTAATATTTAAATGAAAATTTTAAATTAATTGAATTTTTTCATAAAACCACCAAATAACAAAGACGACTTTTCAATCCGTCAGTGATTTTGTATGTAAAGAACAACAATTAACAGTGCAATTGGAAAGTGAACAGTTCTGGAGCTTTTTGGAAAATTCCGTCGGTGATTCCCTTTGTAATTGACATGATAAACAGTGTTCACAGTTTACCAACGAATTTACCGACGGATTTTATTTTATTTTTTGCTTTGTTTTAATTTTTTTTCCCACGGTAATTCCCTCGGTATATAACGAGAGAATATTTCCGTCTGTAAAATCCCTCGAAAACTTACCGACGGAAATATTCTCTCGGTATTTCTGTTTGTATTTATCGATTTTCTGGTAGTGAATAAAAAATATCATTGAGTAGTGTTATTAAATATGTTATGATGGGTTAACATATTAACTCGTGTTGAGCAATGTTATTAAATATGTTCTGATGGGTTAACATATTAACTAATGTGTATGAGATCTGGAATTAAATTTTATATTAAACTAAATGAGAGCTGACCTAGCTAAACTTGATCAACCCAACAAGTCAATCAACGACTCAGTTAACTTGGTGAAAACCCATATAAGATTGGTTTGGTATTTTTAAATTTATTTTCAAAACAACATTGTTTTAAAAAAAAAATTTTAATCATGAATTAACCAACACTATTTTAAATTAACTCAGTCAACCAGTTATCCAAGCCTTTAACTATACTGAGTTTTATAATTATATAATTCATTTCTGGAATATCATGCCAAACAAATTAAAAAAGAGAATTTGAAAAGAAAAAAAGGAAGATTCTTTTCTCTTTTTTTTTTCGTGAAAAAAAAACTCAGGAATCTAACATCCAACTTAATAATCAATATTCGTAAACTTCATTGAGCGACCACCACCCATGGAGAAAGCAGCTGACAAACTTGGAGAAATTAAATAATGACAGATCATTCAGTGACATTGACAATGAGGTTTGTTCGATGCTTGGCCCTTCGACTGTTCCTTTAAAACCAGGTATCGTAGAGGGTGTGGTCACCATGTGAGCTCGGAAATGGCATGAAATATTGTGAGGTTTTCATCATTTTAACCTCCTCGCCTTCAAAGAGAAGGCAAGAAGATCTGAGGTCCAAACGCAGCCGTCTCCTTCAAGTTCATTTCTCCCAACTGCTTACTCGGCTCTTGAATTGAAATTATTATCTCAATTCAAAAAAAAAACTCGCCTAAACAATTTGGGTTATTCAAAAATCCATCCATGCGTTGAAACAAAATTATAATTGCTTGAGGGGTTTGGGTTCTCGGAGAACTGAAGCAAAATGATGACAGGTGGGATGACCAGGCGCTAGAAAAGGTAGAGAGGATGGGGAAGACGACAAGGTTTGGGAAGTTTGGAAAATACAGGTGTTTAGAATATAACCAAACGATTTATTTTTGTGGTCTGTTTTTAAAATAGAAGCAGGCTTAAAAACAAAAACACTCTTAATCTGGTAAGGTTTTGTCTAACAAAAAAAAGTCAATTAAGAGTTTATCTATTTTTGACTTGATTGATATAACGGGTTAATTTATGAGCTAGTTAACTTGAAAAAACTTAATTTTATTTTTTATATAATTTTTTTTTTAAAACAACATTATTTTAAATTTTTTTAAAAAAATTTGATTGACTCTAGACTAACTTATTCAATTTATAATCATGGTCTTGAGTCATAAACCAGACTGATTTTAATTGTAAGACCTATTTGTTTATCAAAAAGTAGTTTCTATATAAATTAAAATTTTAAAAAGTGAATTATTTTTATATATTTGATTGTGTCATGATGAAAATTAATTGAAAAATATTTCTTAGTATTTGATTGTGCTATAAAAATAAACTAGAAAATAACTTATTGATATTTTTTTTTTCAAGTTTATTAAAAAAATGAGAATTAAATATGACATAAAAAAGTTGGAGGATGAAATTAAAAAAATCTAATTTAATAAATTATTTTAAATAAAACAAATAGTAATTAAAAGAATGAAGATCAAATATAAAAAATTGAAAGATGATGAAATTAAAGAAAAAATTTAATTTTATAAATTGTTTCAAATAAAATAAATAGTAATCAAAATAATAGGGACCAAATCTGATAAACAAGAAATTTTAATTAAAAAAATAATAAAAAAAACAAGAATCAAAGCTAAAATAAAAATCAAATTAAATCAGATTCTAAATTATTAAATTAAAATAAAATATTTAGTAATCAAAAAATTAATAATCAAATATGATATAATTAATAAATAATAACATATTTTTTTAGTTTTCACAACTTCTTAAAAATATTTTTCATCTAAAATAAAATAAAAATATATTTTCTGAAAACTAAATCAAATTTTCTTAAATTAAAAACTGTTTTTAATTGATAAATTTCTTAAATAGTAAAAAAAAAAAAACAAGAAATCACTATCCATCAAACAAAACAAACGGTATCCAAGTGTCATAATTGTAACTCAAAATTTTTAATTCAAAACCTCAATTCCAATTATTTATTTATTTTGAAAAAAGGGCCCGCGGTTAAAGAGTAAATAGTGGGCGCCCTCAAAACATGGCCACAAACAGTTGGCACCAGCTGGATGGCACCACAAAGGCAATCGAAGCCACCCTGTCCAACAAACGGGCAGCTCGAAAGGGAACCATGTGCATGTGCTTTCCATCAACTGTCTTTCAGGGCAGCCTGCCCGTAACACCCCCTTTTGTCTCCTCCCCAACAACTACTATATAAAGTATGAGCCATCTCTTATCGAGGCATCCCACGCCCACCACCCGTTGTCTGAAATCTTGCATTTTCTCTTCTGCCTCCACGCCTCTGTTTTTTCCAGCAATAAAGTTTTTCACAATGGAGGCATTGAAGATGAGAGTGTTTTTGGCTATCGTGGTTGTGCTCATGGCTGTTTCAGCCGTCCAAAATGTAGCAGCAGCGGATGCCCCAGCACCTAGCCCTACCTCCGATGCCACCACTTTTGTGCCGGCTGTTCTTGCTTCTCTCGTTGCTCTTGCATTTGGGCAGCTCCTTTTCTAAATGTGAGATTGATGCATCTTTGTTTTCTTTTCTTCGCCTTTTGATTTATTTGTTTGAAGCCCTTTTGCCCCAAATGGTATAGGGATTTGTTAGGGTGTTCCATGCATGGATGGGAATCGAGGGGGCAAGAGGGCTTGAGGGTGTTTTTTTCTTTGACTTTTTCATTATTTTTCTTCCTCTTCATGACCATTTTGGTCAAGCATATTCATATTGCTGTAACCAATCATTACTTTGTATTATAATTAATGTGATTTGTTTGTTTGTGACTCCATTTTTTTGTTCCTGTGCTCCATTGTTATATATATATGCTTGTGAATGCATGTAGATTTCTCTTTTTTGGCGTCCGAATTCCAGATTATTTTCTTAAGATAAAGAAATTCAAGAAGTTATTTCTTGTGGGCAATCAAGAGAATGGTTCTTTTCTTCCTTGGGTCGTGATGCAAGGAGTAGGCAAATAACGAGCACGTCTTCTCCAGGACTGAGTTTTATTCCTATGTTGAAATACATAGAAAAACCCTCATTTTTTACGGTTTTTGAATCAGAAGGATATTACACCCAAAAAAAATGATAAAAGGTATGAAACATATACAGCTAGCAAGTAAAAAACCAAGTAAATTTAATAAAATATGTAATAATAACTCTCCGTACTTATGGTAAGCCTCTCAATATTTGTGCCACGATGGTTTTTCTACCATTAGAAATGGATGGCCAGAGCCAGCCATAAGTTTATTTTCGTGTTTAAAAAGTAATTTTAAGAGTTATTAAATGTTTTTATAATTTTAAATTGTTTTGATATTATATATAAAAATATTATTTTAAAATAAAAAAAATAAAAGTAAAATAATTTCTACTATAACCCTAATACTAATAGCATTTCCAATAAAAAATGTTATTTTAAAGAGCTAAATTAATAAAATAATATTTTAAATACTATAAAAATAGTTTTTTTTTAACATGTGCTCCAATAAAAAAAACCATTTGAAGAGTCAATTATATTGGAGTGGAAGAAACAAGTATTTTATTATTTTTTAATAAATTTGATGTTATTTTTTTTCACATGACTATATTCAATTGCTTTAATTTTGTAATGGGTCCACTTTGTTGGTTTTGGTTTTTTAAGAGATATGTAGAAATATCATTTGTGAGAGAGAAAATGTATTTTAGCATTTTGTTTAGCACTTTCTTTGGAGTGTGCAAAATAAATATAAAAAAGCCAAAATAATATTTTTTAATATTTAACTTTCCATTTAGCACACCTGTTGGAGATGCTCCAAGGACATGTTTGGAATTGTGATGGCGGTGGCGGTTCAAAGTACTTTTCGCTTATAGATACATTAAAATAAAGTTTTTTTATTTTTAAAAAATTATTTTTGACATCAGTATATCAAAAAAATATAGAGATTTTCAAAAATATATTTAAAAAAAATTTTAAATTTTTAAAAACACGACTTCCACCGCACAAGAAACACCTGGCTTAGTCATTAATGTCCAGGGAACTTGAATTGCAAAAACTTAATTTTTTTATTTTTTATAAGATGCTTCAAAGAATACATCTTGGATGTACATGTCCAACTCAACTAACATTTTTATATTCATCGACAAGCCTTCTTAATGTCTTTTTAACTTCTAAGCAAGATCGCTAGAGCAATCTTCTGTTTTATTTATTGTTTGTTAAGCCAGCCAGCCAGCTAGCTAGTGCATACGAATCTTTCGTAATCTCCATTATTGATTCTTTCATGTGATGTTCATATTGGTTAATCTATTTTAACATCTCATGTATTTAAATAATTGTTTTTCTTATTTATATATATGAATTATTAGGCAGGGGAAATGACGTTGGTATTCCCTCCCTTTATAATGCCCCACTCCTCCAATGATGAAACAATCCTATAAATTAGAGCGGAGTGATTGGCTAATTTTCGGTTTAATTCAATTTTTATAAAAAAAATAATCAAACTGAATTTTTTTTAAAAAAAACCAAAACCGGTTCAAACTGACCGGTTTCGGTTCGGTTTTTTAGAACAAAAGGCAGTTCAAACCGGTTTGGCTCGGTTTTTTTCGGTTTGGCTCGGTTTTTTCTCCGGATTTTTTCGGTTCGGGTTCGGGTTCGGTTTCGGTTCGTTTTTCGATTCCAAGCTTAAAAAACAGAAACCAAACCGAACTAGTCGGTTTTTTAAAAATTTTAATCGGTTTAATTGATTTTTTTTCACGGTTCAGTTTTTTTAGTTATTTTTTTTTTGATTTTTTAGTTTTTTGAACACCCCTAATTAACACTGGTTTGCCAACGCAGAATTGAACGTTCAATGGTTAATTCTCTTCTGGGAACTTTAAAAAAAAAATTAAAAAAAAATTCTATGGCATTTTGACATGTTTTAAAGCTTTTTTGTTTTTATATTTTAAAATTTTTTCAAATCTTTTAAGGGTGTTAATAATAAAAATATTATTTTAATATATTTTTAAATAAAAAAAATTAGAAAACAATCGAAACATAAATTTAAATTTTAGGAGGAAAAAAAGATGATGCTCTTTGTCTTGAAACAAATCTTGAGATGGGTTTTGAGAGAGTTGATTGGGGGTCTTGGAACGGATTCTAGCTAGCGGACTTTGGTTTTCCTAAGCACATTGTAAAGCTTATCAGTTTTTATTATTTAAAGATGATGCTCTTTGGTTTCATTATTTACATGAATATTGAAGGAGGTGATTTTTTATTTTTATTTTTATTTTATTTTATTATTTAATATTTGTTAATTTTAAATGAGGTTATCATGATATCAAATAAACATCTTAATATTTTATTAATGCTAAATTTAACAAGTATCTATTTTTATTATCGTATCATTAATAATATACTAAAAAAATTAGTTGGGCCCTCCCTTTTTATTGTGAACTGTTAAAGAAATAGATTTTTTTTTATTAAATACTTTCTGGTATTTTTCATTAATGGTATACCAAAAAATCTTGATGTTGGGGATTGGAATGCAAATTTTTGGGTTTGGCAGTAGTTGATGCATTTTTTTTTGGCAAATCTAGGTTTTGATTTTTCATGTTTTTAGAAAGAACATTGTTTTAACTCCATGATTTGGACTAATTTTGGTCCATTTCATTGCACTAGTCATTCACGAGACTTGATTAATCAATAATTTAGGATTAGTTTGCATCAATATTTTTTTTAGTTTTAATCCTAGAGTTTTGTTTTTGCACCGAACCTTATTTTAGTCAAATCATGATTATTGATTGATAATCATTGATGTTTGATGCTTGATTCTTATTCTTTGAATGATTTACAACATGCATATGCCTTTGATTTCGTTGTATTTGGTAGGATCTGAGAGTCATGTGGCTAGGTTTGCTTCGAATGTTCTTCGTGTTTTTGAGTTTTATGTGTTTGATTCGTTTTAATAAAAAAAAATTAGGTTTATGTGTTTTTCACAAGTCTGATTCGTTTTAAGTTTTGATTTTGGATTTGAGTTGTTTTTCAGGTCAAATCAATGTTTTTTGTTTGGTTTATGACCAAACTAAAAATTTTAAGTCAACCTGATCGGGTCAAATTTGGGTCATTTGGGTAAGGCTTTGTTTGGTTTTTAATTTTTTTGATAAATGATGTTTTGGCATAAAGGTGTGTTTGGTAAACATGCTATTGGGTCTATTTTGACAGTTTTATTTAAAGGAAAAAAATGAGATTATGCCAAACAAAACCTTAAACAATAAGGAAAATAAAAAAAAAATTTATATGTTTTAAAAAATAATAATAAATAAATCCCCTTGCATATGAACAAAACCCCTAAAAAAATATTAGAGCATGTCTTAAAAATTAAGGAAAAAATTCAAAAAATAATTTTGCATGCAAAAAGTATTGCATGGATTTTACATCCAGTTTGTAAAAATCCAGAGGACTTTGGGCTATATTTAAAAAATATTAAAAAAATATTTTTGACAAGAAAATATATTGTTCACTTCTAATATAAGGATAAAAAACCAACAAAAAAGTTAATATTCAAAATATTATCAGGGATAGTAATTTATATTATTCACTTTTAATATAAGGATAAAAAAACTTGTATAAAGTTATTTATATATATATGCTAGTAAGTTAATTTTTAGTTCTTGACAATGTCAACTAATAATGGATCATCACCACTAAAAGATTTAAAAAAAAATTTAAATAGGGATATTTGGTCATGATAATAAGTGGAGTTGATAAATACAAAGTTTATCGAAGTAATAAATAAGATGGTTGGTTTAAGAATTAAAGTGACTAAATTTTAAGATGGATCAGATCGTAGAGGTTTGGAAAGAAAAAGGTTTGCGAGACGAGCTAATTCACCTTTAGAAGAATATATGGTTGTATTTATGTAAAGGCCAATGATTTTGATGATAACCATGATAATATGTTTTGAGCATATAGAAACCAAAAGTCTCGGGTGGTCGATCATTTGAGAAATTTTTTCCATACGAGAGTAAATAGAGAGGATAGGTTTTAGGATGACTTGGATAGAGATTTAGAAAGTATTAAGATGAAGATTGTAGCCTTTTAAGGTAAAAATAATCTCAAAGCTTATTTAAAGTAAAAAAAAACAAAGTTAAATTTTTACTACTACTATTACTATAAAATAAAAAAATAAAACTTGTTATTGAATTTACTAACTACGTTATTATTTTTTTACATATAGTTTGTTGACATGTCTCCTGTAAAAATTACAATCTTATTTATAAAATCATCGATTATGTCATATTTTTAAATGAGATTAGACTTTTTACAGCCATATAAAAAAGAGATTATTATTTGTTTATTTTATCCAAAAACATTTTATAAGAAAATGAGAATTTTACCTTTAAAAATATTTTTTTCACTTGATTGAATTACTGAGATTTTTTAAAATATTTATTTTAATTATTTTGAACTTTATTAAAAACAACATTGTTAATAAGAAAATATTTTACATAAAATAAGAAATATAAATAAAAAAGATTTGTTTGTTTTTGTGTTTTAAAAATGTTTTATTTTAAAAATATTATTTTTAAAAAATATTATTTTTATTTATTTTAAATTAATATATTTTGATGTTTTCATATCATTTTATATATTAATATAAATTTTTTTTAATATATTTTCAAATAAAAAAAAACTTTCAAATAATCTGTATTATATTATTCAGTATTTAAATATTTCAGACTGGGTATTTATTTTAATCGTAATGAAGAATTGTGCAGGACTAAAACCTGGATGACTCGCTTAAAAGGGCATGTTTGTAATTCTAATATTCCAGAAGAAACCCTAAATCCCCATCCTTAAAAGCCTAGCCCGAACTCCGTCTCTGTTACTGCACTCTCTCTTCCATTTCAATTTCAGATTCATGTCTTCAATTTCCA
>Ga0325414_1007283_pt1 | contig 11731 bp, 5 predicted proteins | sample PopdelMetagenome_8_FD_206183 | JGI IMG/M metagenome (GOLD analysis project Ga0325414, IMG submission 206183) | Populus deltoides microbial communities from Bellville, Georgia, United States - Leaf-PdKOR-R3 | ecosystem: Host-associated > Plants > Phyllosphere > Phylloplane/Leaf | place: USA... | reverse complement strand
GCCCGCGCTAGTTTTTTTTTTTCTTATATATATATATATATATATATATATATATATATATATTATAGAAAAGTAACATCCATATTTTTAATAAGAATAATTAAAAATATTGGAGAGAAAGAAAAGTGAAACAATGCCAGCCTTTAAAAAGTTATGTTTTGTCGTAAAATATTATAAAAGTTGAGTGAATATTCTTGAGTTGTTAGTTCTTGATTGGATGCTTGTGAGAGCAAAGAAAGGGAAAGTTTACATACGGAAAGAGAAGTTCCGGTTACAATTTGTTTTTATATTTTAAAAACTAAATTTATTTATTTATTTTAAAATAATTTTTTTTAGTATTTTAAAATTATTTTGGTGTTTTAATGTTAAAAATAATTTTTAAAAATAAAATAAATATTATTTTAATATATTTTCAAATAAAAACATTTTAAAAAATAATTATTACCCAAACACCCTTTAAATTATGAAATATAAAAGATTTGAAATTATCCATTGCTTTTCTAACAGGAAGGAGAAGTGTGTTTCGTACAAGAGTTCGGTCAAGTTTGGGGGCGTTCTTCGAAAATTTGTTTTTTTTTTTTTTTAAAAAAAATTAATTTTTTTAATAGTTTTGATATGATAATTTAAAAAAAATTATTTTAATATATTTCAATATAAAAAACATTTTAAAAAACAATTACAATCGCTCGATAAAAAAAAAAAAAGCAGAAAAGGTGTTATATTCAAATGCCATAAATAATTATGGTAAAGAATTAGATTGAAAAATTAATGCCTTCCAATATTGATTCTTTATATATTTTAAAGAATAAACTAAAACAGAGAAGAAAATCAGTATACATGAAATCAGCTTCTTTTTTTTTTTTACCATCTAACTTTTTATCTTTGCAATTCCATCCTCTCAACTTGTACTTATTAGCATTTTTTTTTTGTTTAAATTTCTTTCAGTTTGTATCATCTCACGTATACAACGTTTTGAAAAAATATCCAAAGACTAATTTGGCATCAATTAGATGAAATCAGACTTTAGTTTTAGTTAAATATAGCAATTAAAAAAAGAAGCATCAATTTTAACAAAAAAAAAAAAAGAACTAATATTCAGACCCCATTGCTATTTGTCACGAAAAATTTAGTTTAATCTTTGAAGTTATGATTTATTTATCATTTGGTCCTTATTATTTTATCAATTGATGTTTTGATACAAAATATTATTTTTTTTACTTTTTAATCCTTGTATATTGAGAGGAAAGAATGAAAGTAAACAAAAAAAAAATTGAGGAAAGGGGAAGTTCTTAAACGACCACATTTTAATTACTAAAAATATTGATATTTGTGCCTATAAATTCATCTTTTAAAAGAGGGTTAATGAAGGTGTTATTTTCCTATAAACATAACAGAAAAAGTATATATGTGTTCTAAAAAAAATTATTCATTTAATTTTTTAAAGTGATTTTAGGGTAATTTTACTGTTATCATAATTTCTTTACAATTTCTTTTCTCTTATATTTTATATGAATGAGTTGAATTTGCATTAGGATCTTATAAAATAAAAATGAAAATCATTTTTTATTAAAAATAAGAATTAACCTCTAATATAAAATAAGTAAAATTATGTAAAAAAAAAAATTACCCTTAACATAGTTTGGTTTATATTGCATTTACCTGTTATAGTTTAAGAAAATTATTATTTACATCATGAATTTTATACCACGTTAACACTTAATATTCTTATAAAAATAAAAATTAATAAAAAAAATATGTAATTATTTACTAGAGTTGCTATTATTTTTCATTTTATAATTAAAAAGCCTTTATATTAAATATTATAAGTTTTCATTGAATTTTTTAAAAAATAATAATCTTTCTTCCCTTGCATAACCCTTCCACTTATCTTATTCCCTTAAAAACCAAACCTAACTACCACCTTCCCTTCCCTTCCCTTTGATACCTCACCAGCCACCATCTTTAATCATAAACCCACAGTCCAACCAAACTCCATAGCCATCGTTGATTTTCTTGTCAACTCTTGCAGCCTTCCCTTGCAATTGGCTCTTTCAGCTTCCTAGAAGCTCTAACCAAATGACGAGAATAGCATCTAATCTAAAACACCAAACCTGTAGTCCAATTTAAAAGTGTTGGTCTTGGCAATCCCGTTCCTGCTTGAAACCCTCAATTCCTTCTTAATCCAGCACGATGAAGCTTCCTTTTAGGTTTTCAATGTGTCAGGAAAGAATAGTATTCTCGATAAAAATTTTATTCAAACGTGAAGTTGTTTACCCAAACATAAAGTACCTCAAGGTTTGGAAAATCACCAACAAATTCTGGGACTTGACTTTCCAACTTGTGTTGAAATAGATTGATTAGCTCTATATTTTTCAAATCTAAAAAACTTTGTGGTATCTCCTTAGTGAGGTTGTTGATTGAAACATCAAGTGAATCCAAGCTAATTAGGCATCTTATCACTAATGTTATCACTAATGTTATGACTCCATAATGTCGAATAATGAAACTATTTCTTGGAATTCAAAGGTGGTTAAATTTAATCATAAAGTTATGATTAGAGTGTTGAAGAGTCGCCATCATATATTATGGACACTAGAAAACTTAATGATATGTGAAAATTTAGGTAAAATGACTAGTTATATAAAGGAAAGACACATCACTCTAGTGCACCTTATCTATAGTAAGCTGCATTGTTGATTGACTGTTAATCTAAGACATGTTTCTATTTATTAGTTTCATCTAAGGTTCAAGGTAGATTTCTCTTCATGAGGAAGTCTTTATTTTATTGGGTTAAATCTTAACCATTCTAAAGCCTATTTTTTAGCAATGTATTTATTTTCTATTTTTGTATCTATAATACTTGAAGATATATTTTACAGTGTAATTTTATACCCTCAAATATTAAAGTAACTATAAATATTAATTAAACAAATTAATTGTTATGAGATTTTTGGTTTTTTGGCCAAATTCTAATGTACAATCATAAACTAGTTATGATATACATTTTATATTTTAAAAAAATTGATAAAAATGCAATTTTGTTTTTTTTTTAAAAAAAATATGCATGAAAAACCTTTAGAATTTGATCGTATGAACGAAAATAAAACATAATTTCTTTTTTGTTTTTGTAATGAGAAACTTTTTTGAATTTTTATAATTTTTGAAAATTTGGAGAAAACTGGGTGTTTTTAATACTGGGTCCGTATCTTATAGTTTAAGTCTACAGTAAAATATTAAATAAAATTCTTGAAAAATATATATTTTTGTATTTTTTGAAATAAAGGAATTTTTTTGAATTTTGAATTTTATTTTTTTGAGAAAAATCATATATTTTTAATATCGGATTCGTATTTTACAGTGTAAATCTACAGTTTAATATTAGGCATAAACTATTGGAAAAACATGTGAGGGGCCCACAAATATTTTCAAAATAATCCCTGAATTTTCTTAGAATTTTTTAAAGTTCTTAAAGGTCTGTTTGGCTAGACTCGAAAATAAGAATGGATTAAAACTAAAAGAAAAGGCTTATGGCATGTTTACTAAACATGCCATAAGCCTAAAATAAGAGGCATTACAAATATCTTAAGGGCGTGTTTGGAAAACACTAAGTAGCTAAACAAAACCTTATGTCATAAGGAAAAAAATGACATCCCAAATATGCCCTTTAGTCTAAGTTGGGCTTAGGCCTAACCCAACCCAATTTATTGGGGCGAAAGATAGCCCAACATGCCTTTTTTTTTTTTATGACGTGGGCTAGACCTAACCCAACTATACAGGCTGGGATTAATCCAACCCACGTAACTTGGTCATTAGGCCAGCTTAGTTACCATGTTATGTAAAGTTTGCAAAACATGAATTAATTCATATTCTATATGCTTTTAACAAAACAAAAAAAGGAAATTAAAATGCAGGAGAGAAGGAAAGTTATTTGGGTTGGATGTGGTGCTACTGGTCACTAGTTGGTGGCTTAGTTTTTTACGGTGGTGCTCTCATTGTTGGTGGTTGTTTGAATGTGGAGGAATAACTGAAGGTTGAAGGAGAAGTTGTTGTGCTGCTGTTGGAGTAATGAAAAAACAATGGAGTTGGCTACAATTGTAGAGAGAGGATGGTGGTTACTTTTGGTTGGAATTGAGGAAGGTTAGTGGGTCTGGTTTTTAGGTTAAACTATTTTGTCTCATTATACAGGGGTGCTCTTTTCTTTGTTTCTCTTTAGTTTTCTTTATTTTTTCTCTCACTGTTTTTTTTAGGCGAGTAGCATCAATTGGAGATGCATCATGACTATTTATCCTTCTCAAACCTCATCAATCATTGATGCAAAACCAAGACCCAAAAACTTTGTTAAAAAGGCTGCTTTTGCAGATGTCTTTAGACTAGCTTTGTAGACATACCAGAGTAGGGGCAGGAGTAAAACAAGGTTGGCAAGATCCTCTTTTGTTAGAAAATTAGAGAGAGCAAGTTTTTTTCGGTCATTGGGATCAAACTGAAGAGGAAAAATAGCGCCAAAAACCCTTTTTATATAGGCTATTCTTGCCTATTTTGGGAAGAACATAAAAAAACAGTAGTCAGACAATATTTCTCTTAACTTTTATATTTTTTTTAACTTTGTGTTGAACAAAATAACATCGTTTTGGCCAAAATATATCCAAAACATACTATTTCATTTAAATGAAATGACACAATTTAGGTGTTTTGGCTTGAATTAGGCCATTAATCCCCTTTTTAATTTCAACCCCTAATATTCTAATTTATTCAATTAGGATCTTAATTGAATTTTGATTTTGAGAATCAATTTAATTTCACCCCTATAAAGCTTCAAAAATACCCCATGATTTAAGTGTGTTTTTCAACATGGTCCTTGATCTAGAGTATTTTCAATTTCATCCCTAATTAACCTTCAAGATTCTAATTTCTTCAATTTCACTTGTGTTTTCAACTGAATAAAATCCCTAAGTTCACTCACTTTTTGAAAAAAAGGTCTTTAATTTTGAATTTCTTTAATTTGGCTTTAATTGACCCTCAAACTTTGATTTTTTTTAACTTTATCCCTGATTTCATCTAATTGAGTTTGAAATAATTAAATCTGATCATTTAAAATTCCAATCTTATCAATTAAACTCAAATTAAGCTTCCAAACTTATTTTTTTCATCAATTAAGTCCATAATAAAATTAATTTGACCCATTAAAAAATAATTAAGTCATTACACCTAATTAAATCTTTTAATTTGACCTAAATTAATTCTTAAACTTAATTAAACCTTTTAACTTGGCCCATGATTAATCAAATTGGCCTATTAAAAATCTAATTAAGCTCAAACTTAATTTTTATACAAATTCATCCAATAATCATTTAATTTGACCTTGAATCTGCATTGTCTTTTTAGTTTTGGATATAATGGGGTACAATTAGGCTTATAATTTTATCCAAAACTCCACCTTAGTTCCTCCATGCATTTGAAACCATTCTCAGCGTACTCTTTTTAAGTTGCCAGTCTTTTGTTTTTTATTTTAAAAGAAAATGATAATTTAAAAAAAAACCTGAAAATTAGGTTATGACAACTAAGATTATAATAACCTATGTCAAGAAGTTCAAGATTACTCAATGATTTAAATTAAAGTGGAATACCCCCTATAATGGTTAAATTACCCAATACAAAAACTCTTAAGATTCTTAAACTTAGACAAGCTTAAAGGTACTTTGCTTGAAAGCCTATTACCTTTTAAGGTGTATCATGCTAAGAGTATTTTTTTAGGGAAATTCCCATAAGTAACATTGTTGGAAATATTCAAAATCCTTAGAGATGTCAATATGACTATCTTAAAGGCATTTCCCACGTGAGATTATCATTTTCCAAATCAAAGAATTAGTGTTGCTTTGGAAAATTAAAGAAGCAACGCACAAGCAAGATATAGTGGCTTAGAAACTTAGGTTTTAAGGATTTAAGGTCAATTAATTTAGGGGTTTTTTATGAGTTTTTGTTTGATTTATGGTTGCTTGTTGTTATTTTTTTAGGGAAATTCCCATAAGTAACATTGTTGGAAATATTCAAAATCCTTAGAGATGTCAATATGACTATCTTAAAGGCATTTCCCACGTGAGATTATCACTTTCCAAATCAAAGAATTAGTGTTGCTTTGGAAAACTAAAGAAGCAACGCACAAGCAAGACATAGTGGCTTAGAAACTTAGGTTTTAAGGATTTAAGGTCAATTAAGTTAGGGGTTTTTTGTGAGTTTTTGTTTGATTTATGGTTGCTTGTTGTTTTTGGTGGTAGAACTATTGTTTGATGAAGATTTTTAGGTTTCCATGTTAATGTAGATTTGATTTTTGAGTTTGATTAAGGTTTCATAATCGATTTCTCTCATTTTTAGTTTTTTTTTTAATTTTATGGTAAAGTTGTACTATTGAATATATATATATATATATTAAAATAGGATGTAAATGATAATTTTTCAAACTATAACGAGCAATTGCAATATGGATCAAACTACAATATGCTAAATGTAATTTTTGTATAATAAAATGGATAACTAGTGTCAAACATTTGTGTTTGCACCAATCTTTTGCTTTTGTTTTTTCAATTTGATTAACTTGGGTGTCCGGACCAGCTTATGCGCATCTTGACTAATTCCACGGGCCTCGAAGTTAACGATCATGTAAGCTTTCAGTGGCCCTGAGCGGACTCAAACTCGTGACTATTATGGAGCAAACCCAAGACCTGACCAGTTGAGCAAACCTGAGAAAGCTTTTGTTTTTGTTAGGAAAGGTAGCTTCCCATTTTATTATTTAACTAGTTTTATTTTTTTATTTTATTTTATTTATTTTATTAAATGTAATTGTATTGGGATTAAAATTGAATTATCCTTATCTACCATAAACATTTTATATAAGGTTAGGATTTTATGCTTACATGAAATTTTATCTCTATAACATTATAAATAGGTTATCCAGTAGTTGAAAATGTTGGTTAGACCCATATACATAATTTATTTATAAATTTTTGCTATCTATTGCTTTCTTTTACTTATCATAATTTATTTTTTTTATTTACAACTTTATTTATCAGCTTTGTATTTTTGTCTAGTTTAGTTTTTGACATTACCTTTTTTTATTCTTAACATGTTAAGATCAAATTTAGGACTCCACACTCCATTCGATTAGCAAGATTGTTATTTGCTTTTGCTTGGGATTAAGTTCTTAATTTTATTTTCTCCTCGTTGAAAGAAAGAAATGAAGAAAATGTTGCATATAATTAATGATCAATCAATATGTTGATGATGTCAATCAATATATTGCCAATGATCGATCAAATTGATTATTTAATAAATCAATACATTGACATGCTAGGTAGGAAAAACTTATTATTTTAACAAATTACTTTAGTGGTCATCAACAAATGGACACACCTGGTATAAAAAAATTATTATTTTAAAAAATTACTCTAGTAATCACAAACAAATTGGCACACCTAGTTATAATGCTAGAAAATCAAACTGGAAAAAAAAATAGTTATAATGACTAATGATTAGTTAATCCACGCATCTTATAGAGGCAATCCTCGTGAACATGAGGAGTTTGAAATCAACTCACAAACACAAAGTCTAATATAGAAGCCTCCATCAAACATTTCATAGGATGACTTTTGATTTAATAAAGAATTGCACTTGGACAGAACCATAGTGTCCATATTCAATCTATAATGATTTCACCTTTCTTGACAACATTGCCTCTGTCGATGTCTAATAGATAAGTTGGTGTTTTTATATATCTAGCACAACCTCATGTTTATCTCATAAATTGATAGATTGAAAAATTCCTCGTAAGCAATATCATCAATTTTACTATTTCAAAATTCATATTTGATTGAGTCTTAAATTTTTCAATTACAACTTGAATAATTTGCCACATGGTTCAGAACACATATAAGCACTAAATAATTCTTATATCTTATAATACTTAGTTTTAATAAACCTTTCATTTTAATTATTAATGGTTGCAATCATGTACCCCATTTATCAATTAAAAGGGAATGCTAGTGGTAGTTTGAATTTACTATGTTTAGGTCTTGAAAGAAAAGTCAAGTGTTATAACGAGTATTTAATCAATGGATATGTTTTTCATATTAAAAATTATGGTTAAGTTAGAAAGACCTATAATAATGGAGATTGTGTTAAAATATCAACTTCTAAAGAGTTTGAAGTTGATTATTATAAAAAGTTTGAAGAGGTGATTGAATTGCAATATCATATCGAGCTTAATAAAGTCTTTTTATTCAAATGTTATTGATACAATACTATCAATAGAGGAATAATAGTAAATTCCCACCATGGTTTGGTCAAAATTAATACAAAGGCTAGACTTTGCAATATCAACAATATCTTTGTTTTTTCAAAGCAATGCACACAAGTTTATTACATATACACTATTTTAAGAAATGATTATTCTAGGGTTGATTGGTTATCCATAGAGAAAATCAAACCTATAGGCGTAATGATGAAGTAACTATAAAAGATGATGTCTTTCAAATTAATAAGTTAGTTGATGCACATCGAGTTACTCTGTCTACTGACTTAGAAGAAAATTCATATTTTTCATGTTAAGAATATTTTTGTTGATATTGACATTGAGAAGTTAAATGATGTATTGAGAACAAATGGACATGCAGAAATCAATGAAGATGATGATAATAACGAGCATCAATTCAATGAAGAAGTTTATGATGGACATGAAGATGATGAAATTAAAGATGATGATGATGATGATGATGATTAAATTGTAAAACATCAATATTTAATGAAAATAACTTTAATGTAATCTTTTTGGTTATTCATTTACAATGAACTATTATTAAGACTAATGGAACATTTATTGTTGTGATTTTATTATTATGAACATATATGGTATTAACATGTCATGGTTTCATTGAATTCCCAGGTTAGGTTTTACTGAATTCTTAGGTTGTATAGACATGGAATACAAAAAAAAAAAATGAAAAAAAAACATGTTTTCTACTAATAAAATTGCCGATAAAATATCAAATACCAATGGATTAAGTCCCTTTAAGAGTTCCAAAGAGTTGGAAAACAATTATAAGACCATGCCATTAAGACTTATAGACAAAATCATCAACGAATTAAATTTCTTAGAGAGTTTTAGAGAGTTGAAAAACAATTATAAGACCATGCCACTAAGACTTACAAATGGAATCACCGACGAATTAAATCCCTCAAAGATTTCTAGAGAGTTAAAAAAATTACAGGACCATGCCACTAAGACTTACAAATAAAACTGCAAGGATTAAAAAGATTTTGAGTCAATTAAGGGTATATGTGCTACAATTGAAAGAACAATGACTAAATTAAAATCTATCAAATCCCAAATTTAAAACCCTAATTTCTAAGGTTTAATCTGAACAACACGTCACTTAGGTTTAATGAAGGTATTGGATGACACATCGTTCGTCTTCTATTCATCTCCTTCCTTAGCAGTTTGGATGATCGGGTTGACACTTTTTGAGACCTCGTTGTAGAGTTCTAAATCTGCAAATGGAAGGAGGCTTTTTGCAAATGAAAAAATAACATCTCCTCTACAACCCCTTCCATAAAATTGGACGTTTACATTCCAATTCTTCCATAGAAATATCTAACATCTTGTCCGTGATTAACCATCACTACATTTTCAGATTCTAGGTAGATCGTGTTGGCACTTTTAAATAAATAAATGTGGAGCTACAAACCTCTAAATTAAGTGAAGATGGATAAAAAAAAATATGGATCTCCTCTACCACGTTTAGGTGGTCTTCGATGATGTTTACATTGGAGTTACTCCTATGTAGCCTAGAAAATAACCAACTTAATTAGCCTTGATTAAGATACCCATTTGTGTAAAACCACCCAACTTTTTCATATGTTCAGACTTAAAAACTCATAGAAGGTTCTTATCAAGGGCCTTAAATCTTTAATACATGATTTGAAGGTGAGGAAGGCATGCATTCATCTCCAATAAAGCGAAAACCATCGAGGTAAAATCACCATCCCCAAAAACCATTAAAGGACAAAGGTTCCAACTATTAACATTTGTCTAAAGCTCTATCATTTTTATCAAATGGCTAAACTTTGATTACTCTATGTTAGAATCCATCAAAAACCCTAGAAAAGATCATATAAATACCTCCTGTAAAATCTGAAAAAAATAAAAATATAAAAGAGGAGAGAAATAAAAAATGTTAGGATATACTCTATAAAAATACCCCTAGTATGAATGTTAAAAGACTTAACACAGAAGGTCTAGCAAGCCTTAGAAAGAATAGAAAGTAGAAGGGAAATGATGAAGGAATAGAAAGAAATGCTGAGACGACCCAACTTAGGTCCAAGACGGTTGAACTTAGGCGATTATATGAAGAGTTGTTGTCAAGCCTTGGTGGTTCATGTGGTCTACCTCGTCTCCCATTTGGTCCCGATGAAGATATGCCTCCTCCTCCTCCTCCTCCTCCTCCTCTAGCTTATGTCTTCTAGATAAATATTTGTATCAATATATTTTTTAAATTAATAATAAAAAATTGGTTATTTATTTATTTTTAGTTCTTGTAATTTTTTTCTATTTTTTTATTTTAATTATTTTAAAAAACTATTACATAAACTACTGATGAAATTACCGATAGAATGATTAATGGAATAAGTCCCCCAGGAAGTTCCAGATAGTAGGGAAAAAAATTACAAGTCTTTGCCTTCGCAATTATAGATAAAATTACCAACGGACTAAGCCCATTAGAAAGTTTTAGAGAGTTGGAAAAAAATTACAAGAATTGCCACTAACATTATGTGATTCATTGACTGATTAATTCTATTGTAATATTAATTCAGTCACAGATGAGATTATCAACTATTTATTTTGTTGGTGATTTGTCATACAAACTACCAGAATTACCAATGGAATGATACGATTAATTTTTTTTTGTTTGGCGTGCTTTTTTCATTTGTAACTTCATCGGGGATTAAATTACCAGTATAATAACCTATATAATAAAAGTCATCGATGATAAGTTTTCCAACAACCAATTACCGTCCATAATTCTGTTAGTAAATTTGTTTCTCACAGAATATTCCATCAATATTATGCAATATTTTGGTTGAGAAACTATGGTATTAATAAATGTTTTCTGTAGGATATTGAGACTTTATTTTCATATTGAAACAAGTTTTATTTTTCTTTTTAGAATCATGTTGGAACAATTTATTTGATAGTTTTATAAATGGATATGTTTTTAAAATATTTTTATATTTATGAACATATTTAGATGTTGTTAATTATATGGTTATAGGCTAATAATGTTTTTGTTTACATATGATTAACTAGATATATTAAATTATTGATTCTAAAAAAATTAAAATTATATTCATTCAATCAAGTATATATAGTAGATAAAAAATAGATGCATAACGGTTATCCGAATGGGTATTTAAAATCCAATAGTTCGGATATGGTTATCCAAATTCTTACCCGATAGATAATGATTAGATTATGAATATTAATCTTTCATTTAAATATAGTTATGGTTATATTAACATCCAAAACCGTGAGTATCTATTATCATACTACTCGTGTCGTTCATGGATCATACTTCCATGTCTCATATAACATTTTCAGACAACCTTAAACTGGTCACTAAAATATAGCTCAAGTGTCGTTTGAGTTCCAAATTTCTCTTCTTAGTTGAATCTTGAATTTATTATT
>Ga0325414_1007282_pt1 | contig 11733 bp, 4 predicted proteins | sample PopdelMetagenome_8_FD_206183 | JGI IMG/M metagenome (GOLD analysis project Ga0325414, IMG submission 206183) | Populus deltoides microbial communities from Bellville, Georgia, United States - Leaf-PdKOR-R3 | ecosystem: Host-associated > Plants > Phyllosphere > Phylloplane/Leaf | place: USA... | reverse complement strand
CTTTCTTTTCTTTTTTTTCCTTCTCCTCCTCCTCCTCTGCCTCAGCACTCAAACCTCTGTCTTTGCATTCCTCAACCACTTTTTTTGTATCCTTCGAATCTTTATCCTTGCCTTTCTTCTTCTCTTTTTTATCTTTCTTTTTTCCCTCTTTCTTATCCTCCTGTTCATCCCCTGAAACCTCATGATCTTTCTTTTTCTTCTTCTTCTCTTCTTTATCTTTCCCTTTCTCTTCTTTCTCCACTTTCTTATCCTCCTGGTTATCCCCTGAAACCTCATCGTCTTTCTTCTTCTTGTTGTCCTCTTTTTCCTTGTCTTTATTATTCTTTTTCTCTTCCTTTTTCTTAGCTTCTCCGGCTTCTTTGTCCACCTCTGACTCTTCACATACGCTATCCTCACCCTCCTTTCCTTTCTTCTTCTTGTCCTTCTCTTTCGTTTTCTTCTCCTTCTCCTCATCTTCATCCTTCTTCTTCTTATGTTTCTCCTTTTTCTCTGATTTCTCCTCAACTTTCTCTTTATGCTTCTCCTTTTCTACCGATTTAGTCTTCGATTCAACTTCCACCACAGCCTTCTCTCCCTTCTCGTCATTTGGTTCTTTATCCTTGCTCTTGACTTTCAGATGGATTTCCTCCTTTACAACCTTTTCGTGCACTTCAGCAGCAGAAGCAACAGATTCAGACGTATCTTCCATCTCAGAATTCTTTCTGAAAATTTGAAATTGAAATGTAAACCTTTTCTTGCTGAAGGTCAAATTTCCTGAAGAAAGTAGCAGACCATTTAGGAATCAAAGTACTAATTGTAACAAATAACCTATAAGAAAATCTTGATATGAATTATCTAAAGTCCAAACCACATGGAGTGATCATCAAACTAGAACATCGATAAATGCCTGGGCGACACATGATTGCGCAGCAGCTCGTTGCGCACAAGATCTAAGACTAGGTAAATACATAGATTTTAACATCCCCGTCAAAAAAATTCTTGCAAGCTCCCAGCGGTATAAAGACCGAGAAACTTATACAACATATCGTTATAGCAATGAATAATGTTTTCTTAATGCTTCAGCATTTTCATAATTGCATTTCTGTTTTTTCTATTTTCATAGCAAAATCCTTATATCATTACGCTACCCCACGAACGATTCCCAGTATTATTAACGCCTCAATTTACTTTCATTTAACAGCTTCAAAATGAACAGATTTTTGATACAGAAAAGGATTTTATTTTATTTATGATCTAAAATAATGCCTTGGATGGTTTGTACAAGTGTCTTTTACAAAAGACAAAAACACATGCAGACACCACCGAAAGATTCCAAATATCATTGTTTAGATAAAAAAATCAACATATTATTCTCCCGTCTGGAAGGATTTGCAAGCATGATTAGCTAAAGAAAAACATTACTCTACAAATGAACAAAAAAACCATCATCAAAACAAGAGAACATAACGACAGCTACTCAATCACCTAAGACAGATATTGACCCCATAAAGATTACTCCCTCTCCAAAAACACGAAATGAATATCACAAAAACAAGATGGCAAGAAGAGAATGTTGTGAACCCAACAAATCGAGAAACAGATGAGAGCCAGATGAAATCTAGGAAAACCCCCTAAAAATATAAGAGAATATGTTGATTAAGTTATCAAGAAAACAAAAAGGGTACAAAAGTATGAGCTAGAAGATCCCCCAACTGATATGAAATGAATATTATTTATCAGATCAAATCAAAACGATCAGAAACATGAAAGAATTTGTACCTTAGTTTCTTTTTCTGGAAGTTACTACTTTTAAGACAACCTGATGGATGATGAAGAGAGACGGTTAAAGATTTTGGCTGGCTTTGCTTCTGTCTAGAATACGATTGAAGGTCTCTCAATCTCTCTATCTACTTATAGAGTTTCGACTTGGGAACTGTGATTTCTCCCCTTTTTTTTGTTCTTTTTCAGGATTTTTTTTTTCTTTTTATAGTTGTGTCTAGATTATAATAGTGATTTTTTAAAAAGTAATTTTTTAAAATATATATTAAAATAATTTATTTTTATTTTTTTAAATTTATTTTTAATATAGTATATTAAAACAATTTAAAATTAAAAAATAATAATTTAAAATTAAAAAAATAACTAGAATATTTAAAAATAATTTTTGAAGGCAAAACAAAAACTAAAAATGGTAAACATGTGATTTTTTCAGCTGAGTTGTCTATATTCTATAACCCACTATGCTAAGAAAAACAAGTCGGTCACGCGTAACCCACTACAACTCGGTCCCACGCGGTGAATGTTTGATCCATCTTTTATATATATATATATTCTTATTTTGAGCCGTATAAATTAAATTGGGGTTTTGTTTTTCTTTTTTCCACTAAAGTTTTAGGTGTATAATTGTTTGTTGTGTAAATCATAAATTAATCTATTTCATTTCAATAATTAATTAATTATTTTTATAAATAAAAACTAATTATTTAACCCCTTAACTAATATTGATTACATTTAATTGAATATTTTTTTATTTAAAAAAATGTCTTTTTTTAAAAAAACAAATTATTTAATCCCTGACTAATTCTGATCATGTTTAATTTAATATTATTTTATTCTAAAAAGGACTTCTTTCTCATTAATATCTTCACAATAGCTATTTAGTTTTTTTTCTGTATCTTTTAAAATAAAAATTAAAATGAATTGGAAAAGAACATAAAATGAATAAAAAAGAATAAATAATTACTTTTTTAAATAAAGGGAATTAATTTCTGTAATTTTTTAAAATTAAAGGGATTAATTTATAATTTACTAATTTGTGTTGTAAAAGTGTGGTTTTCCCTCAATCAACCTTTGAACCTTTCTAAAAAAAAAACAGCACCTATTGTATCAGTTTCCATTAAAAAAACTAACAGAAGAAGTATTTTCAAAATTATTTTATCACAAACAAGTGATATAAATAACATATAAAACAGTTTTTCTTTTCTTTTCTTTTCTTGTTCCTGTTAGCTCTCATAATATAGAATTGATAGTAATTTCTTTTATTTTGTAGATGGGATTTCAATTTGTTGAGTCCAGGAGATCAGGAATTCACAATATAAAATTGTTCAAATCTTATTATTACTGGAGATTTAATTTCAAGATTTATGAGATTAGTTAAGATACACGCAAATTAACCTGAACATCTATGTTAATAAAAAAAATAAAAATTATGAAGCATCTACTTATTAATTGCAATTCTTTATATAACTCCTTTTTTTTTTACACATAAGATATCCTGAATCAATTTTTACATACTAGAAAATAAAACTTATTAATTAATGTAAAAAAGGGAGGAGTTTATCTATAACATTCCTATGCAATTTTTTTTAATATACTTATTGCTGATTTGTTTTGGTTAAAAACAAAAAATTTAATATATACTATAACTTTCATTTAAGATGTATAATGTTTATTGTTTTATAAAAAAGACAGATAAAATAAATTTTAGGGATAATGACTCAATCTATCATTTTAATATGTTGATTTTTAAAATATCCTTATATTAATTTTTTCCATAAAAGTTAACTAAATCGGTCGTGCATATAATATTAATATAATATTAAGTCATGTGCATGGGTGATTATGTTAATTAATTAGAAGAAAAAAGTTGAGACAATGATGGATTGAAAACTCAGTCATTTTGTAAGGATAAAATTGGCTCAATTATATAATATAAAGACAATGTATGTCATTTTCACTAAATATTTAGACCCCTTAAGTTATTCAAATATTTACCATAGTCCATAGACAAAGTAATTGCATTTCAATTAAGTCCATTTATAATTAAAAAATGATATTGTTTTATAAATGAATACTTCACTTATTCACTAATCTTGATATTTTATTTTGGTCATTTTAATCTTGCACTTCTAATGATATTTTCTCAATGTAACTCTGAAAAAACAATTAAATACAATTGATTAATATGTTTGGATGAGGTAGGTGTGATCTAGGAAATGGATTTGTAAATAAAAAAAATGGATTTTGAAAACAAATTTGGAATTTGATTATTGCATAAAAATAAATATATTTCACGGATAATTGTCCCAACACCATTCCTATTTTGTAACACAAAAAACTAGATGAAGTAAGATAATTTTATTAATCTGTATGTTCAATATGCAATATAAGATTTTGAAGTGATACTTTTAACATATTTTATAAGGTCGCCATGGGTATCCTCCACCAATCCTTTAGGTTAAATATACTTTTAGCATATATATCAAATTTAAATTATTGTTTTAAAAGTTTTACAATTTAAATTATAATTTAATGAAAATGAATCACGGGAAAAAATTTAAAAAAAAAATTAGCAATCTTCTTGTAAGACAACGGTTTATATGGATTCCCTTCAGGTTATGGATTTAATGATGATCGCGGTGATATATATCGACTATATAAAATAATTGTATAGATTGATACAATCATCTTGAGCTTGGTTTGGAAGATTTACTAATGCTATAAAACGGTTTGGATATCATTAGAGTAACTTGGATCACACCTTGTTCATCAAAAAGCACAACCATCATGTAATATTGCTAATCATTTATGTTGATGATATGGTTGTTACAGGAAATTATCTAAGAAGACCCAAGAACTACAAGACCATCTAGCATTTGAGTTTAAGAGGAAAGACTTGGGATGTATCAAGTATTTGCTAGGCATTGAAGTCTCGTTCTAAGGAAGGTATATTTCTTTCTTAACAAAAATATGTACTTGATTTATTGATTAAAATATATATGTTGGATTGTAAGCCATCCACTACATCTATTGTTAAGAATCATCACTTACAAGTTTATCCTGATCAAATACCAACCATTAAAGACCAATACCTGAGATTAGTTAGGAAGCTTATTCATTTATCTCGCACCCCTTCTAACGTCGCCTATATTGTTGGCTTTGTAAGTCAATTTGCGCACTCTCTAAATGAAGAACATAAAGAAGCAATCAAATGAATATTGAGTTATCTTATAACAACTTTTGGTCTAAGTCTTATATTTCACAAACATGGCCATCTGAATATTGAAAGGTATACTGATGTTGACTGCACAGGGTATTCCTCTAATCATCGGTCTACATCTAGATTCTTTACTTTCATAAGAGGTAATTTTGTTACTTGGAGTAGTAAGAAATAGAATGTTGTAGCATGATAGGGGTGATCATTTTTTATTCGGTTCGGGTTTTACCTATAAAAAACAACCAAAATGGTTTTTTTTTTTTGAAAAAACAACTGAAATCGAATCAAACCGATCAGTTTCGGTCCGGTTCGGTTCTTGATTTCAAAAAACCGAGAAAACTGATGCCTCATTTCCTAAGCCTTGTCACTATCAAATAAAACAAACTTAGCAAGATGTTGTTTGAGATTGAACTGGTCTTGTTTGAGAAACGAAACAAACTTATGTCTCATTTCCTGAGCCTTATCACCATCGAGATCAAGCAAATGGAAGCAGTGGTCTTCCTTTTCATTCTCGACAAGTTCAACAATTTCCTTCCATCCACTCATTTTCAATTTCTCATAATAATTCTTAGTTGCAATAGTCAAATAATCTTCCTCAACTACAAAGATTAACATCCTCTTGCACCCAAGCCTAGCAAGATCCTCTACACCTAGATTCATCCTAGGATCAAGAGGCGAGAAGGAGCTGCTTCTAAGTCTAGGGGGAGGGAGAGGGAGAGGCGAGAGAGGGTTGCTGGTTGCTGGTGGCTAGGGTTACTGGGGGGGAATAATTTTTTCTATTTATAGTACATTTTTTTGAACCAGTTCGGTTCGGTTTGGTTCGGCAGGGGTTAACCGGTTCCTGCATTACAAAACCAAAAATCAAACCGAATCAGGATTTTTTTCTAATTATTCTAATCGGTTTTTTTTCTCGATTCGATTTTTTTGGTTAATGTTTTTCGGTTTTCTTAGTTTATTTGGTTTTTCAGTTTTTTTGCACACTCCTATAGCACAATTTATGATTAAAGTTAAGTATTGTGGCATAACTCATATTATTTATGAATTATTATGGTTGCATTTATTACTCTATAAAATAGGCTAAGTTACTATATAGGTTGCATTTATTGCTCTAAGTTTAGCTTAGGTAGCTTAGATCCTCTCTAAAATGAAAATGCGGAAAATTCCTTGATGTTGGTCTTGTAAGGACAATAATTAGGAATCGGGTTTTATTCAGCGTTGCCAAATAATTTCGGTTTGAATTGGTTTGGAAAGTAAAAAAAAAAAAAACTAAACTGAATCAAAACTCATTAGTTTGAATCGGTTTTTGGTTTGGTTCGTTTAAAAAACTTAAAAAAGAATTATTTTGATTTGATTATTTATTTTGATTCAAAACCGAACCGACCCGAAAATGCTCAACCTCATAAATAGCATAACCAAGAGTTCTCTATACAAAAAAAAAAAAAACTAATGTCTAAGTGATTAGAAATGAAAAATTTAGGCATTATTTTTTTTAATATAAATCTTTTCATTTAAATGAGTATAATTTAAGACAATAACCAAAAAGTCTATATAAAAAAAAAGAGTAAGGATCTTATTTAATAATTGATTAAATTCGGATGTAATTTTTTTTGTATTTTAAATATTGGATTTTATTTTACCTATTTTTATAGTAAAAATAAAGTGTCAGTAAGATACTATATAGATTTTCCTCTAAAACAATATATTATATATACGTAAGGAGTGGTTCACAAAATTTATTTTATATTATTTAAGATTTTGTATGACACATGAATAGGCATATAATGGAAAAATAACATTAGCCTATTATTTAGAAATTATATTAATATTTTAGTATCTTTCTTAATTAGAGATGATGTTGAGATTTTATATTAGAATTGACATATATTTTTATATAAAAAATAAATTATTTTCTTATATAGAGTAAAAGCCCTTTTAATTTTAACATGTATAGTTTTTTATTTTAAAGAAGGACAATATATATTTGTCTAATAAAATATTCAAAGAGTTTGTGTTTTTATATATAGTTATGAATGTATACAAAATTTGATTTTAACAGTAGATTCACTTGAAAAATAAGAAAAATATAAAAAATACCTAATATGAATTTTAAAAAATAAAAAATTCCAAAACAAAATTTAATAAATGTTTTTTAAAAGCTCAATCATTGAAAGCATTAAATACAAAGTCAATATGGATTAGCATATTTATCATGTTGAAGTTTTGTTTTTATTTTACTTTAAAGATTTTATTTATTCAAATCTAACTTGATTGAATTTTAGTTTTATTATTTTATGATTTTTTTTATTTGAATACTATTAAAATGAGTTTTAATATGCTGTTTAAAATTAATTCTCGAATTTAATTTAAATTAATTAAATTCACGTGTGCTCTTAAAAAATAAAAAGTGGATAAATAAATATTTTAAAGAAATTAGTTTTAATATTTTTTTAGTATAGTAAATAAAAAAAGTTGGCTTTTTATTTATTTTTATATTAATTTTAGATATTAAATTATATTCATAAAATTCAAAATGATTTTAAATATTAAAACCTGTTGATAGAAAAGAAAGAATTCGAAATAGACTGACAGTCGAAAAGATAAAAACTAGAGTGGAAAGTGGAAACAATAAAAAAGAAAAACGAAGGGATAAAGACGAAGACGAAGACGAAGTTACTTAAGTAAAAGAGTAGAGAATCTGAGTCTGGTTAGTAACATTTCTCACTCCCTCCTCCAGTCAATTGCAGCCCAAGTTCTCTGTTTGGTCAACGGGAAAATTTGACGTTAAGAAAATTGTTTTTTTTTTCTATCTGTTTTCCAGACCGCGAAGTTGAAAGCATTTGGATTGAACCACAACAGCACCTTGTCTTTTGTCTTGTGCCAAAACCCATAAAAGGTATTATCTGCTAAATTTACTTAATTTTGTCGACAACATTGCTACATTTATATACTAACTATAGCAGTTGTGATTTAGTAGTTCCTTTCCTCTCTGTCGCTTTTGTGGGCTTAAGAAACTGTTAAAACATGATCGATTTGCATTAGTTACAGTAGAATTCAGTTGTTTGACTAGCAAAGCGAATGAGATGGATTGGAGAGGAAATCTGAGGATTAGTCCAGTTGATGCTGGCATACATTGTTGAGTAAATATCAAATCACTGTTCATTCAGTAACCCAGCTGCTTACAACTCACAGGGTTCTAGCTTTATGAACTCGCTTGTGAAGGGATCTCACAACGGGAAATTCCCATGACCTTAACTCTACTAGCATTATTCTTGTTTTTAAATGGAATTTCCGTTTCTATTTTTAAACACACTAATGCGAATGCTTTGGAGAACAAGTTCAAATCCCAATCAAAAAATAAGTAACCAGACCATTTTCTTTCTTTTTCCTTGTCTCTCTTCTCTCGGGAGCGCAATTATCAACAAAATTGTTTTGTGCACCATTTAGATGAGTGGATGGTTCATGAGCAACATATGAAGAGGCTGTTATGCGCAACATCCAGGTGACTGGATTGTGGCCACAATGGCTTATTTCATTCGGGGGGGGTGGTTTCATGAGAGTGGTGTCTGCATATATATATATATATATATATATAATTAGATTTTTGGTAATCTCATACTAATTTTGGTTTTCCAAAAAAAAATTACAAAAATTTTGAAGTGTTTTTCAGTCCATAGAGGATTTACCTAGGCACCTGTGTTTTGTCATGCCATATTTTTTCATTTTTCACTGTCATATCATTGTATTTGTGGTTGACATGTTTAAAAATCCTTGACAGAATTAACAGTATGTTATCAATTGGAATGAAGTTGCATGCAAATAAAAGATTTGAGGGTTCAATTGCATAACTGACTCTAGGCCATACTTCATTTTCACAGACAAAAGAATGACACGTTGAAAAGGGTGGGTTTCTGCAGAGTGAAAACTTGTAAGAAATGGCAGCAGACATGGCAGAGTTCCTCTGGAGGAAGTCTTTGAATTCTCTGCAAGAAGCAGAGACTGAATTATTTTTTCAATTCACTCTTGCTTCTCATTTTCAAAGAATTAAACAAGTGATGGAGAGTACAAATATCAAAATATGTTTATCCCAGGCACCAAACATCTGTGATGTGCTTTATGACCTCAATGATGTACTTGTTGAGTGCCAGAGCTTTGCACACCAAAGGAAAGCACACAAGAAAAACAGGATACTTTTCATCCCTTCTATGGATCATCGTTTTGTGGGTAAGAGAAAGAAAAGGTTGGTTGACATCAAAAAAAAGTTTGAGGAAATGGTTGTGGATGGTGAGGAACAATCTAGTCCTCTTAGAAATTCACCATTGAAATTTAGGGAAGGCAATGGGTCTGAAATTCTTGGGTTTGATGACAACATTAAAGAGATTGAGAGCATGCTTTTTGAAAATATATCTAATGAGAATGGTGTTGAATTCAAGATAATAGGCATATGGGGAATGGGTGGCACAGGAAAATCCACACTTGCTACTAAGGTTTTCAATAGTGAGAAAGTGAGCAGCCAGTTTTCAAGGAAGATCTGGATTTGCTTATCTGGTATTCAGGGGCGTGAGAAAGACATGGGTATTGAGATTTGTAAGTTGATGTTGAAGGAGTTAGATTATGATATTGATGAATTAAAAACAGATGATATTACTATGATGGAGCTTTCGCAGACCCTTCAGTGTCTCTTATCATACGAAAGGTATTTGATTGTGTTTGATGATGTGTGGCCCAGGCATGCCAACATCTTGGCCACAGACATTAGTTCAGCAGGGGTGCTTCCCAGAGGTTGTAATGGTACTGTCATTGTGACAACCAGGCTGCAGAAAGTGGCTACAAGATTTGGAGCTGAGAAGATTCACCTTCCGCCCCCATTGATGAAACAGGGTTGTTGGAATATTTTTGAGCATACCATTAAATCTGGCCTTTGCAACAAGTCTGAAATTGGGTTTGACCAATGCTTGCAGAAAATTGAGGATGAAGTTCAAGAAGATGGATTCAAGTTAATTGGGATATGTGGGGTGCGCAATGCAAGGAAAACCACGCTTGCAAGAAAGGTTTTCGACAGTGTTTTGAGCAGAAAGTTCTCAAGGAAAATTTGGGTTTGCCTATCAGGTATTCAAAAGAATGAGCAAGACATTGGGGCTAAGATTTTAAAGTTGGTTTTGGAAGGGCTAGATTATGATCTTAATGAATCAATAATAGATGATGATCTTACCGTGATGGAGCTCTTGGGCACTCTTAAGCATCTATTATCAAATGAAAACTATTTGATCGTATTTGATGATGTGTGGCCCTGGCATGCCAAGTTTTTGGCTGAAGAAACCATCTCGTCAGGGGGATTGCCTAGGAATAGTGGTGGTGCAGTCATTGTCACATACAGACTGAAAGAAGTGGCTGAAGAGATAGGATGTAGGAACGTGATTCACGTTCAGCATCCGGAACTGGAGGATTGTGGGAAGATCTTTCAGCGCACTCTTCAATACGATCCAGAAACATGGAACAGGATTAAAATTGAAATCGAGTGCAAAATTGGTGATCTTCCATTAGCTGCCAAGACACTCGGGGAGATCTTTTTGGAGAAGATCCGAGAATCAGAGATTTCTTCCCCGACTTCTTGAAATTCCCCCCCTTCCCTCCTCTGTATTCCCTATTTGCAAAACATTTATGCCCTTTGGCTACAGGATTGTTTGATTTTCCCATTTTATTGTAGCCATAACAAGACCCCCCTTTGATCTTAAACATTTTAGCTCAGAATGAATCGAGGGTTTCTTCTTCTTCTTCTTCTTCTTCTCCTGAAGCCAATCCAAAACAAGATTGTGGTTTCCACACATGCATCAGTAAAGCTTGTTTGTGTTAACCATATTACAGCTCCTGCAGATCAGCATATCTCAATCTCCATGATCACCGCTCCTCTACATCAGCCCCTGATCACAGCTCCTCCAAATCAGTCCTTTATCAAAGCTCCTCCAAATCAGCCCTTGATCAAGCCACGAAATTTGCTATTAAATAGAATATCTCCAGCTCTTTGTAATTGCTAAGATCATTCTTGTACATGCTTTATATAAACACTATCCAAAAAATGTATTTTTATATCTGAATTGTTTTGTGGAAAGTGTTTTTACATTCATAAAATGTCTTCCACAAAATAAACATACCCTTAAAAACATGAATTCTGTGTCGAAACATTGGGAAAAAACACAAACTCTATCTTTGAATATTTGGTTTTATAAAGATACTCTTAAATTTTAAGAACCATCACATGGACGTTGAGCTTGATGAGACTAAACAAAGGTTAGTTAACAAGAACAGTTAACAAGACTGAGCATACAATGTCCGTACATTTTTTTTTTTATTCGAGGAAACCTCACCTTTCAGAAAGTGCACTTTCTGGGCCCAGGTGAGGGAGTAAAATCACGGCTGTTCCAGACTCTTACAAAAAGTGCATGCCCTAACTCGAACTCGAGACCTGCTGTGCAGATCTCAAACTCTTTGCCATCACGCTACATCTCTTGGGGACAACAATGTGCGTACATGCATAGGAGAATTTGATGAATTGAGTGTGAAAGGTTTCACCTTGTGCATTTTAAGTGATGACATCTATGTCATTGTTCCAAATATGATTATATGATTCTCAAGTCAAGGAAACAATATCTTAAAGATTATTTCTTTAATTGAAAAGATTTGAGTTTAGACCGATGACGTTACCTTGGTTTGATTTTTGCACTTCATTGTGAAGTAGCTAAGCATGTTTGATGATAATCATG
>Ga0325414_1007277_pt1 | contig 11736 bp, 7 predicted proteins | sample PopdelMetagenome_8_FD_206183 | JGI IMG/M metagenome (GOLD analysis project Ga0325414, IMG submission 206183) | Populus deltoides microbial communities from Bellville, Georgia, United States - Leaf-PdKOR-R3 | ecosystem: Host-associated > Plants > Phyllosphere > Phylloplane/Leaf | place: USA... | reverse complement strand
CAGCCAACCCAACTACCTAGCTATACATGGATTAGAGTCTTTGAATGAACACGACGTCGTACAAGTTGGTTGAATTATATTTCCATGCATTATTAATTATTATATGATTTGTTAACTAGAGTCCAAGATCTCAAGCTTCTTTTTTCAAGCGTTTTGTTTTTTTTTAATTATTCTAGACGAGACAAGGCATTAACTAGTAACAATTAAACTGAGGAAAATGGAGCTCGAGCTTGCAGCTTAGCCCTTTTTTCCGATTACAAACACACGAATTAAACACATAGTAAGCGATTTACTGTATATTCATCAACTTTTTAAACAATCCAGACCAAACTTCGAAGAGATAGCGTTCTCATCATTCTCTCTCGACAAGAGTAACATCGAGCTTATATACTCTTACTAGAGAGAGATGAGCCATACATTTCGTGAAGGGTTTTGCTTCTTCCTCCTTTTTTTTAAGAAAAAAAAACTTCTGGTGCCTATGGAACTAAATTGTCAACTCGATCAACATAATTAATAGAAAAAGACTTGATGCATAGTTTAGCATTGCCTTGCCAGCAAGAAACGTTGTTGACCATGGGCATGGGGACACTCAGAGAGATGCTGTCTGTTCTGTCTATTGCTTGTAGAATCTCAAGTCAATCTCATGCTATCTAATGGGCTCTCGACATTTTCTTAACAGTGACAGAACTCGAATACTTCCAACTCGCATGGACGAGTTCCAGGTATATCTTAAAAAAAAGTTGGTGGAATCGAGGTTTAAAGTCCATGTAGATCCACACCTTCTATCTTTGCCTTGTTTATTTTTTCAAAACTATAATAGTTAGTTTGAAGTTTTTCCTACAGAATGACCTCATTAAGTCTCTCTTGTCCATTGTCACTTCCCAACTGGGAGATTTTCCCTGGATGACTAATTTGGTGGTTTTGTGGGTAAAATTGTTTCTTACCCATTTAATTGATTCATGGTGCCGATTGATTCTTTTAGTCCCAACAAAATACTTTTCAATTTTTATTTAAAAAACATTAAATTAATATTTTTAGATTTTTTTATCCAATATTAAAAATATAAAAAAATTATTTCAATATATTTTTAAAAAACATCTAAGGCGTATGCAATTGCGTAATAAGAGAAAAATGAAAAAACCTAATTCCATTATTTTCATTTTTGCCTTACACGTGATGGTCCAAATGGGTTTTGGGATGCAATGAGTGTGTCTTTGTTTTTTCATTCTTAAATTCTCACCTCATCCCTTTGAAGATTTCTCAGTTCCAATTCTCTTCATAAAGATCTTAAATCTTAACGAGCAGAAAGTCTTCTTGAAGATGTACACAACCTTATATTTAAGATAAAACAGATTTTCGAATATTCTTGATAATTTTTCTCAAGAAAAATATAGTTTTTAGCAATTTTTTATTCTAATCTTGCTAAATCTCTCCATTAAAAACAAATCCTTTTCGAATCGAATTAGGACACATAATATAAGAGTCCATTTTTTATTTTATTTTTTTATAACCAGAAGTTGTTGATTAACCAGGCTTTTGACCATTAAAGGGATGCTCATCAACTTAATAATTCAGTATGGACCCCATACATAGTTGTGTTGTGTATAGAAATCCAGACAGGTCAATCTGAGGAAGCTTTTTGCCTGAAACTGAAAGTAGTTCTCAGGGTTCAGAATTCAAAGCGTTACCAACAGATACAAAACGTAGAATAAAGTTTTCATTTTCTTTGAAACCCTATTGGCTCTGAAGTTTCATCGAAGCTTCTCCATGGTTTACCAAAATCGAGAGGAAAAGAGAAGCCAAAAGAAGCTTATTTTTATTCAACAAAAGTAATAGAAGCAAAGCAAGAAAAGTAATCCATGGAAGCCTGTCCTACCTCTATTATTTGGTAAAAGCATTTGAATATCTGCGTGTCTATATCTCTAGTTTTCTCTTTTTACTTCTTTTTACTCCATATGTTGTCTTCATGCGTGAAAGTTGAAACCTCCCAATTTCTCTTCTCTCCCCATGTTTTCTTGTTTCTTATTTTGGTTCGGGTGATTTTAAGTCTTGACCATTTTTTGTGTGTTTTCATTTGTTGTTGTGAATCTTTTTCTTGATTGTCTGGATTTACTCAATCTCACTCTGATATCATGTTGATATTCTGAAGTTTGGAGCTTTGCTGATACCTTTTCTCTTGATCGTGTGAATTTTGTTCTTTGTGCTTTCAAGATCAGCTTTTGAAGGCACGCAAAAAATTTGGCATTTGAACAAGATCCCTACCACCACTAGTTCTACCCATTCAACTTTGCAAAAAAAAATGAAGTGTTTTCAGTACTACTTCAAGGACAAATCAAGAAGCAGGGGACGAAGATCAGCACCGGAATTGAAACAGCGAAGTACAACGAAGACCGATGATTCTTTATGCACTACTGATGGGATGATCAAGTCTTCATGCTCAGAAACTTCACAGAGAGGTATATCAGAAATGTATGAAGAGAAGGCTCATAATCTGAGAGTCTTTTCATTCTCAGAGCTCAGAAATGCAACTAATGGTTTCAGTAGGCTGTTTAAGATTGGGGAAGGTGGATTTGGTAATGTCTATAAAGGTTCAATCAAGCCTGCTGATGGAGAAGGTGACCCTATTGTTGTTGCAATTAAGAAGCTTAACGCAGATGGCTTCCAGGTATGACTTTTAAGCCTGGGAGTTCGCATAAGATTTTTTTTGTTTCGTTGTTGAGGTTGAATATATATATATATATATATATATATATATATATATATATATGCAATTGGATTGAATATTAGTGACAAGTCCATCTTGAGTTCAAATTTCACTTTAATGTTCTGGTAATCATCTTTTATAAGTTCATTCTTCAAGTGGTGACTGCTTATTCATTTTTTCTGTTTCTCATAGGGTCATAAACAATGGGTGACCGAAGTTCAATTTCTTGGTGTTCTGGAGCATCCAAATCTTGTCAAACTCTTAGGATACTGTGCCGTGGATGGCGAAAGAGGTATCCAGAGACTTCTTGTGTATGAGTTTATGCGAAACAAAAGTTTAGACGATCATCTTTTCAACAAGGCATATCCTGTGCTTCCCTGGAAGACAAGATTACAAATAATACTTGGAGCAGCTCAAGGATTAGCTTTTCTACATGAAGGGTTGGAAGTTCAGGTTCTCGTCTAAAACATGCTTGCTAAGTACCTGTGCCCACGCGCATCTGCATATATCAGTGCTGTTTATGTGAATACAAACAGAGAGCTTGTAGGTTCCTTCATAGAATTTCCACAGAGGACTGAAATTTGGTTAATGAACCTTATAATCTCTCCCTGGTGGATCAACCTCCTTTTACGAGGCTTTATGGCATCTGAATGTTACCTGTGCTAGAAAATCTTAGAGAAGAACCTTTCTTATGAACTGAAATCATGTGATTCCCGTGGCTTGATTGTAGTTCGGAACCTTTTACAACAGTAAGAAGAATGAAGCAACAATTGTTGCAACATTAAAACTTTTGATAACAGGTTCCTTCTGTCTAAATCTGTAGTTCAATGTCCTTGGATTCTGCCCATAAGTAATGGTGGTAGTTAAATATTCATCTAATCTGTCATATTCACTACTTGGCATGCAATATTCATCTACTTGGCATGATATATAATTAGTCCTTGGATTTTAGTTTATGCTTCGATATTTTACCGTTTTCTACTTCCTTTTCGCAATTGATGCTGCAGGTTATATATCGAGATTTCAAGACTTCCAATGTGTTATTAGATGAAGATTTGAAACCAAAGCTTTCAGACTTTGGGCTTGCTAGGGAGGGACCAATGGCTGGACGAACGCATGTCTCAACAGCAGTAAGTATCATGAACATTTGTTTGTTGCATTAGATGCCGACTGCATCCTTCTCATGGGATTCTTTTTATGCTGACAGGTAGTTGGGACATATGGATATGCTGCGCCAGATTACATTGAGACAGGGCATCTCACAGCCAGAAGTGATGTTTGGAGCTTCGGTGTGGTACTATATGAGATTCTTACGGGCAGGCGATCGTTGGAAAGAAACAGGCCGAAAGTGGAGCAGAAGTTATTGGAATGGGTAAAGCAGTTCCCTGCTGATAGTAAAAAGTTTGGTTTGATAATGGATCCACGACTTGAAAACCAGTATTGTATGAGTGCAGCTCGGAGGATTGCCAGGTTAGCAGACAGTTGTTTGTTAAAGAGCGCAAAAGATCGACCAAAGATGAGTCAGGTGGCAGAGACCTTGGAACAGATAATCCAACATTCATCAGAAGGAAGCCCTTCAAAGAATAGTTTTGAAGCCACTGGAAATGACGACCTGATTGACTCGAGTAAGAAGCCGGATCATATACAGGTCTCCGAGTCTTGGAAACGGCGAATGGCACACCTGGCGAAACTCAGTGAGCACGTTGACGGTGCCAGTAGAAGAAGATTTGTGATCATGCAGAGGGCCAAAGTACCCTGAATTGATTGCTGGCATTGCATATTGGCGCACTGGTATGTTCTGATGATTCATTCCAAGCTAACTAGAATAACTGGTTAAGAACCTCGCACGAACAACTTTTATGTGGAAGTGAATAGCTGGTTTCTAAACATGATGATGCTAGTATATGTCATGGTAGTTTTAATTGAAGAGGCAGGCCTTTTCTGTGTGCAGGCAAATTGCGTATTGTCTTTTGCTTTTTGCATGGCTTCTGTAGCAGACTACTTGTACAGAAACTTGTGAATTACCAAGGAAATAAAGCTGATCGGGAAGAGGATAAATGGATTTAAATCAGTTCTCACTTTATTTGACTCACAATATCTAGTGAGTTTTTTTTGTGCGCGCGTGCGTGTGGATAATCCAGATAGATGATTTTATTAACACCAAGTTAGTTTTTTGTCTCCTACACATCAATGCCTAAACCTTCTGCAAGTGAGGAGAAGTCTTCAAGGAGCACGGGGCAGATTTTAGCCCCTATCCATCTTGCGAGTCATTGGAATTTTGCAACATGGTAAACTCATCTTTTTGGAGTAAAGAGCTCCGATAATTTCTTGATATCAGCTTGTAATTTACGAGGCTGCCACACCATTTCTTCAATCCAAATATCACACCCCATGAGTGGATAGAAACCATCACCGTGAACTCAAAACTTCTTTAGCTGCAAGCATCATCTTTAGACGAACCAAATTGAACTATCTTGTGTATCTGATCCTCACTGCCATTCTCTATCCTGAAACTGTGGCCATTTACTTCGAATCCCAAGCATTGTGTCAAAGTCCAAGAGTACAGAGTTCAATACAGAAGAATGGAGAGAACAGGAGGACAGAGCGGGGGCGTGGCGAAGAAGATATGCAACTACAACTTTCTCGCCTTGAGATGTAGCAGCAGCGAAACCATAAAAAGCTGAAAGATGCATCCAAATGTCGGAAGCCATCTGTGAACAGTAACAAAAGATGAGGATGGTCATCATCTTAAACATATTTAGAAAAATTAACACACTAAGCACCCCGTTCCCTTTTTTTCCTCGCCATTAGACTGATTTTAGAGCTTGGCTGTACACAGTTTAAAGTTCTGAAACTGCGAGACCCAGGTTTAGGAGAAATGTGCAACTATACAAAAATCTGTATTTGTTCGCAGTTCTTTCACTCCTTCTTGAAAAGGAAATATCAGCAGTATGCACTGCATCTCCTCAAGAACAGAAACAAAATTTTGAATATTATGGCAGAGGTTAAACACTATGACTGCTGATATAGATAAAAAAATGCAAAGAGGGAACTTTCCCTGTTAAATGTTCTGTCGTTTCCAATTATAAAAAATGAAAAAGATGCAACCTTAGCCGATAAATGAATTTGACTCAATGGCTGAAAGCTCTTCGTAAACATCCACCCCAAAGCCCCAATACTTGTTTCACACAAAAATAATCAGATTTGAAGCAGATCTAAATCTACTTCACAAAGAGAATATTAGGAAAAATGTGCTGATCAAAAGCCAGGAATTATTAACGCAAGTTACAAATACGGCAGCGAGTTTGGCCATGTGGCAAAGCTACAAATTGTAACGGATGCACAATAATTCAAACTTGTATATACCAACTTAACTCGATCATCTAAGCCAAAATTCTAAACTAGTTGGGACTGGCTTCCATGCGTCCTTAATTAAGAGGCTGAGAAGGTATAATACCCTCAACCATGAATTTTCCCTCATAATACCCTCCAAAGCCCCGAGACAACCATAAGAATCATAAAAAAATTGAGGTGAAGAACCCACATTACCTCCACAGATAGTCTTCGAACAAGAATGTGCACTATAATGCTGGCAGGTGCACGCCAAGAAATGAACTCAGAGGCCATGATTTATCTGCAAAGATTTTAAATTTTCCCCTTATGGCCCCACGCCAATGGATGCATGCTTAATTCCAATTGTCGACAGAGCCTACACATTAGTCTATTCATCCCACCATTTATGCTGTTGCATCAACAAGAAATTCTACACCATGAACAGAATTCAACTCAGTGAACAGTTTTCCTCAGAAATGAGGATGGTAAAACATATTACTTTCAGCTGCTCTGCTTTACCTGATACTAGCTGATCTATTGACTGATGGGTAAACCACGTTTTCTTTTAGGTTATACCCTATTCTTGTATCTCTCCTTCTACACCATGCAAGTTTCCAAGAGCAGAAAGCAGCTTACCTAATACCATATCAACCAAAGAAGATTACTGTCTCCTTATGCATGGTGCTTCAAAAACTCATTGCCACTATAATGTGTAGGCAGCTGGGTAATCTTCAACAAGGCATACCAGGTTCTGCTTTCACACAAGGTTTTAGCACATCACGAAAACTGAAGTCCTGGAAATCCATCCAACAAGCTTTCAGGATCCACCATAACCAATTTCCATCCGTTTAAGCGAACCCTGATTTTCATTCTTTTGAAGACTATGTCTGCTCAAATAATCATATGTAACGTACATGAGGAAATCCAGAAACAGGCTCTTTTCAGGTGGTGGTTTTGGAATGTCAACATTATCTTGGATGTTACGGTAGGCTCTATCCATTAATTTTATGGAAATCTCATCGAAACCAAAGGAGATCTCATTCAACTTCTGACCCCACATTATGGTCTTTTCAGGCATTCCCTGCTTGCAAAAGTGAGATAATAGTAGATTGGCTGTAACGACATTAGGAACAAATGCCATCTTAAGCAATTTGGCAGTTACAATCATGGCGCGCTCCAGTACGTCAGTACAAACACCATTCATAACAGTGTTGTATGTTACTGTGTCCGGAACAACACCTGCTGAAATAAGCTCCTCCAGCATCATCACAGCTCGACTCATTTTCCGACCAGTACATAAGCCATGAAGACGAATATTATAAGTAGTGATATCTGGGTCCCATCCAGTGGCATACATTTTATTCACGACTTCATCTGTACTAACTGTGTCAAATGCTTTACAGTATCCATCAATCAAAGTATTGTAGGTGACAATATCAGGGATCAACCCGGTATGGTGCATGTTTCTAAATACATCACTTGCTGACTTCATCCTGCCTTCTTTACAGAGACCGTTAATGATTATATTGGTAGTAAAAATATCAGGAAGAAGACCCTTTTGCGCCATCTCCCTCTCCAACATCAATGCTTCCTGCAGCCTCCCACTGTTGCAAAAGCCACGGATCAAAGAGTTGTACACAAAATTGTTGGGCATGAACCCTTTTTTTGACATTTGTAAAAATACATCATATGCCTCATCCACTAGACCAACTATAGAAAGACCATTAATAAAGGCTGAAAAGGCAACAGCATCAGGATGTATCCCCCTCCCTTCCATCTCATTCCACAGGCTATAAGCACCTGCCACATCCCCCATCCTGAAGTACCCATCCAAAAGCAGAGTAAAAGCTGCTTTGTTGATGGGAAGGCCTTTTACTATCATCTCATACAAAAGGTCCCTCGCTTCTTGCAGCCTCCACAACTTGGATAAACCCATGATTAGTGAACTGCATGTCAAAGAAGAAGGAAATAAACCAAATTTAACCATCATTCTATATGCTTTATAGGCTTTCTCTTCTAAGCCAGCCCTGCTATAAGCTGCTATTATTGAATTAAAAGCAACTACAGTTGGAGTTATTCCTTTCTCAAGCATATCCTCTAAAAATTTCATGGCCTCATCCAACCAGCCAGCCCAACACAAGCCTGAAACACATATATTATATAGTGAACTAATTGAGAGCGAGCCTGATTGTGACAAATCCCTCAACAATCTGTCACGGTCTTCCTCTCTTCCATATCTATAATGCCCTGCAACCAGAATATTAAAAGTTGTACAATCAGGAGCTATGGCCTTGCTCTTCATTTCTTCATAAAGCATGTTTGCCTGACCAATGTCCCTTGCCTTAACATATCCATTCATCAAAGTATTATAGCATACAACATTGGGAATGTGACCGGCCTCTTTCATCCCATCAAAAAGATTCCTTGCTTCCATCATATTTCCCTGATTGCAAAATGCATTTATGACTGTACCAAAAGTAACCAAGCTCGGTGTACAACCATTATCGATCATGAAGCGCATCCAACCAAGTGCATCTACAGTCTGTCCCCTTGTACAGTATGCATTAATCAAAATGTTATACGCATAAACATCTGGTTGACACTTAAACTTCTGCATCACGCACAACAAACTCTCCCCAACTTTAACATGTCCTTTTCTACAGAAACCAAGAATCACCGCATTAAAGTTACGATTGCAAGGTCTAGGCCCTTGATGAATCATACCCCTAAGCAACTTCCAAACACTGCCATAATCACCAACTCTAAGCAACAACTTAAAAAGAATTGTAATTGCTGATGAACTTGGCCTCAAACCCACCTCCCTCATCCTTCCCACAATCTCCAATGCCTCACAACCCATTTCCACTTTCAAAAAGCCCCGCATAAGCGTATCGAGAACTGAGAAATCCGACTCAAATTCAGCATGCCTTTTCCACATAAACTCCACTACCTCCCTACTCCTATCAACCCCAACTCTCCTAATAACCCAAGAAACCACATCTTGAGCAAGGAACTTGAGATTCTGTGCACCTAAAACATGTGCCGCGACACAAGAAGACTTGACTATTTCATCAGAATCATCTTGAAATGCAAACTTAAAAAACCCAAATGCAGTTTCTCTAGATTCTAATGATTTCATTATCTTAACTAAAAAATAAGGGCAATTGTTTTTAGCAAATCCCTTCAAAATGTAACCTTGGCCTTGTTTAATAATTCTAGACAGCCCAACAACTACTCTCCTCCTCTCATTTGAGTTCAAATAGCTTAAAGAATCGATCTTTTTATCAAAAAGAGGCAAAAACTGATCAAAATAATTAATCTTTCTAGTATTACAAGAACTAGAACAGAAAGAATTTGTCTTTTTGGGGAGACAAGTGAGTTTGAAGAGAGTTAACATTTGCGAGTTCAGTGTTTGGTGGGAAAACAAGGGAGATTTAAAGTAGTGTACCTTAAGGGAGTTGCCCAGCACATAGCCTACTTCATCAGACATCCGGGGGCTGCCGGAGAGTGAGGTTCAGCTGGGGTTTTGATCTTTTTCGTGGAGAAAAGGGGAACTCAGTTTTGGACCGCAGTTTGGATTCTTGCAAGAAATGGATTCAAGCTATGGACAGAGATTGAACATCTTAGGCTCCAAAGGGTTTGACAAGGTTGGGTTTGTTGGGCTTGCTAGAGCTACAGAGCAGCAAGTTTAGGTTTTGCGGTATCCCAGCACGGCCTGTGTTGGTCCCTACGCTTAGCTCCACGCTAATGCAATATGTTTACTTACTTATTAATTCACAATCATTTAAAAGTATTTTTTTTCTTGCAAAATAAATATCAGTGCCCTTTTTCTCGTCTAATATTAATTATCAAAAATTTAATTAATAATATTATGATAAGATCATTTCTCCATAAATTCTTAATTTCAACGTACATGATATAGTTTTAGAAGGATGAAGAAATGAAATGATTTTCATTATACTATAGCTAGATAAAAATACCATCTCTTATTGTAATATGTACATAAAAAAAACCTCTGGTATAACAGCTTAACCTTCAATATCCTAGTGGCTGCTATATTTTGTAACACTCAATTTTATAAGAGTTACTGGCTTTGCGTTTCAATAAAAACATTGGATAATTCACCTAGCATGTGCTACAACTTGAAAATTTAAGGTTTTGTTTTTTGTCAAATTAGCACAAAAAACCTAAAAATTTGGGGGAATGACACTATTTAAATCTATTTTCATGAAATTGCATGGTTTGACATTGTCGCACTTTTTAAATACGACATCCATTAAATGTCATGCTTCACAAGCACGCGACATTAATTAAAATTTAAGAAAAGCATATCAAACACACGATGTTGTTTCTCTCCCACAGGAAAATCCACTGAAACCCTCACCTTCTCTCTTAAAAAAACATCAAACACTTAGATTTTGCCCTTAAATCAACCAAAAATCTAACTCATCCTAGTCTCTAAGCATCATTTGATGTTTTTATGGTGAAAATCCACCGTTCCCTTTATTGTTGTCGCCGCTGGCCCTCCCATTCTTGTAGTCCTATAAACAATTTAAATATACTACATTGCTATTAATTTGTATTTGGTTTGGTTGAAATCAAATGATTGTTTAGGCTGAATTCATGGTTTGTTAAATAAGAGATAAATTAGTTAAAAATACATTCAATTAGAGTTTATTTGATATAGTTGAACATGAAAATAAGTTGAATTAATGATGAATTAATTATTTCAATTAATTATGTGTTGTGTTTAATTTAGGTTAACTTGTCAAATTAGAGATTTTATGTATATTGTTGTAATAGGCTAATTATGTAGCTACATACGTACACATGTTCATACAATAGAGCATAGATATTGCTAAATTATGACGAATTACTTGTTTCATTTATTTTCTTGAAAATAAATTAATTTGCTATGAATTTGCGTTTGATTTAATACAATTGATCATGAAAAATATCAATTGATAATGTATCATGAATTATATTTATTTTTTTGTTAAGTTTGTTTTAATGTTAAATTTTTGGAATTTGATTGAATTAATTATGAATTTTTCCAATTAAGGTATAGGTAATGCAGTTTAGTTATAATTACGTTGAATTGACTAGAATCCGATTTTTTTTATAAAATATCTAGTAGCATATTTATATTATCACATTATAGTGAAAATATTGTTCCTAAAGTGAAAAGTAGTATCACATACAATGGCAGGAGCAGTTTGTTGTTAACTGGTAATTTAAACACGTCGTGTGTAGAAATGAAAGAAATCATTTATCATGGACTTGGATGAAATTATAATGATATTGATATTGAAATAACTTAGAGGTGTCAAATTAGTGGACAACAATAATATCATGTACCGATTGTGTGTGATTGTAGTTTTAAGATATTATATGTGAATAGTGGACCAAAATCTGTGTGTCCTAACTTTTGTTGGTCCTTAAAATTTAGTTATTCGAGGTAAAAATAGTTTATTGTGGATGATTTGCTGCAAAGAATAGATGATAATATGTTTAACAAATTTTTTATTGATCAACGTAGATTTGACTATTATAAACCTAGTGATAATAAAGATGATGTTGATGATGAAATTATTCCTCTTATTTCTGAATTTGGAGATGCTTTTAGGTCTAGTTTTGTTGTTTCACATGATTGAGCACTTAATCATAGACGTATTCGAGGAGGGTTTGATTTAAAGGTT
>Ga0325414_1007274_pt1 | contig 11737 bp, 4 predicted proteins | sample PopdelMetagenome_8_FD_206183 | JGI IMG/M metagenome (GOLD analysis project Ga0325414, IMG submission 206183) | Populus deltoides microbial communities from Bellville, Georgia, United States - Leaf-PdKOR-R3 | ecosystem: Host-associated > Plants > Phyllosphere > Phylloplane/Leaf | place: USA... | reverse complement strand
TTATGTCTTTACATACTAATAATTATTTCAAAATCATATTGTACTATTTACTAACATTTTATTTATAATCAAAAAATTCGACAAATAACAAAATATCAATTGGTCTTTTGAATAATATCACATATATTATTTCATAATAATTTTAGAAAATTTTTCAATCAAGTCCATACTTAATTTTTGTAGATTTAAAATTGTAATTTTTTTATATTAATTACATTATAGTCCCTAATTATTAAAACTTATTTATAATCAAGTTACACTTGATTAATTATTTCAGTTTAAAATCTGACTAATGATATTTACATTTGTCACCCATTAGATTCCCTAATAAGTTGGTCCAAATATAAATCACAGTCCTAAATAAAATGGGACTAAATTAATTAATTTATTATTAATTATCGATTTATATTTGAAGATCAATTACAATGTCTAGCAGTCTCTCATAATCCCCTAAATATTAAGAAAGCTACTAATGTTTTGACTTAACTTTTTGGTGACTAGTTTTTTAGTGTAATAATTATCACTTTATCAACAATATTTTGATTTAGATATTATAGCATGAATTGTGTTTACTCTGTCAAATCATGTTTGTTCTCAACATCGTAGTCATTGATTATTTGGATAAGATTTGAGACTCTTTTCAAATTTTATTACACCTTGGGCAAGGATTTACAATCAATATTATTTGAAAACATATGAAATATTTTCCCAAATTCACCTAGGATGATAAATCTTCTCTTGATTACTTAAATACCTTCATATAATTCATATTATATTCAACATCTGCTCATTTTTTACACCTGATTAAGACAACATGTAGCCGAATCAAAACATAATATTTTTTATATAACATAACTTAGTGATCTTAAATCCAAGGATGATTTACACAATCGTCAGGTGAGCTTTTTCATAAAAACAACTAATCTCTTCATATGAAATTCTTATACGGGTCAATTTAGTGTTCATGTCATCTAACAAGTACCTACATGTTAGTTTTTGGTATCTCTCATATCTCAACTTTTAAAAACAACTATTTCTTTTCACAAAGAAAAGAATATAATATATGTTAGTCTCAACGACTCTAATTAATATCGAGTCTTAATAGAACATTAACCAGAAACATTTAAGAACAATGATTTAATGTAATATGAATCTTATAATTATAACAACTTTATAATTTTCTTTGTAAAACATTTTTTCTCCTAGAACTTTATCTTTACTCTAGTTTAATTAATCAAATTTTAGATTCATTAATCAAATATTTGATGAATATTTAAGATAAATAAGCATTTATTAATAGTTAAATATGTTTACATGAACAAAGCCAATGTCACATGCAACCAATCAATTAGTTACAAGGCATATATATTAACAATATCTCACTGGCAAGGGGATCTCTAAGATTCTTTTCAGTAGGTACTCATTCTATCTTTATATCTTTTTTTTTTTTATGATTCTCTAATCAAATGACTCAATTGTTATCACAGTACATGGCTATTAAACCAACAATGCTAGGAATAACACTTTCTTAATCCAAACAACATCTTTTGTCCTCTCAAACACAGAGGTGTACTTAGTTTTAGTTGTAGAACTTAATTTGATCTTTTATTTGGAACTCTTTCAACTTACATCACCATTATTTAAAGTAAAATATAACCATACTAAATTTTTTATTTTTAATATTTGATTAAAAACTAGCATCCAAATAATCATAGACTACTAGTTCATCTCCTCTATAGACCATAAAAATATTCTTAGTTCTTCTCAAGTACTTAAGAATATTTTTAACTATCTTTTAGTGACCTTCACTTGGATCAGATTGATATCTACTTGTTATGCTTAAAATATAAGTTGCATCTGGTCTTATACATATCATTACATACATTATGAATCTTATACCCAAAGTATAAGGAATCATTTTTTTTTTATCTTATCTTTTTTATTTTTTTTTAAAGATACATATCCTTGGAGAGATGTATTCTATATGAAATTGGTAAGTATCCTCTTTCGCATTCTTTTATGCTAAATTGTTTTAACATCTTATATATGTATGTGGATCAAGATAATCTAAGCAATCTTTTAGATTTATCTATATAGATCTTTATTCCTAATATATAAGTTGTTTCTCTCGTATCTTTCATGGAGAAATTCTTGGATAACTAGATCTTTACTAATTAGAGTAAAGAAATATTGTTTCTTATTAATAATATGTTGTCTACATATAATATTAGAAAAACGAATCTACTCTCACTAACTTTTTTATAAACACAAGGCTTATCCATATTTTTGATGAAATCAAGTTGTTTGATCATTTCATGAAAATGGATATTCCAACTCTTTGAAGCTTGCTTAAGTCCATAAATGAATTTTTATAAGTTGCATACTTTATTAGCAAATTCCTTAAATTTAAAACTTTCAAGTTATGTCAAATACACATCTTCTTAAAGATTCCTATTTAGAAATACAGTTTTGACATCCATTTGTCAAATCTTATAATTATAGTATACGACTATAACAAGCAAAATTCTTATGAATTTTAACATAGTTACCGACAAGAAGGTTTCATTAAAGTTAACCTATTTATCTTTGTTTGTAACATTTAGTAACTAGTTTAGCTTTGTACATTTATATATTACTATCTATAGTAGTCTTCTTTTTTAAAGACTCACTTACATCCAAAGAGTTTTATCCCTTCAGGTGGATCAACTTGTTGATGTACATGAAATCCATTTCAGATTTCATGACCTCAATCTATTTGTTATAATCAATACCAAATATTGATTCTATATAATTGATAGGCTCATCAAGTATATAAAACTCATTATTTTCAACTTTCATGAGAAATTCATATCTTATTGGTACATGACGTGTGTTGGCAGATCTATAGAGTTCTTATGTTTACTAAGCTTTAGGATGAACACCTAATATTATAGTCTTAGGCTTATGCTCTATTTAGATGTCAATTTATGGTTCTTAAACTTCTATTTATCTTCACTTCTTTCAATAACAAACTCTTTCTTTAGAAATGTAGCATGTTTTAAGATAAATATTTTTGCTCAACGGGATGATATAAATAATATCCAATAATTTCTTTTAGATATCCCACAAACTTGTGTTTATCTAACTTAGCTCCCAACTTTTCAGACACAATATGCTTAATATAAGTGTTACATTTCAAATCTTGAAGCATGATAAAATTGGTCTTCTACTATTTTATATCTCATATAGAGTCTTATCAATAGATTTTGATGGAATCCTTTATAAAAGGTAAGTACTAGTTTGTAAGGCATAACCCTAGAAGAAATGTGAAAGGTCTGCATAGCTCATCATGGACTGTACCATATCCAAGAAGGTATAATTTATCCTTTCAGAAACTCCATTATGTTATGATGTTCCAAGAGGTGTCTATTATAAGAGAATCTCATTCTCTTTTGGATAATTTTGAAAATATTGTCTGAAGTATTCACCACCTTGATCTGTTTGGGAAGTAAGAAGCCCCTTTGACATCTCTTCATCTGCAAAGAATTCTCGATGTGAAAACACAGAGACAAGGGGCTGGTCTTTGAATAGGAAAAAGAGTGGATCTGCAGGGTCCCAGATGAATTGGCTTATTCGAAAAACGCCTTGTTCTTTGGAAGATCTATCTCGTATCTGGTACTGCATGGTTCCACTCTGCAAGAACTCCGAATCATTCTCTTGAAGCTCATCCTCTTCATCATAAATGATCCGCTTATCCCAAAATGACCTGGCCCAATAGGGAAATCCCAATGAATTGGGCCTTTCGATACAATCAAATAGAAAGCCCCAAGGGCTCCATTACTCTTTCCAATTTGTATTTCAACTTTATTTTTGAACCCTTTGAATCTTTCAAGTGATTCAAACTTTTATCAACTACACATGACCGTATCCATTATGGTCATCAATGATGAAACATGTGTATCCATCTACGACATAAATTATTATTGGTCCACATACATCTATATGTATTAGACCTAACAATTTATAAGATTTTTTACTCTTTCAGTAAAGAGTGTTTTTGTCATTTTATCCAATAAACAAGCTTTGCAAGTTTCATATGATTCATAATCAAAAGGATCAAATATCCTTGTTTATGTAACTTAGTGATTCTTGTTTTATTGATATGATATAATCTATAATGCCATCAAAAAAATATAAATATTGATTATCTAATATGTTCTTCTTGCTATTTATATTGAACCTGAGCATTTTAAGATCAAGTGTATACAAACCATTTGTATGAATACCAGATCCATAATAAATATCATTTTTATAAAAGGAACAATATTTTTCCTTAATAATAAGTTTAAATCCATTCAAAAATAGGTATGTTGTTTCTATAAAGTGCTAAAATAAAATAACAACTATCAAGTTCTACAGTCCACTTGGCAAAGTTAATGCAGCAACTCTTACTTTATTACCAACTTGTAGATCTATTTTACCTTTATTCAATCATAAACACACATGAAGTAGAAGTTTCAATAAGCTTATTAGCTTTCATAGTTGCAAGATAATCTTTACAGTTCCTCCTATAGTAGTTTTCCTTGCTATAATAATGACAAATACCCCTGTTTTTCTTGATGTCCACAATAGGATTTCATGTTTAGACAGTAAGACCAAGTCAGTACTTAACTCATGGTTCATGACAAAGCCTAATTGGCCTGATTTTTAAAATAAATAATCATCCTCAACATATAGGTGTTCATCAAAGAATCCTTTATCATCTTGAAGCATAATAATTTCTTAGAGATCTCATATCTTTTAGTCTTACTAGCCACATTAAACAACTCTTTAAGATGCATAATTATTATATGGGCATCCAAATTCCTATGCTGTGTATAAAGTTCAAGTGATTTGATGTTAATAATCACTCCTAACTTTGTTATCAGCATCCTCATCAAGGACATGAAGAAATGGATTTTCAAAAACATATATAACCTTCTTTCTTATTTGAGAACAATTCTCATATTTTGATATCAGTTCAAGAAGTTTGGTTTAGTTAATTTATTAGCATCAAATATGCTATATAAGGATATATTTATTTTTACTCATAATAATCTATCAACCTATTCATGTAAAGATAACGAGTATTAGTTTCATACATACATATTTATAACCAAATTTAGATAAGGTCTTTAATCATAATTTGATCTCCCACTATTCTCCAGCAAATTAATGGCCCTCACTATTAATCCAAGAAATTTTGTGTAGATCTTCTAGTGGGCTAAGATTCTATTTAATTTATATGACCTTAAGTAACTCAATAAACCAAAATAAACTAAATTCAATAGATAACATAGCTTATCAATCATATCTTTATATGACTCTTATATCAGTTAGGTGGTGACTTTTTATCTAAACATATCATATATGTTTCGTCTAACTACTACCTTTAATGTTATATGATCATATGTAACTCATATAATTTAGTTAAATAGTATCCAATTTCATAATATTAAACATATTCAATTAATGATAACATTGAGTAGCTCAATAAATTATCCATTTATAGAACTCTGATTTTATACATATAAAAGCGAAAGGTAACAAATCATGTTCTCTATATATACTTTTGAGTAACGAAGATAACTGCGTGTTACACATAGAGAATATGAATAAGACACAAAATAATGAACGTAATAATCAAAACAATAAATTCCATTACCTATATAAGAATAATTTCCTTACAATACTACTTTTAACATCCTCTAGAGATGCTTCAAATGGTAAATTTAGATACTCAAATGAATTTAACTTAAAGCATGAAAGATCCTATTGTAATTTAAAATATATCTTATTGAAATGAAAGATGATAATGAATCCAAAGGCTACTTATCAAAATATTGAATGAAAAAGAAAAAGAGAAAACAACTTCACACAAACTTTAAGTTGTTTCAAAGGTTTCTCAAAGTAGAAGATTTAAAATCTTTTTTTTTGGTCAAGTTCACTGAATTTTCTAAATTGTTTCTCTTTATAAACATTCTAGTGAAACATTATTTTATGATATATAGCGATGATATGATTAACAATTTAAAAAAGCATTTCATAACTCAAATAATATAATCTATCTTTAAAAATTGATTAAATAAATTCAAGTCAATCAAATATTAATTTCTCAAAAATTAATTAATAATTAATATTATTTGAGTGAGTAAATAAATTTAAGTAATTCATATCCAAAATTCACAACATGATCTTTATAATTAACATATCAAATAATTAACCGATTGATTGAAAAGTAAAAGTTATATCCAAATCACATATAAGTAGATAAATTCTATTTTTGGTTCAAAATCATAAAACCTAATTAAAACACCAATTGTGATTCAAATGCATGTAAATATGCATAAATAGAATTAAGTACAAAAGGAGACTTGGTGACTTCATTATCTTGCTCAACTTTGATTATTTCGATGAAAAAGCTCTTAAAAAACATATCATATTATCATAGGTGGTAGTTGTGGCGGTGGAGGTTGCATCTTCAATATCACTTGCTTTTAATTATTTTAACTCTCTTTTTCTTACCCATAATGTTGTTTTTTTCTTATTCCATTATTATCTACCCATCTTTTTTAGTTTTTTCATTGGTGAAGGTCTATATGATTAAATGAAATAAAATTAAAAAAAAACATTAAAATGTAGAGAGAGGTTGTCATTTTCTTTTCTGTATAGGGTTTCACTTATTAGTTCATAGAAAAAGTAATTAAGAGAGGTTGTGTTCTTAAAAATTGGTCTTAGATATTTCTACATCATTTGTCTCATATGTCTTTGAAGAAATAAAATAGATGAAAGGTCTAGGTGTGTTTTAATCCATAAAAATAACTTTCTAGTTGTTTGTGATAAGAACAAAAAGGAGAGATAAATATGATTTCAAAGAAACCAAATATGAAGCCAAAATAGTTATACAAAAAAGGCCAACAATTATAAAAATAACATTTCTATAATAAATGAACAGTCAAAATATAGTGAAAGCATATTTTATTTTGATTTTTTTTGTTAATTAATTATTTAATGAAAAAAAGTAAACTTAATCGTGCTGGGAGAAGATTGGAAGTTAAAATTTCTAAGTTATTTTTTATTTTCTTCTCTTTCTTTTTCATCTATCAATCTCTTTTTGGCTTGCTCTAATCCTTTTTCTTGTCGATTGATGATGTCATAGAAAAACTTCAAATAGAACTTGGGCTTTCCATGGCTAGTGTCGTGGCGTGCACAACATCAAATATCAGGTTTTCCCTCCTAGATTAAACAGGTTTGGGATTAATCATAAAATTATAGTTTTGAAGGAGTTGTCACCTAGTATCATGGTCACTAGAAAACCTAATGGTCTGTGAGAGTCGGGGTAAGGAAACTAATTTTGCAAGAAGAAGACGAATCACCCCCAGTGCACCCAACCTATGGTTAGCTACATTGTTAATTGATTGTTTTTCTAAGTCATGTTTGTATTTATTGGTCTATCTAAGGTTCAAGGCAGATATTCCTTCATGAGGAAGTCTTTGTCTTATCAAGTTAAATCCTAACTGTTTTAGGGCTTAAATTTTAGCATCGCATTCATTTCTTATTTTGTATCTTTAATATATGAAGATATACTTTATAGTGTAATTTTATAACCATTATAGGCCTCAAATGGTTAGAATGCTAGCAATTTAGGTCAACCCGAATAGCAATGAGTGGGCAGCTCCTCTCTTTTGAACAGAGCATATGGCCCACTTCGACCTTTAAAAAATGTATTCTAAGGTCAACAGGTTCGTCTCGTCAAGATATTTTTTATGGTACTGGTGATGTCAAAATCAAAGCTCTAGTATGACCTATTGACTTGTTCTTTCTTCCCTATTTTCTCTCTCCTCTCTCGTACCATGGTAGCCATATGCATTTAATTTCTTCTTTTGCATGGCTGGGGAGAATTGTTTATACATAGGCATAGGTTAACAAATAAAGAAAATATGTATGAAGGTTTTGTTCATGGAGCATAATCCTACTTGTTTGAGCTTGGCCTAAACGGGTAGAATTTCTAGCCATTTAAGCAAGGTCTAAAACAACTAAATCTTTTTTTTTAAGTTATTTTTTCTTGTACTATCATCGATAAATTTGATTTTCTTCTTTTTCATTATCTAGACATAAGCTTTTGGTGAGAAATAGGTATAAAAAATATTCTAAATTCTCAATTATACTTCCATCTTTTTTATTTATATATTGATAAGATGGGAATTGGTGCCTTTTTATTTATTTATAGGTAGGTAGTTTTGCAAAAACATTATTTTGGCTGGAGTTAGAAGTCTGGCATTAGTGGGGATGAAGCATAGAATAGAGACTCAGTTTGGATTAATCTTAGTAAATCCATGAAGGTGAAAATTAAGGAAATAAATGAATCTTTTTTCTAGGTATGAGGAATTGAAGTCATAAGTTCCTTTATTGGATTCACATTTCCTGTAATTAGACAAGTAAGAGTCTTGGCTTGGAACCTATTTTCAAGAAATTTTCAAGGTATTCTAAAATGCTCATTTAGAATCCTATTGTTGGATAGTATGAGTAGCATATCCAAAGTCAAAAAGGAGTGTAAATAGGTTCTTAATGTGCTTACACTTATAGGGACAATGACTGCTATTTGATAGAATTAATGGGAGGAAGGTGGAAGAGTGTAGAACAAAAAGTCAAAAACAATAAGAGTAAGAGACTTTAAATGATGAAGTCGAGAGACTGATGGAGTAGGCGAAAGAATAAAGAGATTATTAAAGTAATTAGTCTCATGGAGGTCTTATGATTGTTGAAGTTGCAGGTGATTTCACAAGCTTCTACATTGCTCTCTGCCATTGAAGTGTATTAGACAATTATTTGAGTTATTTTGGATTAGATTAAGGTTGATACACTTAGATATTTTTCTCAAGGTGATGTAAGTAGTCTTAAGGTAATGTTTGGTCAGTGTCTCAGGTTAGAAATGACATAAACATGTTTGATAAAAAAGATAAAAACAAAAACATAAGATAAATTTTCTATGAAAACTTTAGAGTTTATTTATATATTTTCAAAACAGTAAGTATAAAAGGACATGTTTGTCTTCATTATCTTTATCTTTTTAGTCATAAGACAATAACCAGCACACGTACTTCATAAAACAGGTTGGTATATAAAGAGTCATATTTATTTATTTTTCTTTTTTAACCCTTATTGTTTATTTTCTTTCATTAAATAACAAATAAGATCTAATGTTATATTGGTTTTTCATTCATTTTTTTTTTAATTTTTTTCCCTTTATTCTTCATGAAAAAATATATTTGAAACTAATATGTGACACATATGTTATTGAAGAAGTGACCACCTTAAATAAATGAGTGAAGGGATTAGATAAAAAAGGGTAGCAAGACTCTAACTGTTTAGGAAAAGGATATAGTTTGGTTAATAATTTCTAAAAGGATTTAAAATAAACTGGATTCTTGGCCTGTGTTACACTGAGGGTCGAATTATTCTTTAAAACATAAAAAAACTATAAAGACGTTGCGAACATGTTTTATAACAAAACAATTCTATCATAAACTCAGAACATGATGTATAAATGGATGACATATCTTTAAAATATTGAGACAGTGACATACTAAATGACATATTATAAAAAGATATCTTATCAATATTCTGAAAAGATCTCTATAAACTTACTTGATAGCAAAATAAAAACTAAATGAAATTTAATAAATAATAATATCCAAAATACATTTTAATTCATTTAAGAATTAAAAAAAAGGAGACCAATTAACAAAATATTGGAGGGAGAAACTAGAAGAAAAACATCTATTTAAAAAAAAAAACCCGAGTCAACCTAGGTTAAACCGTTACACATGCGGTCTAGGACATGAGAACAATATAACCCCATAGAAAAAAATATATATATATATATATATGAAGCTCAATTCTCAGCCAACTCAATTTTGAAAGACAACATTGAAAAAAAATTAATTCACAAATCAATCTAATATCGAATGATGAAACTAAAAAAAAAATTAATTTAAAACAAAAAAACAAAAAAAAAAACTTGAGTAAACCCAAGTTAACTAATTAAACTTGCGAACTAGGTCATGAGACCAGAATAATCCCATAGAAAGGAAAGTAAAAAAAAAATATAAAGCGCAATTACAAACCAGCCTAATATTGAAGGATGGAATTGAAAAAAAATTAAAAAAAAAACAAAAAAATCGACTGAATTTGACCCGAGACATGAGATCAAGATTACTTGTTGAAGGAAAAATGGAAAGAAAAAAAAATAAAGCTCAATTTTCAAAAAAACTCAAAGTTGAATGATAAAATTGAAAAAAAAATCAATTAAAAAAATCTAAAAAAAATAAATAGCAATAAAAAAATAAAAATTAATTTGATAGAAAAATAAATAATATGACACCTTGTAATTTTGGATATATTAGCATAAAATCCAAATGATATGACACCTTAGATAGAGTAGTGTGAAATCTAATGAGACAAGAGAAACGAGGAAGGAGAAAAATAGAAAAGGCCATCAAAGCCTTACCGTCACCCGTTCATCAAGTCGTTTCCAACACCATCAAAGATGGTGGTTGTGTTCTAGCACTGAATGAAACCACACGCATCACTAGAGCGTGATGCCTTCCCTCACATGCTAGCATATAGGTTGCATGCGTCAACCAAGTTGTTCTTGCCGTCTCTCCCAAAAATCTACATTTTTTCAGTTTCAAATTTGATCCCTTAAACCTTGATTGTTCTAGATGAGCATAATTTTATTTTATTTTTTCAATAATTTTTTCTTGATATTACAAGATTTTCATATCTAGACAACCAAATAAATTATTAAGTTAGATCTCAAATAAAAACAATGTGAAAAAATCAAATTAAAAAAAAAAACAAGTGACAAAAAAATAAGACTTGAACTTTTCTCCTACCCATGCAATTTAATCCTTTATACTAACAAGAAAAGAGAGTTGGATATTTTTTTAATGTTCAAATTCAGAACCCAAGCATTCATTATTTTAAATCAATAAAAGTTCATTTAACTTCGACAAAAACAAAGTATCAACCAAGCAATAACACTATTTCTCAACACCACTTGATCATCTACGTCTAATCTCAAATAAATCCAAGATGAAAGGAACAAATTGATAAAAAAAAAGAAAAAGAAGAACGAAACCGTTGTGGAACATTAGGAGAAAACTTGGTGACCGAAACTTTTGGCACACCTCTTAGTTTTTTTCTTAATAATAACTGATAAAACAGAAAAACGATGTGATTTTCACTCCTTTATGTAGTCTCATAACTAAGGAAATTAACAGAATAGTGACTTAGTGACTGCAGAATGGAAGAACATCATCCAGTTAATAGAAATTCTACGGAAACAACGTTGGCATCAAAGAATGCATGCGATGACATAAAACAATCTGTCAGCCGCAAAGGAAATAGACATTCCAAGGCTGCAGATTGAGATGAAACGAGAAACAAACGAAGGCCAATGTAGCAGCAGCAAGAACTCTATGCCAATCAACCATTTGCAATCTTCAAGCTGTAATGTGGACAGCTATAGCACGGGGCTATGTCTGTGAAATCCATAGCCTTTGTTTTCCATTTGACCTTAAAAAATCAACATTCTTCTAGTCGCATTCGTTTCCAGTCTCTTGTGACTTGTGATTCGGTGGGAACATTTTTCCTAATCACTTTTAACACCCAAAGAGAGTGAATAACTTGTGGGCTACAACTTCGGCTTTATTAT
>Ga0325414_1007272_pt1 | contig 11739 bp, 4 predicted proteins | sample PopdelMetagenome_8_FD_206183 | JGI IMG/M metagenome (GOLD analysis project Ga0325414, IMG submission 206183) | Populus deltoides microbial communities from Bellville, Georgia, United States - Leaf-PdKOR-R3 | ecosystem: Host-associated > Plants > Phyllosphere > Phylloplane/Leaf | place: USA... | reverse complement strand
TAAAAAAAATTATAGATGAATCAAAAAAATCTCTTTAAAAAGTAAATACATACAAAATAAGTTTTTAAAAACATCTATCCAAAAATCAGTAAATAAGAAACTAAGAAAAATCATAGATGAGTGATCTCAATCGAAACATGAATTTAAAATTTATTTTATAAAAATACATATAAAAAAGGGTATCAATAAAAATAAGAAAAAAAAAAATATAATAATAGCCTAGATGTTGTGATTTAACATGTCAAACTTGAGATTCAGGTTATGAACTCAACCAAATAAATTAATTTTTTTTAATCTTAAATTTATACCTAACAGCCTAGGCCTGCACGCTTGAGCTTATTTGTATTTATTTTTCATATTTTAAAGAGGCAAACAACTTGTCATTCATCTCTATTTATCCTGAAAAAAAATACACAAGCAATGTGTCACCAGCCAAGACATGTTGTTTGCAAGCCCAGATTCCGACCACCACAATGGTGGCTGGAAAATTAGGGTAGCGCCTTTTTAAAAAAAAACCCCTAATTTTCAAGCCATTTCAACAAAAAAAAAAACCTCACTAATATCATTGGAACACCCATAAACCAATCCATCAATTTAAAATATCCAAAAAAGAGCTCAAAAATACTAAATCAAACTAGGTTTAATTTATCTTCCCTAGCATAAATATATTTTTTAGAGCAACATTGTGGGTCTAAATAACCACCATCAAGATCTTCTTATCTCATGTAACTTGTGAACACCAAAAAAATTTATTTTGATAGTCAGAAATGGCTTGAAGGATGACTTTCTTTCTCATTGCCGAAATTTAATGACTTTTTTATCTCTCATCTTTCTAACCAAGGACTGAAAAATAATACAAATAAACTTTTGTTTCAAAACTAATTTTGTTTAAATTTTCAGGGACCTAAATTGTATAAGTTGTGTTTTTTTAAAGTTTGAGGACCTACGTGTATTTTTCACATAATCTTTGGCACACCATTCATGTTCGGTGTTTTTTTAATTTTGGTTCCTGTTTTTCCAGTTCCACCATTGTCTAAGAAATCCAAATTAATTGGCCTTTAATTATGATCAAATCACCCAAAATAAAACTTTGAGGACCAAAATGAATTATAAAAAAAATACACAGTGCCATCCACATTGTTTTGTGTGTTTGTGAACAATGCTGACTCCATAGTACTTAGCCTATGTATTTAATTTTATCATTCAACATTGGATTTATTGAAAATTAAACTTCAAAAGTTATTTTGATTTACTTTCTGTAAAGTTATTATGGTCTCATGACCTGATATATGAATCAACAGGTTAACTTGAATTGATTTGAATCGATCAAATATATTTTCATTTTAATATAAGAAAAAATCTCATTTTGAATATTTATTTTAAATCAGATTATGTTTTTACCAGTAATTCAAGTTACTTTTGAACCCACCAACTCAAATGGATCATATCGAATTAATTTCCACACGGTTTAATTTTTTTTCTACTAGAAAAAATATTAGCAATGTTTAAATATTTTTTTCTTACATGAAAAAAACATCTGGTTGAGATTTACTCTTATCTTTTTAATTTATTTGGTTCAAACTTTGAAGCTAGTAATTAGATAAATTTGTTAAATGTATTTAAATGTATCTTGTCGATATTAAAAATATACTTTTAAGATCACTCATAAAGGAATTTAGCCTCGGTTAATACATAAAATTGATCAAAGAATGCTTCTAACAATAAAAAAACCTTGCTTGATGTGTGAGTTTATCATTGATGGGTTTTTTTTTTTAATTTATGATTAGAGATTTTTGGAAGTTAGTTTTCACAAAATAAAACTAAATTCCTTTTATGTTTTGTTTAAATAAATTTATTATTTTTAAATCTTTTTTAATCAAAATTTAAAATGTTTATACAAGGAGTGTATCCATGCGTGTTTATTTAGAGTCTGCAGAAGAAATCAAGTCTTAATTGACATATAAATTTGTTAAAAATATTTTTTACCGTCGAAAAAAACAAACGAAAAATAAACTCACTTTATCAATTAAAACAAAATCTAAAAAGTCGACCATACTCCATGAAATTAGTATTGGGAAGTACCTTAGTTTATTGCATGTTAGCTACCTCTCTATGCCTTGTATCTTGTGAGAGCAGGGCTCATGGATGAATTTAATTGGATCATATAGGTAATTAGACTTCAGTTTAATTTCATTTTACACCCCTAAGTTTATATTGTCTATCAATTAACCCCCTAACATTTCCCCAATCTAAAGAAATTAAATGAAGTAGCATGTTTTCAACATTTTATGTTCAAACCTGTAACTTGAACCTTGCGGACGGAGTTTTATTTTTATGCTTGAAGCCTATGTAATTACTTTGGTCATTTATTTCTTGTATGAAATTATGAATGTTTATTTTTGTCTCATTCTACAAGTGTTTTTTTTTCTGCAAAGAGTCAAGTTCTTATTCCTGTTTACATAGCCAATCAAGACAAGAACATGGTGATCCATAAAATCTATCTCTGGCCATCAATTTGTCTTCAATTCCCTTTTCTCGTTGAAATCGAAGAGGTTGGATGCTTTGTTCATGTCTGAAGAAGTTGTCAGGATCAACTTTGGTCTTCACTTTTACCAATCTGTTGAAGTTATCCTTAAAATACTTGGTACCCCATGCACTTGCTTATGTAAAGCTCGTGTTATTGTTCTTGTTCATGCCCAAATCAAGGTCCCTGTAATTGACGTATGCTTCCCCTGGAGACTTGGAGACCTACGGGGCCATGTAATCGTATAGCTTCCTAATCCAGTCAATATGTTTTGTGGCTTTCTCTGAAGGATCAAATTAACCAGCCAGTCAAGTACAAGATCATGAAGACGGTGCCTTTTCTATGAGGGAAATGAGTCTGAGATTCTGCTCATCATTCCACTATAAGGAGTAAAAACTACTACAGCATTGTCTTCTGCAAGCAACCTTTGCCACAACCCTTCAAGTGCAGTTTCAGGAATGGTTTCTTTGGCGCAATCTGATTTGGCTTTGAAGCAGGTGCTGAAGGTTCTGTTTCTTAAGTAAAATTTCAGGAGTGGTAGTGGAATAGCCAGCCAAATATACTGCAGAACTGACGATCCAGCTTGCTTCAACGCAATCCTGCTGAGCTAAACCCAATTCTGGAAAGCTTTTCGAGCCCATTTACGCAACTGTGGCTGCGTTTTAATTAAACCATAAATTTAAGCTGTTTGGTAAAGATGAAAACGAGATTTACTATTCATAGATCCCACATTATTTTTGCGTCCGAAACGCATGGAAAGAAAAGCAAGGAATTCATGCTTTTCGCGCACTGTTCATGCTAATTGCACTGTTCATTGAACAGTGCAATTAGCATGAACAGTGTACATTGATACACTATTCATGCTACATTGTTCCGGTCAGATCAGTTCTGGTCAGATCGGGTCCGGTTCAAAACTCAACATGCATTGAACCGGGTCCAACCCAGTAAAATAAAAATTATTTTTAATTTTTTAATTGTGTTTTATTCAAAAAATTAGTGTTTAACATTATTCAATGACACTACATAAATTAGACAGAGATTGCTTGATAACATAGCATTTGCAGAATTTGATCACTATTCCAATTTTGTTCCTAATTATATTTCACCTGATGTTGTCGCGCGCTTAAGAAACCAAAAAAACTGTAGTCCTTGTCAGATATATTTCATACGTGATGAAATTGTAGATAGTTTAATGGAACAATGAAAAATATTTTATATAAAGTATTATTTATTTCATGATATAATAACAATAGTTAAATCTACAATATTTAAATTAAAAACCATAAATATTAATATATATTTTTGAAAATTATTTTATAACCTCAATTTCAAAAACATTATTAACTAAACACATTAAATTACTTTTTGTTCAACCTCAATTTCAACCATAGTTTTAACCAAACATACATAAATACAAAATCAACCTAAACTAAAAGCACTTTTTATAAAATAATTTTTTTCAAACCATAACCACAACAGCTATCACAATACCAAACATATTGATAAAAATCAAGCACAAGATAATATGGATTTATGCAAGTTTGAAACTCAAAGGACTTTCACTTGAGGGGGTACGTTAAAGAATAATATAAATTATATCCTGGATTCTCACCTAAAAGCTTAAACTATTAGATTAAAATGGTTCTTTGACAAGTAGCAACTTGCTCTAAGGTCTTAGAAACAGTAAATACTGTCACGGTTGATGTTACAGGAACCAATTTGACCTTCCAGGCAGTAATGATTCCAAAGCTGCCTCCTCCACCTCCACTAATTGCCCACAAAAGATCTTCCCCCATGGCCTTCCGATCAAGAACTCTTCCACGAGAATCAATTATACGAGCATCAATGACAATGTACGCACCAAGGCCATATTTTCTCAACATGGCACCATATGCACCTCCTGTAATGTGCCCGCCAATACCTAAACTTGTCGCAGTACCGGCAGGGTAGCCATGAGTCCTACTTTTCTCAGCAATTCTGTAATAGAGTTCGCCATTTGTGGCACCTGCCTGAACCCATACGCTATTATCATTTATATCAACGCTAATAGAACGAAACTGAGTAATGTCTACAACAATGAAAGGAGTTTCAATTTCAGAAACATAAGAGACTCCCTCATAGTCATGACCTCCTCTACGGACTCTAATGTGGATTCCAAGATGTTTTGAGCAAATTACAGCAGCTTGGATGGGAGATTCGTTCAAAGGAGTGAAGATGAACTCAGGTTTCGGTACAGAAGGCAATGTAAGCCTGAGGTTGTAAGCAGAAGATACCAATATAGGTGTGAATGAAGAGTTGTTTGGTGTATACTGTTAGGAAATACATTTATTTTATTTTTTTTCTTTTATGTTAGTATTTTTTTTGTGTTAATTTAGATTGTTTTAACATAGGATTGTTTTCTCTCTTATGTTCGATGATTCAGAATTTCTTGCATAGAAAACTATCCTGAATTGGTATTTTCCAATTGCTACAGCAGGGCAACATGGGTAATCTGCCTTTTGTTGTACATTTAAATTACAACAATGCTCTTTAATTTTTTTTTTGTTTTTTCCTTATAATTAAGGTTATTTTTGTATTTTTATGTTATGGATGTACAGAAATAACCTTTTTACACTTGAAATAAAAAAAATAAACAAAAAAATGGAGGGCCATTTCATTATGTCCCATTTAATTACACAGTAAAATAACCTCCGTGCCCTTGATGCCAATAAATTTAACTCTAAGATTAAAGGGTATTCTTGTCATTTTTTTATATTTTGTTTGTAATTAATGAGTAGGGGTTGGTTTATTTAAGTATTTTTTTTTAAAAAAACAAAGCTGACGTGTATCTGTAGCTCTGTTGTCTTTGAACGACGGGTGCGGTTGATTAAAACGATCAAAACAGCAGTTTCGAGGTGGCATCAATTTCGTCTCAACGTCCCTTCCCTGGATGTGTGGCTCGGGCACCAATAGGATCTCTGGTTTGTCACCGACAACCATTTTTTTTTCTTTCCTCTCTCTTCCTAGATGTTTATGTCCTCCCACTTGATTTTTCAAGTCAGCCCCTAAACTTCCATTTCTTTGTAATTTAGTCCTTTTGCTTTTGTTTCTATTTTTTTTAAAAAAATAATTCATTGAATTGGTTTTTTATTTCAATTTCATCCTCATTGAAGTTTTAGCTTTGTCAAATGTGGTTTTTGATCTTTTAGTTGCTAATTTTTGTGGTCTAAGATAATTTAATTTTTAGAATTGCATGTTTTTTTTACAATTCCACCCTCCTAAATTTTCTCATAATAGATTTAATCCTTGTTTTTTTTATTGTTGTTTTTTTCTTTGCAAAATTTTCAAAATAGAAATTGTTTTACCTGATTCAATTCTTTAAAAATTGGATTAATATGGTCTCATGACCTGGGTCAATGGTTATCTCGGTTGCCTCGAGTTTATTTTGTTTTTTTTTCAACCTTTAATATTAGATTGATTGAGAATTAATTAGACTTCATAATTTCTTTCGGTTTGCTTTCTATGAAGTTACTCCGGCCTCGTGACTCGGATCACGGGTTTGGTCGATTAACTTGAGTTGACTCATGTGGTTTTTTCATGTAATTTTTACTTGTTTTTGTTTTTTTTTTATTTTTTTTGCAATTTCATTCTTCAACATTGGGTTGATTGAGAATTGAGGTTTATAATTTATTTTAATTTTTTTCTATATTGTTATCCTGGTCTCATGATGAAGGCTAGACGGGTAACCCGGGTTGACTCGACTTATTTTTCTAATTTAATCTTATTTTTAATTTCATTATTCAATATTGAGTTAATTGAGAATTAGGCTTAATATATTTTTTTTATTTACTTGCTACATGGTTATCAGTGTCTCATGACTTGGGTTGAAGATTTAACAGGTTAACCTGTGTTGATCCGAGTCAATTGGAGTTGATTCGAGTAAATCTAGGTAGATCCAACATGTTGTCATCTTAACATTTAAAAAGATATCGTCTTGTTTTTTTTTAGTTAAACTACATTTTAATCGGTTGTTCGAGTTGTTTTTGGACCTGCAAAGTCGACTATGTAATATCGAGTCAACTTCTACAGGATTTAATTTTTTTCTTACTAAACATATTAACAACACCTAAATATCTTTTTTATATTCAATAAAAAATTGACCCAACTCGCCGTGGAGTACAAGCAATTATCTAGTATTTTACTATATATATATATATATATATATATATATATATATATATATATATATAAAAGAAGATCCGGCACCTACCAAAATATTTATTTATATAGTACGTAGCCATGCCATGATGCATCATGTTCATTTCATGTAATATTATCACCTCAATGAACAATAATGTCGGTGCAATCAGTGCTTTAATTTATGGCTTAAAAAAACTTGCTATCTGATAAGTTTTCTTGATAATAATAGAGAGAAAAACTTGAGAAGATTGGATGAATTATTGAGGCAAAGGAAAGAGAAAAATTCTCCAAGAAACTTTGTGCAAGTAAGAGTGTTCTCTAAGAAAAAGAATAGCAAAAGCAAACATTAAACAATTACTAGCTGCTAGCCGGGTGAGGTCTTCGCAAAATAGCACCCTAAAAAAAAAAAGTCAATTCAAACCCTTGGCAAATAATTAATAATTAGTACTTAATATATATATATATATAGCCTTGAATTCCTCTTCAACTTTTATTACAAGGTCCAACATCTTTTATGGACTGTCCTTACATGCATGGGGATGGAGTCAGGGTAGGGGCTATGTTCTTCACCATAGATTTAAAACTCGATAACTATTTGACCTCCTATTCCCCATAAAAAATAAAAATCAAGCCTACAAAGAATGAGATATTATTCCGAGCCCTGCTGAAAGTTTTTCTTCCTAATTAATGCGACTTCCCCCAAAATGAAGTCTTCAATCTAAGATCCATGCCTGCGCATACAACTGGAGTGGACCAACAAAGGACAACCTCAATGATTAAATTTGGAGGCACGGGATGCGATGCAATTACTTAATATATATATCTTGTCAATAGGTGAACTTGATGTTGATGAACTGCCCACGGGGCCTTATCTGCAACTATTTTATTCAATTTTTTTGAACTTGTTCATCGAATTGCTGTGATAATTGAGATCTGAGCATCAAGTCTTCAACTACCACGATTATTTATAAATTTTATAGCATATTTTGAACACTACTTGATAGAATAACTTGCTTATTACACATCATTCTGCGACAGGAATGACTGTCTACTTAACCAAAATATTGCAACAAACTTAGGATGCTGGTCCAATCACAGACACATAAACATGGTGATCCAACCACCCTTTTTCCTGGCCATGAATTCCTCTTCCGCTTCTTTACCTCATGTGCAGTGGAAGAGGTGGAATGCTTTGTTCGTGCCTGAAAATGTTTTCAGGATCAACCATGCTCTTCACTAATACCAATCTGTAGAAGTTATCCTTGTAGTACTTAGCACCCCAAACCCTTGCCTTCTTAAAGTTTGTGCGAGTATTTCTGTTCATACCCAAATCAAGATCCCTGTAATTCACATATGCTTCCCTTGGATTCTTGGAAACATAAGGTGTCATGTACTTGTAAAGCCCTCTCATCCACTTTATGTGCCTTCCAACATTCCCTGAAGCATTTTGCCAGTTAGTTACATAATTGATCATGAAAAGGTCACCCTTTCGATGGGGGAAAGGAGTCTCTGAGTCAGAGATTTTGCTCATCATTCCACCAAAAGGATTCCATATCATTAAAGGACTATCTTCTTTAAGAAATCTCATCCATATCCCTTCAAGTCCAGTTTCAGGGATAGGTTCTTGGACAAAATCTGACTTGGCTTTGAAGTAGCTCTTCAAGATATTCTTTGCTTGAAGTAAAACTTCAGGAGGCGTAGTGCTTGGATAGCCGCCAATATATAGCACCGATCCAAGCCATGTTGTTTCGATACAATCCTTTGGTGTCAAACCCAATTCTGGAAATCCTTCTTCCATTACCTTGAGGAGTCTATTGGCATCACCAAGAAACAAGGCATTATAGGAAGTCGAAATAGTTCTATTACCCTTGTTACCAGCTGTTTGAATGATAACTCTAATGAAGAGATCTTCGTCGAGTTTGTCAGCAACTTGCTGCCACCGATAGAGGAGCTTAGTGGCACCTTGTTCCAAGGTCTTACGAACAGTAAAAACCGTCACATTTTCTGGCACAGGGACCAATTTTACTTTCCAGGCAGTAATGATACCAAAGCTACCTCCTCCTCCTCCTCTGATTGCCCAAAAAAGCTCTTCCCCCATGGCTTGCCTGTCAAGAATCCTTCCCTGAGCATCGATTATGCGAGCGTCGATAACATTGTCAGCACCAAGGCCATATTTCCTCATCATTGGACCATAAGCACCTCCTGTGATGTGCCCTCCAATGCCTAAACTGGTGCAAAGGCCAGCAGCGAAACCATGAGTTTTACTTTTTTCAGCAATCCTGTAGTAAAGCTCACCATTTGTGGCACCTGCCTGAACCCAAGCGCTACTATCTTCGATGTCAACGTCAATAGATCGTAGCTTGGCAAGGTCTATAATTATGAAAGGCGATTCAATTTCAGAGACATAAGAGACAGCCTCATAATCATGGCCTCCACTGCGGACTCTGAAGTGAATTCCAAGCTGTTTACAGCAAACAACAGCTGCTTGGATGTCAGATTCATTGAACGGTGTGAAGATAAAGTCAGGCTTTGGCACTGAAGGCAAAGTGTACCTGAGGTTTTGAGCGGTAGAAAGTAAAACTGTGGCGAAGGAAGAGTTGTCAATTGGAGTGTACAAGGCAGTGGAGAAAGGATAGGAGGAATGTGAAGTAGTTGAGAGACATTGTAGAAACCTATCCTGAATTGTAAATGAAACTACAAAAGGAGAGAGAAGCAAGACTGCGAGTATTGAAAGAATTGAAGAACTTGAAAGCACCATTTTTTGCTATCTCCTTGCCTTGTGTTTGAAGAACTCATGTCCCAAGATTACTTATATATTGATTTCATGAGTACATGAAAGAATTATTCAAATCCTAGGTGGATAGTTTTTATTATATTTTCAACAACCTACACACAGCTTGTGGCCTAAAAATTGTCTGTGGAAAACTGTTGCCATGTGAAGACGATAACTTAGCAAAATATTATAGCTGACTTTCTGCTACACGGCATTTAGAAACCGAAGAGCAACCTGCCCTGGCCACCATTTCACCTCTCATTAAATTATACTCCATTTCACATGCATGCTCTTTAGCCAAGTGAAGTTCCAGGAACCATGTTAGATTTCAGACTGTTACCTACCCTTTGAGATTCTGAAACAACCCACTCTCCGCGATGCAGGAAACTTCAGTGGTAGGAGAACATTACGTGCTTTCATAATAATTTCTTCTTTGCAGCCAATCAAGACATATTTTTGTAGGTCCTGAGGGCTGGCAAGGATTCGATTCCATGGCCAAGCTGTAACAAAGAAAGAAAATTATGAATCTTTTAGTTTGAGTACATCTATAAATTTGATCACAATATCAATGGATTTAGTTTCCGTATAATTTATTATATTGACCCAAAGAAAAACACATGTTGCAACATAATTATATTACTTTTATAATGTTTCTTGTAGTTTTTTTGTTTGACAAACAATGCTTTGAATTTTGCAAATTAAAAGTCTCTCAAATCTGGGGTGATGAGTTAAGTCAGAATTTTACCTACTTCTTTATGTGTGATCTAATCGAGTTTTTTTTTTTTTTATTATTATTTTAACGTGAAGGTATTCTTGAGATTTCATACAGCAAGTATAATTTATTATTATTATTATTGATTTTTTCTTGTAGTTTGTTTGTTTGATAATTAATTGCTTTAACATTTGCCTTTTCTCTCCCATAAAACACATCATCCCTCCTCCCCCACTGAAATATATACTCGTTTTTATGTAAGAAAATATTTCTGTTGATATACTATACTTTCTATTTTTATTGTTATTGTATTCTTAATTGAATAATTGAATGCTTAGAAACTTTTTTGTATTTTGTTTGGTTATTATTTCAGGATAAAAATAAAATCAGAAAAAATAGAAACATGCTTTGTTAGAGGAACATAAACAAAAAAAAAAAAATTGTTTTTACAGTTTTAAAGTGAATTTTTATTTTTTAAAACAAAAAAAAATAAATCAAAGGACATGTTATTTCTATTTTTTTTTTGTCTTTTTGGTGAATTCATCTTTAAGACAGTTTTTGAGTGAATTCTTATTTTTTAAAACAAAAAAAAATATCAAAAGACATTCTTTCTATTTTTTTTTTGCTGTCTTTTTAGTCTTAAAATAGTAACTAAACAATAGCTTATAATTATTTTTCATATTATTAATATCATCTCGTAACAAAATAATTCCTTACCAATGTGAGAATATTTAAGATTCGTATGGCCTTATTAACGTCAACTAACAAAAAAATAAAAAAATATTTTCGAATCTGTGAAGGTTCAAGACTCAAGATTTTAAGCCATTACAATAATGAATCTCTCCAGAAATAAGAACGCACTCCTAGGTCCAATATATTTAAGGAAATTTAATGAATTTATATAAATATTAGTCTTAAAATTCAAATGCAAGAAGTCAAAAATGAGACGTATCAGCAATCTTTCTCGGAACCTCATCTTAGACAGACAATACTTTAAATAGACATTTTAATTAATTCGCCACATATTAAAATCATTTCTACTATTAAATTCCTCTATATCAAAGCAAGATTATTTTTATCGAAAGTCAACTGAAAAAACTTTCAACATAAATTAAATGGCAGTGAAATTGGTCTTCAAATAATTATTTTACCAACACTTATAGCTAATTATGATGATTAATTCTGTGTCGCAACCCATATGAAGAACTACTCCCATGATTGATGATGGGAAACGAAGGGAAATTTCATCTTTAAAAGCTCTCCTTAGGTATCTTGATTTCCCTGTAATTAAGCTAATGCTAATGTCAGCTTGGGCAACTTTGATCGTTTGGTCAAGGAGTATTTAATTAAAATTCAGTTTCTAGGGATTGTTGATTTTTTTTTTCATGGAAAGACGGATTATTGAATCTAATGGTAGAATGATTTGCATTAAATATTTTTAAACGCAGACATTGAAGAACAACTCAATTTTTCTGTTTTCGATAAAATTTTATAATATTTAGAGACTAACTAGTAGTATGTTATATTCTACCATCAAGCCTATCACATGCT
>Ga0325414_1007270_pt1 | contig 11741 bp, 7 predicted proteins | sample PopdelMetagenome_8_FD_206183 | JGI IMG/M metagenome (GOLD analysis project Ga0325414, IMG submission 206183) | Populus deltoides microbial communities from Bellville, Georgia, United States - Leaf-PdKOR-R3 | ecosystem: Host-associated > Plants > Phyllosphere > Phylloplane/Leaf | place: USA... | reverse complement strand
ATGATTAGTATGTAACTGGATGTGTGCCCGTTATTCGTGACGAACCGAGCAAAATTTGTACTAACAATAAATAAATTAATAAAAAAATATTAGGGTAAAAAAATCCAAGTTCATAAATAAACTGCCATAAAACATTATTATATTTTAACCTAATATAAACTAAAATAAACCTTCCCAAAACACTTAGCTAAAAAAAAAAAAAAAACTAAAGTTAACACTTAGCTAAAAAAAAAAAAAACTAAATAAACTTTTTAAACTTGATCTAATTTTTAAGACTTGCATCTCATAAAATCATGAGTCTAGATTCAATGAGAAAGCTTAATTCTCATGATAAAATCATTAAATATATTATTAAAAAAACTTGTAAAAACAAAAATAAATAATCCAAGGAGAATAAAATTTAAAAAAAAACAATTTTAAATTAAATTAACTTAAATAAAATAAATAACAATTAAAATAATAAAAATCAAATTTAAAAGATAATAAAATAATAGGAGTGTAATTAAAACACATTTATAATTTCATAAATTATTTATAAATTAAAAACATATTAGGAAGTGAAATTGAAAACAATGATAGGCAAACCATAAAAAATAATAAAACAAAACAAAAATATAGAGTAAAAAGAGACATCACCTTGAAAGAAAAAAAAATAAATTCAAACAAATCTTTTAAATTTGGTCCAGCTTTTAAAATTCACAACATGTGAAATCTTGATCCTAAATTAAATCAAAAAGCTTAACTCTTAACCAAATTAATTTTTAAGAATAAAATCAATAAAAAAATGCAAAAGCCAAAAATAAAATAGCAACAAAAAAATAAGGATAAAATTTGCTAGAAAAAACTCCAAAGAGAATGAAATTTGAAATTTTTTAAAAGAATAAAGAACGGATTTGAAAAATTAAAAAAATCATTAAGGAAAAATTAAAAAATATTTATAATTTGATAGATTATTTATATATTTAAAAATGGTAGTGGAGTGAAATAAAAAAAATTAAAAGATTATTTATAGATTAAAAAATAATAGGGGTGAAATTAAAAAAGTTTTTTAAATTATTAGCATTATTGAAAGCTTCATTCATTGGAAGATAAATTCTAAGAAAATAAATTTAATTGTGCGAGTTCAAAATCATTTTGAAACTTTTGCGTACACTAAAAAAAATCAATGATAAAATTTAACATGTTACATGCAAAATGAAAACTTTAAATATAAATAAAGCCATAACTCAAATAAAATGTAAATTCATCATCATCATCATCATCAGGTCTTTTGCGAGAAGTTATAGTTTATGTGATCATTTAATCTGGACCTATAATAGCCATGGCAAATGGATCGAGCATGGCTTTATTTCACTAGAGCTAATCTACATTATCATATAATCTGCGCTGCAATGCAGATGTGAACAAACACGGTTCTACACTTTCTTATTTTTAAAACAGCTGAAATAGTTTCACGGATGAGAAGAAAAACCAAAGCATTCATACGATATAGGTTGCTTAAACCAAACACGCTAGAACATTAAATTAAAACTACAGCTACGCCCCATTCTGCCACAACCTTCTACCCATACCTTATAGATGTAAAGTACCGTCGACCTCAATTTGTCAATTGACAACCATGATTTGAACGAGCTGGCAAAAGGATAAAAACAAAAAGGCCTTGAGAATCCTGATTTCTCAAACAGAAAGCAGTTCATAATAAACGGAAAGTAGTTGGTGGCTAAGGAAATGCACATTCACCATAAGTGTAAGGTTCCAACTACTAACCTGCTAGTTATTTGCAAAACGAGGGATTGGTGACATTTCCAATCTAATTACCCAATCCCTGTCTTGCTGCATGACCATACAGGCAAGTTGAATCATATGAGTGGTTGCAGTGACCATGCCATCTTATGTTGCTAAGAAAACATTTTGAAGCAGCAAAGGTTACAACAAAAAATGAGCCATCCTTGCCAAATTACTTTTCTCAGAATGTCGCATGTTTGAAGTGCATACTATCTACGCATGACCCGATGACGTTCTCGTTTTCGGAAGCGCTCTAGCATGAACTCATCCGTTGCAGCTTGCCTCCGTCCAGCTGCATCAGTGCTGTTATCAGCTGGTTTGGATCCAGCAACAGCATCATCCTGCAAACTCCTGTCCTTGTACAGCTCAGGATGATCTGCAAGTTCATCTTCACGGTCAAAAAACAAAAGAAGAAAGGAAAATCACTCAAGACCATCAAAAGATGGAGCAAGCATATTTTTAGAGAAGGTTGTAAGAAATATAGGGATATAAACAGCCCACACATTCAAGACTTGCAAGACCTGGATTTTGATTTTAGTAAAAAGATGGGGTGAAGTAAAGAACCAATCCACTCATATGATGAAAGGGTGCAATATTATAAGAAACAGCCAGCAACCTCGTCGAAGTTTCTCAGCATAATCCCTGCCGCGTTGGAAATAATCAGCACTGTAACTGGAAGGGATGCTAAATTCTGATTTTGGTCTACCCATTAGCCTTTTCTCCTGTAGAAGCTTTTTGGCTGCCTCTGTTTCCTCAATATTTCTCAGTTTGTATCTGCAACCAAGGAAACAGTTATTAAGTTTATTGAGAATAAACGGTCCAGCCATACCTCAGAAACTCTTTCTATAATGCCCATTACATCATGCAGTAACAGAATCGATGCAAAACAAATCAGATAAGGATTGCCCTTGAAGGCAAACACTCCACTTTCATGAAGCAAATTGAGCATGGTAGTGCTCCAAATATAATGATTCCAAAAGAGATACGCCAAAACACAGATTACAATTTATTAATAAATTAAAAAGGCAGGCATACTCAATGGGTAGCTGAACCTCCGCAATCCCAGTAGTCCACTGAGTAGAGCTTTCTTCTGAGTTTCGCTTTTTCACCTGACAGCATGCAGTGAGAAGTTCAAGGAAACAGTTAGAAGAGTGAAAGTAATATCAGATTGTCCCTGGTAAAGATAACCAGCATCTCAGAACAGCATAAGAAACACACACACGCAAGTACATATACATATTTTCAAAAAAAGAAAAAAAGAGAATAATACTCACAGCAAGTTCCACGTTACAAGAACATTCTTGAAAATTGACATAAAAAAGCATGATCAACATAAATAGTAAATGGAGAAATATTTAGTATTAAAACCAAGCTACCCACTTTAAGATGCTCCGGAATTTTGTATAATTCATCTTCAGCACGCTTCAACTCCGTCTCAACTTGATCAGTTGCATCAATATTCTTCCCTCTTTTCTTGGCCAATTCTTGCTCAACATACTGCAACCTGTGGGTTTTAATTAAGACAAACACAACCGGCCAGGATGAAGAAACCTCAAAAATAAAATTGTAAAGAAAAAGAAGATAGTAAGTAAGGTACATGTTGGGATCTTCAACCATGACAGCAGTTTCTTGAGCAAAAGTGTCTTGAAGAACAAGCTCTTCTTTTTCGCCATCTCCATCGGCCTTTTCGGTTAATTTGGCAGCTACTGTAGTTGCAGTTTGCGAAGTTGTTGCTAATGCAGGGATTCCTGACTTCCTCTCCCTCTGTTTCTGCAGGAACTTCACCTCTTCTAATGCCAATCTGACATCCATTAATTAATTAATTAATTAAATCGATGTAGCTGAAAACCCTAATTATTTCTCGAAACTGTATTTAATCTATTTTTATTTTATTTTTTACCTTCTTTCTTGTTCGTCGTCGTCTGATGCTTTGTTATGCTCATCTTCTTCGAAAGTCCTCTTCCTGAAATTTCTCTTCTTCTGCATCATCCGCGTCTCTATTTTCCTGCCCTTTATGCCGATTCTGGAATTTCAATGTCAATGTTAACGTTTTAGTAACATCGATGTTCTGCGGAAACCCAATCTAAACGCAGCGTTTCGTTCTTTCTCACTTTCATTTTCAACGCCACCGTTTCAGTACGTTAGAGTCTTGCTATCAGCGGGGAATTTGTTTTTTTTTTTTTTTTCATTTCAGAATAAAAGGTATTCAAATTCGAATTGAAATTGCAATTAGATTTAAGTTGAATTAGTACATGTATTTATTTTAATTCAGAGGTTTTATAAAAATTTATGCAGACATTTCATAAGAACTAAAGAAAAATTGAATGGTATATACAATACATACTTGTCAATTACCTACATATTTAATATAAAAAATAAATATGAATTGCTAAAATTTAGAGGAAAAAAAAAAAGAAAAATCGTGGTCCAAATCAAATCATTAATATAAAATCAAACAATATAAACTTACATTATTAAACAATTCAAGTCGATAAATTTTAAAATTTACCCGGGTAAGGTTTAATATCAATATTAAGTGATATTAATATTTTTTTTTCATGTTCAAATCTTATATAATTAAAAAAAATTAATTTTTTTTTATTTAAAATGTATTAAAATAATTTATTTTATTATTTTTTAAAATTTATTTTTAATATTAGTATACCTAAAAATATTTTAAAAAAACAATTTAAAGAAAAAAATTCAAAATTTAATGGGGGAATATTAACAAAGCAGACTCTTGTTGAAATTATTGCAGGACTGGGTCAGTGAAATGGCAGCACACATTAAATCCATTGATAATCACCATCTTCTAGAAATAGGGCTAGAAGGATATTATGGCGACTCAAAGAAGCAATCAAATCCTGGCAACCTCCTTTTTGGCACTGATTTGATCTCCAACAACGAAATCCCGCAAATAGATTTTGCCACCATTCATCTCTACCCAGATCAATGGTAATATATTTATTTTTTATCATCCTTAACTCATTGTACCTTCGTTTAGATCATAACTTATCTGGAAGTCTTGCCAGATTAATGCAATGGCAGGTTGCCAAATTCAAGTGAAGAAGAGCAAGACTCATTTGTGGATAGATGGATCCAAGACTCCAGATCGGTGCTTAGAAAGCCACTCGTTATAGGAGAGATTGGCAAGTCTTCAAAGCTCCTCAAATTTGTTAATAAATCTCGAATACCGAATAATTTATTCAATGACTAATTTTACTTTGATCAATGGTTCGATAAAGTTTGACAGCTTTTACCCAAATAACTTATATGAAAATCCTTGACATATCTATGGACCAGAAACCTTGTCTCTGTGCTGGATGAAAATGGGATTCAAAATTCTGATAATACATAAGTAACGACAAGATCAACCTATTGCATGGAGTGCAGTCCTATTCTGCACACAACCATGATCAAGTCTTGTATATACATGTATGCACCTTCTCGCCTTCTATATGATCGTTCCATCCTTTAGTACAGAGTTTTTTAACACCACAGTTATTCCTGATCTGATATAGAATCCCTCGGATGGTCTCTCTGCCTCTTGCACACCCTGCAACTCAAGCCAAAATCACAGAATTTGAGTATGGACAGCATGCTCTGTTCACAAGTGTATCTTGAAAATGTAATAGACATCATTAACCTTCTTTACCCCCTTCCCTCCAGAGGAATTTCAGAAAATGGTGGTGCGGGTGAGGGAGGGAAGGAGCTGACAACTTTGCAGAAATACTTACTTCTTTGTTTGCTATGATCACATTCTTTCCAATTCTGGCGTTCTTGTCGATTATACAATTCCTGCAGGATGATAGAAATAACCATATGTACATCATAAATAATTACCATATGTACCTCATAAATAATTATATTATTATCTCTAAAGGGTTAAATTGAAAACATTTATCACCACAAGAGAAATATAAAACGGCGCAGGACACATTTATACTGCATTCCAGTTAACTATCTTGTCCACAGTTCTCTAGTTGCATATGTCAACAAGAAAATAAAAGAGGCTGCTAAAAGTTGAAGAAAGGGATCCTCATATGTTCTTAAATATATTCTTTCTGCCAAAAAACTTGACGAACAATTTGAAAACATCAGTTCAAATATCAAAATCTTTTGCTTCTGTTAACTTTTGTAGTGAACTTACATGATTTTGGTATCTTTCCCAACACCTACTGGAACTCTTCCTTCTGCTAAAGAGGCTGCTATTTCGGCCTCTGTTTGATAATAATCAGCACCAATCATCATGGTATCCTGTGGAATATACGATTCAGAACTATCATTCCAAATACGACTCAGAGCACCGATGTAATCCAAGTGCACTGATTACATGGCTTTTGATTCTTAAACATGTCCTCTAATTGTTAAGCAAGATGAGAAAAGATCTTTGTTCTGGATACGCGAATGTCAAGCTTATCGGAACAAGATTCATATGAAATCCACTAGATTTTCCACAGCATATTTATTCATACTATATCATTGTGATGTACACAAAATGTTCCATATTAGAGGTCCAAATAACTTATTCACCAAGGAACTGCAAACATATTGCTAGAAGAAATTACATGCAAGATATAGTCTTCTTTATCTTAACACTAGAACAGACATTGAACTTCAAAGTCCAGTCCCAACTGACAATTATTTTCAGTTTATTATCCAGGAGGAACTTTCTGTCATGTCTCTTCCTCAGATGAACTTTTAGCTAGTTTGTCATTGCAAACAAAAGAATGAGAAGGGAATAGGTTACCTTCAGCTCAACCCCGTATTCCAGTCTAGAGCGAACGCCAACAATGGAACGTTCAACACTACACTCCCTTAAAAAGCAACCATGCGAAACTATGGAATCCTTGACCTATAATAGCTAAGAGTTAATGGACAAGCTCAGTTCACGGAAACATGACCGTGAGAATGTTACAGTATATAAGAAATGAGTTTAAAATCATACCCGGCACTTCTCGATTTTAGTTGGTGGCAGAAATCGGGGAGAAGTGAAGATTGGCTTCAGAGGATCAAAGAAGTGAAAATTGGGAGGCTTCAAAAGTATGGAAAAAGATGACGGGTTATAAAAATTCATTTGGACCACCAAAAACTGCACTAGGAAAGATTTAAGAAAACTACCTGATCCGTTAGGGCCAAGTTGGCATCAAAGAAAGATTTTATAGTTCCAATATCCTCCCAGTATCCATTGAATAGATATGCCTGGTATGGAATCAACAAAGTTCCATCAGTAATTTCTGGAGTAAAATTTAACATTTCCTTTTTATGATGCAGATTCACATAGAAACACTCTCATTTAAAACCAGTAAATGGAATATGGTTTTAAGACGCAATCCATAAAAGGCAAGCTTCACAAGGCCAGAAAATGTATGAACTCTATTTTTGCAGTATTGAGATCTAGTTACAAGTTAAACTATGATCGTTTTTTATTCGAGGAAATTACCTGAACATTATACTCCTTTGTAGACATTGGAATAATTTCTGATCCAAAATCATTGGCTGTTGGATAATTCCACCTAAAGAAGCAATTATCATAGCAGAAAAAAGTAAGATTATTCCAAGTTACTCTTTACTGTTCATGTTTTTGCTTGTGGGGAAATGTGTTGAATTCGTGAAGCCCTACTCATGAATTATAAAAGTTTGACAAATTAGTTTATTCAACCCTGCATGAAAATCAATTATATGGGATAAACCATTTATTCTTCATATCTATGGTGTAAGGATAATTCCTTCCATCAAATAGCAGATTAACAAAACAATGGTCTCTCCCCACTACCATGACAAAAAGAGATTGCAAGCTCTGAAATGTTAGCACACTCACAAAGTAAAATACCGTTAGTTTTAAAATCATTAGCCTGATATGGCATTGAATTAGCACTGAAGTGTGGAATAAAATGATTGATCAAGATAAAGGAAGCACTGATTGGACTGGAGCTTAACAAAATCATTATTGTTTTGATCTGTCTGTGCTTTCAACAGTAATATGCTCACTTCACATGTTTCTTATAAATTAGTAATGGAAGATAGTGGCTATGGAACTCCCAAGAAAAGCACCATACATAGGCCCATAAAACAAGAAGTTTTCTTTACAAGTGATTGTCTCACAAAATTGTTCAGCTAAAAGTCAAATTGATCCAACGGTAAGAATAAGTGACTGGAATCAGAAGGTACGAACTAAAATGGATTCAAGCTCTGTCTCAGGTATAAAACTCAATTTTTGGTTTATAGTTAAGAGGTAAAACAGATGTTATCAATTGTTTCAAAATTTTATTCAAAGTAAGTTTGCCGATGTTTAGCTATGAAGAATATTGTACAGAGAAAGATGCCTTCCTTGCATGCTACTTTACCTGAGAAGTTTTAGCAGTACATCTGTCTTGAACATATATATACCCATCGATGCAATGTATGGAAATTTATTTGCTTCTTGAGCTGGTAATCCTAAAACAGTTGTATCCAATTTCTGAAACAACAGAAATTGTTAAGAAGACACTTGTTAGTTTCATACTACAGCAATTCTTATGATATAGTTCCATGCACTATCTCATGAGGCTAAAACAAATAAAGTAACACACCATAGATTTCAAATTTTCACCCTTAGGCTTCTCAAGAAATTGTCTTATCTGTCCTGTTTCATCAATCTTTACCAACCCAAAATCAGATGCTCGACTGCAGTAAGAAGAAATAAAACCATGATGATCGAAGTAAGAGAACACTAAACAAGTACTTTTAATTAAATTGTGTTTTCTTGGCGACATTACAGTCTGGAAGAAGGAAAGGGTTGTGAGAATCAGGAAAATCTATGATTAAAATTAGTAACCTGTCATTCACGGGAAGACAAGAGACACAAATGTCAGCACCCGATTCAATATGCTTCTGCAGACAGAGAGTATTATTTAACAAAAATCACTTGAGTCTAGAAAATGAGTGAAGTGTTAACCAGGTTTGAAGTGATGCTTAAACCTGCAAAAAGTCCATGTAATCCATTCGATAAAGATGATCACCAGATAATACCAGAATGTTCTCAATGTTTCTAAGCTTCGCATCCTGCAGAGATTACCACAAAATTGGCCACTTAAGATTGAAACATCAAGACCATATATTCATTTGGATGAATGAGTTAATGATTATTTATCCATGATCTAATACCATTAGCTTTCTATTCTAAATCTGCTAGGAATGACAGTTCGCAGAATCAAGATGCAGACATGATAGAGAATTTCATACCTCAAACAACCAAATAAATTGTCTTACAGCATCTGCTGTACCCTGAAACCACTTCTTACCAGATTCACCAGGTGTCTGGGTAGCTGCCAATACCTACCGTGGAAAATGAAGCATAATTAGAAGTGCAATTGCTCGGATGCTAAAAACTCATTCTAGTGAAGGTAAAAAGGGAAAAGACTATGCTGTTATCTGCACCAAGCACACAGTTGATCCTAGTATATAAAATAGCATCTTCAAAATAGAGTATAGCCTATCATATTAATTAAGAGATTCAACATACCTCAACAAATCCATCGCCAAAGTCTACACCGTTTCCCTGATTATATGTTCGAGCAATGTGGCGGTTAAGGGATTGAGAATTGAACTGGGTGAGGATGTAAATTTTGTTAATTCCACTGTTGATGCAATTACTCATTGGAACATCAATCAATCTGTAACATCCCCCAATTGGTACCTAAGTACCATACAAAGGAGACAAAATGTGATAAATTAGTAGGATTGAGAGTTGCAACATTATGAAAATAAAATGGGATACTCCTATTTCAGGAGTATTTCGAGTTACTTACAGCTGGTTTAGCCCTTCTTCGAGTAAGAGGAAAGAGTCTTGTTCCAGCTCCACCACCTAATATGATGGCAGCAACAGTCTTAGGGTCTGCTGCTTGTTTCTCAAACATTGATGTCTGAAAAGTCTACGTAGCAAATTCAAGTTGATCCAAATAACAGTTAGTTAACAACGGCAAATAAGGAAACTTAGCATGCTCATATAGACACAGCAACTGGATATCAAATAAAGGTAAAAATATATAAAAGTTACCATAAAGTCTTTAGTAAAATCGGCTAGAACTGCAGTAGTAGTTGAGTGCCGTCTACTAGTGTTCCATGTTTTCCTAGGGAAGTTGAATTTTGATAGCTGAACACCCGAAATTGAGGTATATGCATGTCCTCCATTGCCCGGTTTACGCCCAACAAATGGTGATGACAGAAATATGTCACGTGTAGACGATTTCATCTTGGATGATACTGGCATAAATCCATGCAGCTCTCCCACTACCATCTCTACACAAATTATATGTACTAAGAGCTAACTGAGATCTTCTCTGTTCTTGGACTGCACAAGTAAAAAGGAAGTCAAAGAAGAAAAGTTACTTCAAATCAGATAATCAATACGAACAAATTCCACAACTACACTTATTCCTGTTGGGATTTGGAAATCATAGGTTCTATAAAGCAAAAAACTGGACAGACTAATAGGCACCCACCACAATCTATTAATAACTGGCTCTCAACCAATGTAATGCACCTCGTTGTAAAAAACAAAGCAAGGATTAAAAGGAAAGGATTGCCTAAAGTACTTGCAAACACATATTTAAATAGAAAAGGGGAATAATTATGATGAATCAAGAAATGGGATTATACCTTTATTATATTTTTGGAATTAAATGAATAGCAGCAGTTTCTTGAGTTGCCTCAAAATGGAGCAAGGAATGGCGGTCCGATATCGTTAACAGTTGACAATCACTTTTTCGTCTACAGCTATTTATTATTTATTTTTTTAAGAAAAAGGGTTCTCTAGTCTAGATATCTTGAAACTAAGACCAAGTTTTCGAGATTCGCAGCCAGCTTAGAACTAAAGCCAGCCCCATGTGTTTCATTCACGTTTTAAGGAAAGGAAGAACATAGCAGGGAGAGCCGACTCCCTCTTCTTGGGGTTTTTGTTTCAAGACTGCTAGCATCTACATGTGCTCATGCAAATAATCGTACACGTTTTTTTATATTATTATCAATACAAAATAAATTCCATCAATCTAGAAGAAGAAACAATAATAAAATTGGAAGAATTACAGAGAGCAAATCACATGCGAATCCATCACCATTTCCCTTTTCTTTTCAACCTGCATATGGGTCACGATGAGTGGTGAAGTGAAGGAAACCCCATGAATGTTTCTGTGTGAGAGTAAGTTCCACTTCCACTTGAGAGTCTAAGAGGTTTGTTAGGTTTGAATAGTTCTTCTTATCACGGTTTTCATAACGATCCAGAATTCCCGCATTAAAATCCTGCGAACTTTTTCTTTGAATAAAAATATCTGGAGATTTTGGATAAATTGGGCAAATAGATTCAAAATTTTAAAAAAATTGATATATCAGCAAAAAATTTTGGTGAAATAATATATTTTAATTATATGGCATTTTAGAAACGCGACATGGTCATACTATATTATTTTTTACTTAACCGGTCAGCTAATTCGTAATGGTCATTGAAACTGATTGTTTGATTTCAAAAATAATAAAGAAAATCTCAAAATTATCAAACTCGGGAGTCTCAATGAAATTTTTGATATCTAAAGATCCAACGATCCGCGTAGCAATGCATTGGCTATTAAGGGAAAAAGGTTTCCGGAAACTCCTGTAAATATTTGAGTGCGATTCAACGATTAGATTAAAAGTTATGATTCTTTTGAGTTGTTATTCTAGTCTGACGCGATCAAACCTCCTTTTGAGTCTAAACTTATTCCACTAGTTTATAAATGCATATGTTATACCATCCACGTGATCTATTTAAGATAGATACTTATTTAGTTATGATAAACTCACACCTATCTGTTTAGAATTATCAATTACTATGTGAACAATAATTTTTTAAGATTTTAATTATAGTCTATTTTTTAGTTTAGAAGTTGAAAAAATATATATATTTTGACTTATAAAATATATTTGGAAGAAAAACTTCATAA
>Ga0325414_1007267_pt1 | contig 11746 bp, 9 predicted proteins | sample PopdelMetagenome_8_FD_206183 | JGI IMG/M metagenome (GOLD analysis project Ga0325414, IMG submission 206183) | Populus deltoides microbial communities from Bellville, Georgia, United States - Leaf-PdKOR-R3 | ecosystem: Host-associated > Plants > Phyllosphere > Phylloplane/Leaf | place: USA... | reverse complement strand
AAAAATAAAATTTAAAATTTAAAAAAATATGATTAACATCACATTTTCAAATGAGACAAGAACCTATCATATGAGTTTGTCTGATTTCGTTTACAGGTGTCCATGTGACGCTGCAATGAAGAACTTCGTGTTCGTTCAGACCAACTTCATCCCTCTTCAAGGAGATATGCAAAACACTGCTACATGGTTATTTCATTAACTCCCTATTAATTTAATGATGCTTGAAAATGTCGTTTTATTTCTGGGGATTGTAAATAGTCTTACCATGATAACGTGATAAAAATTTCATAAAATACCTCAAGTTTCCTACTTGGTGGAAAAGGAATTTGATTCGATGTTTTTTAAATTTGTTTCATCAGATTTCTTTATTTTTTTTCTAAATGGATTACGAAAACAGAAATATGGAAACAAATCCCTCCAGATGAGCCGTACTGTGTTCTTCTTGGCAGTGTAAGGGACAGGCTGTATAACGCTCTCGTCAGTCATTAGCCATTTGAGGATTCAACTTTCACTGATATTGAGCAGTTCCCTCCTTTACCGATTCAAATTAGTAGATTATTCCTAAAATATTCTTAAATTTAGGCAAAGAAACTTTAAGATGGAAATATATCTGCTATGGGTATCGCTTTACAGCAGTCTTGCCATAAGGGATCATTTAGATGATACATGCCTGTCAATCTTTTCATAAACATGCATGTGATAGAGAAGGATCTAATATATTATTTTAAATGATTTCAGAAATCAGTAGTATCGACACGGAATTCTTCACTTTCTTTCCAATGATTTAAACATAATTTCAAAGGATTCGATCTGCTCTAGGGATTTGTTTACTTAAGAGCAGTAGTTTCAGATATGACATGAAATTATCCTTTCATGTGTTTACTTTAGATATGGTATGACTTGAAACAATTAGTCCAGGATTTTATGGATCAGATTGACAGATGAAAACAGTTCAAGAAGTTGTCCAAACAGATAGCTCAAATATTACAAGTGAATTCCTGATAGAAAATTGAACATGAGTTGAGCTTCTACTTGCGCTAGAAACTCGTTCGCTGCTCAGATTCGTCAAATTCCACTCTGAATGCCCTTTAAAACTATCTTCATAGTTTTGGACCATATTTTATATTTTCCTTGTTAATTTTGGATTTTAGCTTTATTATTTTTTCTAGTTGGTTGTTTTCTTGGTTATTTATGGATGCATAGGGTATTTAAACCTATATTTTCAGATTTTATGGGATTTTTGCTAAATAAACTGAAGATTTTTGCAATTTTGGTTATATTTTTTTTTAGTTTTAGGATTTAGACTTGTATTATACTCAAATTCAAGGTTTTCTATGCGTCATGATGTACCACCAACCTCTCCCTTTTTCAATAGCTATGATCTATTGAATAGTGTTTTTAAGGGAGTTGTTGAAATACCTATATCTTAAGGTATTTTGCATGGAATGGCTGTTCTGAGTCCTCAAATTTCCAATTATTAGCTGGAAGCCTTGTAATTCTGCAAAAGCAAGACAATCCCGTTTTACTCTTTGGTTTTCTATTCCTGTAGTTTCTCGAGCCTCTTGTACTCTGTTACAGATCACTCTGTGCCTGTGGTGATTGACCAATTGCAGACGGAAGCCTTCTTGATTTCTTATGGCAAGTTCTACCTTCGAGCTCTTACTTGTAAGACTTGATATCCAGCAGGAATCTGACAGGCACACTGATGTTCTAGATGCCATCACAAAGCACCTAGGCATTGGATCCTATCGAGAATGGTCTGAGGAACATACGCAGGAATGGCTCTTAATTAACTGTGCTCAGTGGCAAACGCCCTCTTTTTGGACCTGATCTTCCCAAAACTGAAGAAATTGCTGGCGTACTTGACACCTTTCATGTCATTGCAGAACTTCCTCCAGACAATGTTGGTGCTTATATAATCCCAATGGCCACAAGCCCTTCTGATGTACTTGCTGTTGGGCTGTTATAGTGTGAGTGTCGTGTCTAACAACCACTAAGGTTTTTCGTTGTTTGAAAAGCTGGCTGATCTTGAAGCTGCTCCTGCTGCTGTGGCTCGTCTCTTCTCAATAAATTGGTATAGAAACCAGATCAAGGGAAAGCAAGAAGTCATGATAGGATACTCAGATTCTGGAAAGGATGCCGGGCGTCTCTCTGCTGCTTGGCAGCTGTGCGAGGCTCAAGAAGAGCTTGTGAAGGTGGCAAAGGAATATGGGGTTAAGCTAACCATGTTCCATGATCGAGGAGGGACAGTTGGAAGACGAGGAGGGCCTACCCATCTTGTTATATTACTCAACCACCTGGCACCAATTGTGCATCACTTCGTCTCTTCGTGATCCCGGTCACAGCGCCATTCCCAGGCAAGAAAGAGAAAAAATCCAATCTAGCACAAAAAGCTCATCGGATGTGAATTATCGGGATGCTTGATAAGAGCAAGATCATAGGAGTGGTCGCCCCACTGAAAAGAATAGGTGACGGCCCCGTTCTTTCAAAGAAGACTTTCCTTTAAATAAAAGAAAGTCACTTTTACGTGCGAGTAACTATGAATGTCGAATGTCCTCTTTCTTAATGATTTCATAGGCGGACTTCGTAGAAAATTGCCCGTTAGCATTTTTTTCTCCATTTTAGGGCGTCTGAGATTGTTTGGCTGTTAAAGGCAAGTTGAAAAGTCTTCTGGGGAGGAGCACTTGTGTTTCAGAACACTCCAGAGTTCTACAGCTACCGCACTTGAGCATGGAATGCATCCCCCAATCTCACCTGAGTCAGAATGGCGTGCTCTCATGGATGAGATGGAAATTGTAGCGACGAAAGAACACCGACCCATAGTCTTCCAAGAACCTCGTTTTGTTGAATACCTCCGCTTTGTAAGCATTTGACTCAGCCATTGTCATTTATCCTTCAAGGTTGTTTAACCTGATCATAACAACGAAATTCTAATAGCCCTGACAATTCACCAAGAAAGACTAAAGCAACTATTCTTTATTTCTCTGTCATTCTTATTTGAAATAAGTAAAAATCAAATGACCATGTCTTGAATTATTCATGTGATTACCAAACTGGATATATATCCCTTCTCTTTTTGCTCTTATCCGAGCATTAAATGTCTCACCTTTTGTGCTTTCTCTCATTAACCCTCCTACAAATTTCGAAGTCGTGTAGTGTTTGAGGTTTGAAATGGTTTGTGGATCCTTCATTTTCACTCTTAGTATATTAGTACACTGATGGACATGCTTCATTTTTCTGGTGTTTGGGATTTCCATGATGCGGGCAACTCCAGAGATGGAGTATAGTCGGATGAAAATTGGCAGTCGACCATCAACACGGAAGCCAGGTGGCGGCATTGAGACACTCCGAGCAATCCCATGAATCTTTTGCTTGGACCCAGACAAGGTTCCATCTACCACTTTGGCTTGGCTTTGGAGCAGCATTTAAGCATGCGATTCAGAAAGGCATAAAAAAATCTCCACATGCTCCAGGAGATATACAATCAGTGGCTTTTCTTCAGATTTGACAATTTACTTGTGGAGATGGCATTTGCCATGGGAGATCGTATAACAAGCCCCTGGTGTCAGAATAAATGCGGCCTTTTGGAGACTGCTTGAGAGCAAAGTACGAAGAAACCAAGCTCCTCCTCCTCCGGGTATGGGGATAAGCCGTTTCTGAGAGAACAAATCATATAGATTGGTCAAAATCCATTGCTTTCGCCCCCCTTCAGAACATTTCTAGATCCAAGCCTGTTTTGTTTCACATTTCTTTGCTTATAAAAGTTTAAGACACGGCTTCGATCCATCTGTGAATAAATTCCATTATGTTTTCTGTGCTTGCAGATTGCCGAGCATAAGGACCTTCTCGAAGGAGACCCATACTCGAAGCAGAGGCTTCGTCTTGTGATGTATCACAACCCTTAATGTTCGCCAAGCTCACTTTGAGACAAAGTGAAATAAAACTTTAGAATAATATTATTCCTTGGTTCGATTCACTAATTCGTGATTACAGTTTTCTTCAGACAAAATGTAAAAAGCACAGCGTATTCTATATACTGATTGAGACGAAAAAACAGCTCTCGCCAACCATTTTTGCATTGAAAGGGGAACCAATATGAGTAACTGATTCCCATACTTACACCACCAGCTTAAGTTTCCTTTTATTTCTCTGAATAAGTAAAAAAATTAAGGAAAAAGTCTCTCCCTTGGCGCCCCCCAGCCAATTTATGAAATCATCACCTGTAAACACGAACAAAAATATATTATCATCGACGAACAGAATGGTTAGCAAATGATCAAAGGCCAAAAATGCATGTGTATCAGCTGTAAAAATTAATTAAAATACCTCTCCGATTTCGTAAGTGTTAACTGTGCATCCCCTTGGCATATTGAGCATTCATCCTAAACTCATGTCTTTCTCACTAGTGGAGCAAGGGCTTCATCAATAGCTTGAACGAAAGTAGCAATCTTATAGGAGAAAAATCCCACCAACATCGGTATCAATTCTAAGTGCATAAATCCATAATCTGGAACAAGAATCCTGTGTTCAAATAGAGCACTGTCAATAGGTACATTCACCTACGAAATCCATGCAAATCTAATTTCCATTATTCATTAATAGGTGAAAAAAATTGTTATAAAGAGCTGCACTAGACAAGGACCGATGTCAGTTGAAGTAATGATATGGAAAATCATATAGTATCTTAAGAAGGTTTTAGATGTCCAGCAACACATAATGAGACAGAATAGTAAATAACATCATATCAAAAAACAATTTTCAATCAAATTTTTGGCTCGAGGATCCTTCCATTCACCAGTGGGTTAGAAGAAGAAAAAAACTGAAGAGATGGAATGATTTGGATCCTCAGATATAACTGCTTTCCTTTTTCCTGTCGATTCCTTTACAGATATCACATCTCTGATCAAGAGTCTTTAGACTACTTTTAGGGGTAGATAATTTTTTGCTTTGGTAGTTTCAAGATACGAAATTTGTAGCAAATATATCAGAGATAACAGCCAAGTCCCACATCTGAAACGACAGATTTACTTTTATACAACAATTAGAATAAAAACAAACCAAAAAAAAAAGTAAGATGCTGCAGCTTATTCGAAGAATAAATGTGCAAAACGATATTCGTTTCAGCAAAAGAACCCTTCAAGGTAGCAGATGAGCAGTGTACCAGCACAGCAGGCCACGAGTACTTACCCATTCCACCGATTATAGATCATGACCAATAAAACAGGAACGAGCAACCTCGGCTGTGCAGCTGCTCCCCTGCCAAAAGAAAACAATGCTTTCATATGGTTCTGAGCCCTCTTGTTAACCAAAATGTTATCGAAAACATAATGTAGAGCAGGTGGCAGACAATCTCCTGATGTTCATAAAGGGTTGGAGACTAAGTGTGTATTTGGTAAAGTGGTGCAGAGCGCTTTTCAATTGAAAATGCATTAAAATGACGTTTTAAAAAATATATATTTTTGATATTAACACATCAAAATCATTGAAAAGCACCTAAAAACCATCAATTTAATGATTTTTCAGACGGAAAATAATTTGAAAAGCAGAAGTTATCACGGTGCCAAACGGGCATTTAGATAGTCTGCATTAGTATTTAGGTAGTTAAAAAAAAGGAGCTTCAAATGAGTTTAAGTCGCAGAAAAAGAATTCGGTAATCAGAAGCAGCAGCAGGAACCTCCTGCTGCTTATATGCAAAAGATTACTGGTTGCAAATAAGATCACTCTCATTTAAAGCCTATGAAGAACATAAGGTCAAGCACATGCATAAAAGTATATCATGTGGTTATGGTTTTCGGTAGCAGCCTAAAATATTATATCAATAGCTGGTGATAAATAATGGCATTTATATAGTTGTCTTAAACTCTCCCAGTAATTTTTCAATTGAACAAGGTATTGATCAGGGCTCTTTGGATGGGGAAAGGAGTAGATCCGCACACCTGTAATACCCAAAGGAGCTGAACAATGGAATGGCATATGAGGAGCAGAAAATCTTACCACATGGAATGTATGTGTCCGGTTAACTATCTCAAATGTGTGTTTGCGTGCACACACCCGCAAGAGAGAGAGAGAAAGATGAAAATTATAGCATTACAACTAATAGAAAAGTCTGTAATTTTATATATATTGAAGAACAATAATGAAAATAATGTGAAAATATTTAAGCATCCTCCTAAGCATTCTTTTTATAACTACCACAAGCCATTAATACTAATTGGCACTAATCTAAGATTTCCAAGCCAACCAGTCTTCTTTCCCTTATTGAATTTCAACCAAACAAACACTTTCTAGTCTTGAACCCTCACCATAATACGCTAAGAACAATAATTGTAAAGCAAGCCAAACTGTTAGCCCTTTAATATGTTAAGTTAGTGCTGGTAACAACACACAATGTTACACTTGTAACCATACAATTAAATATAGTAAAGTAGTAAGGAAGCAGGAGGGGGTCAGCAAGTGTAGTATCAATCAAGCTAGTATAATGCAATGTCCATAAAATGTAAGTCATTAGTTAAAGACAACTAACATATATGTTCAGAGGATAGTTTACATACTTGACAAGTCCCTTTGCTCCATCAGCCAAGGAATCCACACTATTCCCAAGCATACGAATATACACCAAAGATCCAATAAACCCAGCACCAAAGCTGTAAGTACAAGAAAACTATGAATTTTAAAATATCATCCGAAGAGTGAATAAATATTTTAAAATAGCAAAACAAAATGTTACTGCAAGGCAAGCTCGTCAAAAATTAAAAGAGTGCACTGTTATGCGTTACCCGTTGGTGAAACAAGAAACTACAGTTAAGGATCTCTATTAATACAGCAATGCATTAGCTATTTAAACCCAGGAATCCAACACAAATGGAACATTTCAACAATCCATGCAAGAATGCAGACTGTCACGATTCATCTATTAAAAGACCAATTCAATTTAAATTACAAGTCTAAATGTTCTGATATGTACAGACAACTGCAACTAAATGCACAGTCTCAAATGCATACAAATATATACTGATGCAGCCAAGAAAAGAGAAATTTATAAATTATTTTAATATAATTTTTTATTTTGAGATTTCTCGTAAACCTGGTTTATTTAGGAATTCAACTTACATAGGAGTATTAACGGTATTTAGTTATCTTAGCTTTTCACTTGCAATGAGCAAGAACCTATCAAATGGACATAGAAACCACATTTCTTCACCGAAGTATCCTCTCTTTTCTTCACTGAGTGCTTTGTTCTTTTCAGTTCCAAAATCCTTCTGGCTGCAGTACACTGGGAATTATTTATAGCTGTAGTGACATTCTGTTTTCCTTTAAACAAGTTCCTAATCTACCCAAGTTTCACATACACCAAGCCCTAGCTCACATGGATTATTTTGTCAGACACAAATCTAAAGTTGTCCTACTTCATAAACATAATGCCTTATCATGTGTATGCAAAAGAGTAGTAAATTTCTAGAAGCAACACGTGAATATTAATATGTGATTAAATGAGGAAGGACACAAATAAAGAGCAAGCAAAAAGAAACAAATCAATTTCACTTGCAATGGTCAACAACCAATCAATCAGACATAGAAGCCAGATTTTCATAGATAAGGCCATACTGTTGCCCACATTAGTGTACCTAGCAGCGATTTCAGGTGAATAAGAGACATAAGTTGAGACTAAACCAACACTGCCTATACCCAATGTCAGAATCTGTAAGTTCTTCTTCAACTGCTCAAAAAATAGAGACAAAAAAAAAAAGAATTTCCATCATCAGAAGCACCAAAGAAAATGATCGTAGTTTGAATTTAAAATGTAACTGTAAGCATCATTTAAGACAAAATTTCCATGAACCCAGATGCTACAAAAGGGTACCTTAAAATACTGTTCCCTTGATTGAGCAGCCAACACTTCGGGATCCCCTTGAGGCCGCCTCAATTCCCGAAACATCACATCCTGCCGTCCATAGGTAGATAAAACCACAAAACCACAAAGGTATCCTTCAAAATGATATTAAATAAATTGAATATTGTTTACACTCAAAAGATTTCAAACCAATTCAGTCAAATAAGAGATAAGAGTTCTAGAATGATTTGTATTCAAGGCCCTTATGCATTGATGCCTGTAAAAAGAGCCCCTTTCCTCATTGTATTGTTTGTTCACACCCATATAATGCAAATTTCTCTTGATTTATCTGCACTTCACATTCTGATTATTTCTTTCAAGTTGTTTTGTTTTTCTAGTTTTTTTGTCCAAAATCCTATTTTGATCTTTAGTGGTCTAAGGCTAGCTTACCACAAGCTCAGTGTGCAAGGTCTTGTTGCGCACCTCTCCAGGGATTTGATTCTAAGAAACTCTTTTCTTAAAAGAGTGTTTTCCCGGTAACATATACATTAAGGAAGAATTTATATTCTAATTCCTTTTTTAAAGAAGTCAAATTGATCACAAGGAAAAACAGTTACCGAGAAAGTAATAGCAGAAACCTCCGACAGAGGATCCTAAAGCAACAAAAGCACCAAAATAAGTTAACTGAGGTTATGTACATAACATACACTGCCGCTGGTTGAAGCCTTTGTCGCTTTATCCCACTTGTCCTGCTCACGGCGTGTCGGTGCCATCCTCCATTTTGGTGACGAACCACTGCGGACCTGGGAATCATTACATTCCAGAACAAGAAGTGAGAAAGGAGGTAAATTCAGAACTTCCCCAAGAACAGAACCAATCATCATCTTACTTTAGTTGTAGCCTCGACTGGCTGTTCTATCACGGGCTTTGGACGTTGTGCGAGCTCTTTACTCAAATCGACTTCCACACTGAAGATATGCACACAATTCAAAGTTTAGCATCTCCAAAATTGAAATCATTAGCTTTACGAGTAATGGAAGACTTACCTATCCAGAGTCATGACTCTATTTAAACTCAGAAATCCAGAGGACTCTTCCTGTTTCAACAAATTAAATTCCCAATTGGAAATTAAACTAATTAACAAGTCTAAAAACATAGAAAATAATTCTACAAAAATAACATGAGAGGAAAAGTTAAAAAGGAGACCTTAGCAGGAGAGGTCTGAAGAAAAGGGTCGACGGGATCATTATGAAGAAGTCTTTTCATGCGAGGCATGAAGTCTTTGTTCCAAATAAAATCATCAGAGGTTAAAGGGTCTTCACCTTCGCCTCCCCAGTACTTGCGGAGCTTTGTGGTAGTAGGTGGACCACCATACTCCCCAGGAGCAATCCCTGTCGACCATTTTAATGGCTTCTTTTTGGGAAGTATCACTTTGGTTTGTCTTGGAGAAGGAGTTGAGGAAGAAGAGGACGAGGAATCTTGAGAGAGGGGCGTTGCCGTTGAGTTTGCTGATACGTAGCTTGCAATTGTCATTGCCATTGCCATTCTTTTTTCCCTGTGGTTTATCTTACAGGGGTTTGCTTGGGTCTTATTTATGGATGGATTTGGACGCTCAGATGATTTTTTATTTATTTTTTTTTGGCCTTTTTGTTCCTGGTTTTTGATGTTACTGGTGGACTGTGGTTTGAGAGCAGCTTCGAAAACTCGAAATATCCTCTCTTTTTTTTCTTTTTCTTTTTTTCTTCGTTTCATTTTGGAACCAGCGTACCTTTCATGGGGTGGGGTGTGTTGTTATTACGGTTCAGCTGTTTTTAAAAATGTTTTTAAAATTATTTTTTATTTTAAAAATTGTTAAATTAATATTTTTTTAGTTGTTTTTTATTATTTTAATATGTTAATATTAAAAAAATAAATAAATAATATTTTAATATATTTTTAATTAAAAAATATTTTTATAAAAATATCACACATCAGTTACTAAAAACATATTTATAGTTTAGCTTGTGAGTTTTGTGAGAATTATTAATAAAATGTAAATGGTGTGTAGCAATGCAAAGTGAAAATTTCAATTTAACCTCGGAGAAATCATCAAATTAACTCATTATTAAGGACTAAAATGGTTTTTTTTACAAGGACACAATAGTGATTCAATGTTGTTTTTTCATTGTGTAGGAACAATATAGGCTCGTTTGTTTTTATATTTCAAAAGTATTATAAAAAAATTAAAATTTTTTTATTTTTTTTTATTTTAAATTCATATTTTTTATATTTTTTTATTATTTTAATGTGTTGATGTTAAAAATAATTTTTAAAAATAAAAAAATATTATTTTAATATTTTTCCAAATAAAAAACATTTTAAAAAATAATCAAAACTATACTCATAATAATTAAAATAACTTAAAAAAAAAACGAATTGACATGTTGGGGCTTTGTAGACATTTCCTTTGTTTATGTACACTAGAATTAATTCGATGCAATTGGGATCCATAGTTTTAGATTTTCCTTGTGGTGGCCTTTTGTTCTTTTTACTTTTGATATGTTTTTTTGTAATCCTAATGACGTATAGGGGTAATGTAGTCTTTTATATTTTTTTAAGCATAGCAAAATTATTTAAATGAGCTTCCTTACAAGGGTTTTTTTATTTTTTAGTATTAGTTTTTTTAGTTAAACTGATGTTGCATAAAGATATTTAAATCATTTTGTATATATAAATATTATTAAAAAATATTATTGATGCATGTCACGCATGAATGGTGGATGCCACCCATTCCCTCTCGACGGTGCGTGCAGCAAAGTCCTGCTATGAAACTCCTCTTTCTATTGTGGCTTTGAAAACAAATCAACAAGCAACATCCTTTCTCTAGTGGTATGGAGCATGTGAATAGCAAAGTCATGGTTGGGCTGATAGGTTTTTTTTTTTCTTTTTTTTCATTGTAAAAGTATAATGGTGTTCTATTATTTATTTTTTATCTAATTTGATCCTCGTTTTTATTATTATTATTTATTTTGTATTTTATCTTTAATTTAATTTAATGTTTTTCTTCAACTTTATCCTTGATCATTTGGTATAATATGATTTTTATATTAAATTTGGTTCTCACTCCTCTATTTTACTAAGTGAACTTTATTTTCAATTTCATCAATGACATTTTATTTCAATTTATTTTTATGTTGAATTTGATCGTTATTTTTTTTTATTGTTGTTTATTTTGTTTTAAATCTTTTTATTACATTTTTTTAATTTCATCCATGGATTTTTTTTTTATTGGCAATTTTGCTTCTTCTTTTTTCTTTGTGCGAGGTTAATCTTGATCTTATTATCAGGATCACGAGTTTTGAAGGTTGACACAGGTTTACTTTGATCTTTTTTAGGCTCTTCAATAAAATTTATTTATTTTTAATTTTATCATTTAACATTTGATTTTTTTTTAATTGGTCTTCATGTTTTTTTTTCACTTTTCTTCATATGAGGTTGTCTCAATCCTATACTCATGATCGTCATGTTAGTAGATTAACTCAAATAATTTTTTAATCAATTATTTTTTCGGTTTCATCACTTAATATTTTTTTTATAGAGGATTTTGCTTCGTTATTTTTTTTTGTTTGTTTTCTATGCAGTCAATCTCGGCCTAATACAATGGTTATGGATTTTAAAGGTTAGCATAAATTCACTCTGTTTTTATTTAATTATTTTTTTTAATTTCAACCTTCAATATTTAATTTTTTAGGAATTAATCTTCATGTTTTTGTTTTCATTTTCTTTTCATGTTAAATATTTTATGAGATCGAATATTTTAATTTTAGTTATTTTTTGATCAAATATCAATCTATTTAATTAATTAGATACATATATAATTATTTTAATTTTTAATATATTCAAAAACATATTAAAAAACCTATATATATATATATA
>Ga0325414_1007265_pt1 | contig 11749 bp, 11 predicted proteins | sample PopdelMetagenome_8_FD_206183 | JGI IMG/M metagenome (GOLD analysis project Ga0325414, IMG submission 206183) | Populus deltoides microbial communities from Bellville, Georgia, United States - Leaf-PdKOR-R3 | ecosystem: Host-associated > Plants > Phyllosphere > Phylloplane/Leaf | place: USA... | reverse complement strand
ATTTCCGTGTACGGACACCAGTCTAGTCGGTAACTGTAGCTTGGTTAGGTAGTTGGTAGAATTTAAAACCAATAAACATATTAATAGGAAGATTATCAAAGAAATAATGAAAATATGCATCGACAAATTCATGTGGAAACCATACAATATATGAAGATCGACGGACCACTTATAAAAAGAATAATCGATCATCTCTTCAATAAAAAACTATAATCAATCACATTTCCATATATATAAAAGAAAAATCAATCATATTTAGTGTTTATTTGTCTGAAAACGTGGTTGAGATTGTTTTTTAAAGTGTTTTTCATACCGAAATGTATCAAAATAATATTTTTTATTTTTAAAAAATTATTTTTGAGATCAGCTTATCAAAACGATAAAAAACACACACAAATTTTATTTTTAATTAAAAAATTTTAAAATCTTAAAAATATAAATATAATCACATTTCCAAACATTCCCGTAGTCATCTCAATCTATAAAAAAGAGATATTCTCACGGAAAAAAAAATCTATATATAAAAGATATTTTGTGGATGGTAATTAATTAATTTACCAGATAAAAGTCACTAATAGTATGAGATCGAACAGTGTTTGATTATTTAAATAGAAATTTAAACGCTCTAAGTGAATGTTTATTTATATGTTGATTGAGATATTAGTTTTTAAAATATTTTTTATTTAAAAATATATTAAAATAATATATTTTTTTAAAAATTTATTTTTAATATCAGTAAATCAACCTAATCTAAAAATATTAAAAAAAATTTAATTAAAAAACAAATATATATTTTTTTAAATTCAAAAATAAAAAAAAACCAGTTGAACGGCAACCCAAAAGTACCTAAACGGAAATCAAATTTCATCATAAGACTTGAAAATACATGAAAGAAAAAGTAAACTCATATTGGCCAGCAACAAATAACCATATTTCCAATTGGATCCCCAATCTATGTTTCTGATCAATTGAGTCCCTGTCGTATACAAGAATCGTTCATTGGATCCTTTCATCAACGAATGTGCCTTAACCTTTTCTCAATTGGGCACACAGTCTGCGGATGATGCCAGGTATATTTGTTGATGGAGGGATCAAAACAACGATTCCTGGACATGTAGAGGACTTACTTAATAAGGTAAAAAATTAAGCCGGGGACCCAATTGAGAGAAAAGTTATTGGTGGTAACTGTTTCGATTACCCCCCAAAAAAAGGTGTTGATGTGTCGTGTGTTCTAAAAGCAATGAAAATGACAATTAAAAGAAAAATCAGGGGCCTAATTACCAATAAAGTTAAGCACCTCCATTTTTCTTCTGACCTCGAGGAGGTAAAAAAATATGCCTTGTAAACACAACCATCACCAGCATCAACGGATCACAACCGTCAAAAAATTTACTAGTCTCTGACATTTGGAAAAGTCAGAAAAATAAACGGCTGATGATACAAGGATAATAGAGATGAAGAGAATGTTTGTTTTTATGTTTTAAGAAGTTTTTGAAAAAAATTAAAAATTTTTGTTTATTTTAAATTAATTTTTATTTTAGTATTGTTAATATTAAAAATAATTTTTTTAAATAAAAAAATAATTTTAATATATTTTTAAATAAAAAATACTTATAAAAATAACGCTACAATATCTTCCCACCGCAAAATCCAGTGCATGCAAGCGTGTAGAAGTAGAAGTGCAGAGGGGCAACCTACAGGATGGGGGGTTTGTTGAGGAAGAAGAAGGCATTTTTGCCTTTCACTGTAAAGGGCTAGGAGTAAAAAATAATTATAATAATAAAAAAACCCAGAAAAATTCAAAATATTTTTATTAAAAAATATAAAAACAGAAAAGAAAATCAGCCCCCTTCCATTCTGAGCCTCTCCCTATATATATTCCTCACACCAGACTCCGCATAGCCTTCTTTCTCTCTCCCCTTCTTCCCCTCTCTAAAACAAAAATAACCCTTTTCTCTCACTAGAATTTATGTGTGTATGAATAAATTTTCAATTTTGTTTGGTAACTGAATTTGCATTAGCTGATAAAAAATCATAAACACAAATTAAAACAAGTAGTAGAAGACGAAGCAAAAGAAGAAGAGGAGGAGGGCATATTGTAGAGGAGGTTGAGCATGCCCTCTATTTGTATTCTCATTATGCCTCCTCTCAGATCTTAAATTATCAATTTTGATGAGATTTACCATCTGGGCTTTTCTTTAATCGGTGGGCTATATAATTTTTATTTCATTTTTTCGGATTCGGATCTTTCTAAATTTTGGACCTTTATTGAATTCCAGGATGTTTCTGGGTTCTCCTGTTTTTTCTCTCTTGTTTCAGGCTTGATTGATTCTAGATTGTTGGTTGGCTGATTGATCGTTGAAGGATCTGATAAGTTTTTGGTTTTTGTGTCAAACAAAAACGTTGGAGTTCTGTTGTGTGTTTTTTCTTAATTGTCTAAATAAAGGTATTGCCAAAATCTGAATTGCATTCTTATTCAATATAGTGACAACTTTCATTCATTTTCTGCTTAGTGTTAATGGTCTTTGTTGGTTTTGATTTGCTATTGAATTGTATGTTAATCGTGTTGATGTTGATTGGATCCAGTGTAAAACACGTTTACTGAGTTGAAGCGGGCTTTCGATTGTGTAAAAAGGTTTGCCTTTTTTTATTGATTTGATTAGTAGTGTGATTTGTATCTGTGAAGTTCTGGGCTTCGTGTTCACTAAGAAAAATATTTTGTATTGTAGAGATTAAAGAGAAAAACAAAAAATGCAATCTGACAGTGGCAAGCTATTCATTGGTGGAATTTCATGGGACACCAATGAAGAAAGGCTCAAGGACTATTTTCAATCTTTTGGGGAGGTAGTAGAGGCTGTGATAATGAAGGATCGCACCACAGGGCGTGCCCGTGGATTTGGCTTTGTTGTCTTCTCTGACCCATCTATTGCAGAGAGAGTCATTAAAGAAAAACACAGCATTGATGGCAGAATGGTAAACTATTTTAACCTTAAAGTGACCCTTTAAGTTTGTGTGCAATGTGCTAATGCTTTTCAGAAAGTTTACTATATACTGCACCATGCAAAGTGGAGAATTCATTTCGGTGTCTGAGTCACGTGTCCGGTGTTCTAACTGAATAATATTTTTTAAAATTCTTTTCCTGTATTAAACTAGATATCAAATCAAGCCAAGAGTAAAAGCTTGGCTTCTCTCTGTTTATTTTTTTTTGATGGTGTTAGTTTTGCTAATCATTCAAATTTGTGTTTTGTTTATGTATTGAAGTTAAGCTTTAAGTGTTGACAGATTCCCACTGTCTAAGCTTGGTTTTCTAATTGTGCGTTTATCACCAGGTTGAAGCAAAAAAGGCTGTTCCCAGGGATGATCAGAACATGCTGAGCAGAAACAGTGGCAGTAGCATCCATGGTTCTCCTGGTCCAGGGCGTACAAAAAAGATCTTTGTAGGAGGCTTAGCATCCACTGTTACAGAAAGTGACTTTAGGAAATATTTTGACCAGTTTGGGATCATCACAGATGTTGTGGTGATGTATGATCATAACACACAGAGGCCAAGGGGATTTGGGTTCATCACTTATGATTCTGAGGAGGCAGTGGACAAAGTTTTGATGAAGACTTTTCATGAACTGAATGGCAAAATGGTTGAGGTTAAGCGAGCTGTTCCCAAAGAGTTATCACCCGGTCCCAGTCGCAGCCCACTTGGTGGATATAACTATGGCCTAAATAGGGTTAATAGCCTCCTTAATGGCTACACTCAGGGATATACTCCAGGTGCAGTTGGAGGTTATGGACTTAGAATGGATGATAGGTTCAGTCCGGTTGCTGGTGGTCGAAGTGGTTTCCCTCCATTTGGTTCTGGTTATGGAATGGGTTTGAATTTTGAGCCAGCATTGAGCCCTAGTTATGGGGGGGATGCAAATTTTAATAGCAATCTCAGCTATGGTCGAGGAATGAGTCCTTACTACATTGGCAATACCAATAACCTTGCTAGACCTGTAGGATATGATGGAGGTAATGGAGGAAATACTTCATTTTTCAGCTCGGCAACGAGAAATCTATGGGGTAATGGGGGGCTCAATTATAACACCAACTCTACAAGTTCAAATGCACACATGGGATCTGGAACTGGAAACCTTGGAGGAAGCACCTTTGGCAACAGTGGAGCTAATTGGGGCTCTTCATCTCTTTCAGGTCAAGGTGGAGGAAATAATGTTTCTAATAGCAGTCTGAATTTTGGGTATGGAAGTGGTGAAAATAGTTTTGGTCAGGGCATGGGTAGTTATGCAAGAAATAGTGGGAACAATGGGGCCCCAACATCATCATATGCTGCATCAAATGGTAGCTTTGACGGAGCATTTGCTGACCTTTATGGTGGTAGTTCAGATTACAGGTACCCCACTTGGCAGCCGTCAAATTCCGAGCGAGATGGATCTGGTTCTTTTGGTTATGGCCTCGGCAATACCACCTCTGATATTCCAGTACAAAACTCTCCTGGTTATGCTGATGGTTATAGTGTTAATAAGAGACAGTCAAATAGAGGTAAGAGCTCCTAGTCTAGTACATCCATTCAACTGCGTGCTCTGGTTCTTTGAAAGTTCTTTCTCAATATTACCAAATAAATACATACTGAATCATTAAAGTTGCACCTAATGTTCTGAGAGATAAGTATGCTTCATAACCAGTAGTAGCATAAGCGATTAGTCTACATTTTCTTTTCATTTTTTTTTCATTATCTATATATCCATGCGCATATGTACAGATGTGAAAAAATTACAAATGGTTTACACAAAACCTTTGTAATTTTTGAAACATGAAGAAATCAATTTGAAACAGGTAGCTATTATAGCATGTCTCGTTTTGTTCACTACACGGATTCTCATCTTGCACTCGCTGGATGTGGGAGTCTCCCTACAACAACGAGTTGATTTCTACTGTTGAAAGTGTTGCATTAACCCAAATCATTGAACTGCCACATTATTTGTTCTTTTTAACAGTATGAAAGAGGAATAATGTTCAAGTGTCTAGTTTCAAATGTCTGAACTTAATTTTGCAGTTCATGAAATGTAGCAAACAATTGAATAGCAGAAATTTACATAACCTCATGGTTGGTGCAATAGTTGACTGAGTAATTACTAATTCAATGTGCTGTGAGGAACATGATCTTGTACGCCATACATACATCAAATGTCTCAAATTCTTGTCTCTGTTGTAGATTCATTAGAAACCATGGGCTAATCACAATTTTGGGATGGGCACCCCCACACCCTGTGCAGAATATTTAGTTATTAATAATGCTGAGAGTTCAATATCATCATTTTCCATTTTCATGAATTAACATTCTTGGTCTTGAGGTTCAGAGGAGCAATCCAAACTATCGTCACAATTGTCATATGAAAAGTGAAAAAAGAAGATGTTCTCTGTGCATATATTGATTGGAAAATGAGGCTAGAAAAGCTTAGGCTGTGTTTACTTTTAGAACACTTTTTAGTTTCCATTTCTAGTTTTCTTAATTTATTCTAAAAAGACTTCTTCTTGGAAAATTAAGGAAATGTGTTTACTAATACAAAATTTTCAAAATATAAAATAAGGTCCTTTTTGGCTTGCATTGAAAATAATAAAGAAAGGGGCTTAAAAAATTAGGTGAGCTGAACGATGCCCTTATCTCTAATAAGAGAGAATTTGGAAAACAACTTTTTGATGTTTTTCAGTTTTCTAAAGGAATAGAGAGATAGAAAACACGTCCAAGAAAACAATTTTTATTCTTAACTAGAAAACGCCTTTTCTTTAGTTTCTATTTCTTAGAAAATCTTTCAAGAAAACTGAAAAACTTTACTCAAGTAGACACAACATTGGTTTTTGTTTAGTTGTCTGCATGATTTCTCGCTTCAGTTGCATGTTCTCCCTTCATTTGTCATGTGTTCGTGACTTTGTGAATTGCCATTAAATTGCTCATTCTTTCTGGTGCATTTATTGCAAGTTTGCCTCATTCCCATTGTTGAGATGTAGATAGTTGATGTTTACCTAGCAAGGTTTAGTTCTATTCTATAGTATCTTTGTTGATATTGATTTAATTTATATCCCTGTGTCTTGAGATGTTTTTCTCGATTGATAAAGCACCAGTGATTAGCACAAAACTTTTTTCTGCCTCTTCACGTCTTGTCTTTGTGGTTGATTTTTACATGATGTAAATCCATGAATTTTCTCCACTATTATTTATGCACTATTACACATACTGTACTCCCTCCATTCCATTCTGTTGACTATTCTGTTTTGAAGTGCCTGCTAATTTTTGTCAGTAAAAAGAATTCAAATGGTGTAATTATTTTTCCTCCCAAAATATACTCTTTCACAACAATAGTTTCATGTTGGATAGGAAATTGGTTTCAAATATGCATATTTTTTATGTTATATTAAACGATATTATTTTTGTCTCCAATTGCTTTTATTTTGCATCTGTAATCTCCATAGTTTTCCTTGTATTTCTTAGCATTTTAGACCTTTAAGTTTTGCAGTGATCTGTTTCAGTTTGGATTTTTCAACGATCCTAGTATTATCATCTTAACAGTGGGATTATACCTCGGAAGTCAGTTTATAGCCAATGTCGAAAATAAAAGGCAGTCCCAGTGTTGGCCTCTAGCGTAGGCTTATCAAGATTGGATGTTAATTCAAATTTCCACTATGACTGTGCATTGAAGGGAGAACTTGCTCGATTCCTCATGTGCTTTCCTACCATGTTGTCCCTGCTTCTAAATATAAACTTGTATTGTGGCATTAATCTTCTTTTATGCTTTGTTGGCTTGAAAAATACCATGTTGAGATCTTCTGTCTACTTGGAATTTTGTGTCAATTGGTTCCCCTTTTGACCCAACTGTTTCATGAACTAAGGTGTTTTCACCTGTGAATCTGACCCAGTCCACATTTTGAGGATTTTGAATTAGAAGCTCAACCATATGCTTTGCAAATAAAGATTCAGATAAAATGGTGTAGAAGGCCTGGAATGTGTGCAAGTAATGATAACAGACTAAATGACTAATTTATCACACTTAAGTTGCTGCATTTGCAAGTTTAGGTAATCACGTTGTCCTGGAGGCTTCCAATGATAGTATTTCATATTAAACGTAGGTGAATAAAAAAACTAGTTGTAAGGGATCGAATTGTGTAAATAAAAACATTCTTTAGTTCTGAGCATGTGGCATTTGTTGATTGATTGTAGTTTGTATGCTTATTGATAAGATGTAAAAAGGATAAGGAAGATTATGAAATTGGGAATGGTGGGCCTGGGAATTCCTGCAATTAGGGACCTATAAGAAGATTGAATAACAAAGACAGGCGGAAGTCAGTGATGTTTCAAAGAATAAATTTTTCAGTGAAGTAAGGAGGTTTCTTTTCTAAATAATAATTCCTAGATTACAAGCTCACTGATTTTGAAGTTTAATTCCTGGATTATAAGTTCACCAATTTGTGAGGGATGGGTTGCAAGGGTAACACAATCCACTCACAAGAATACAATTTTGCATTTATTCATTATGTTGGAGCATCTTTCTTTATCATTGTGTTACAAATATCTATTAAATATGTGGTTCTACATCTTGTTTGTTGACTGAACTGCTTATGTTGTACTGTACCATCCATTTAGCTAAGAAATGAGTGCGTTCCAAGTATCTGTATGATTATTATGTACAATGCAAAATTCTTTGATTTGCCTCACTGGTATTCATGCTGATGTCAATGGTTTTCCTTGTGTAATTTAATTTTTTCCCCTGCAATTTTCGAACGGAAATTTTTTGCACAAAGCTTAGCCATTTTAATTTGTTGACAACTAATTCCAGCAAAATTTACATGGTACAATTTGATGAATTGATTTAATTGTGCCTCAACCTTTAGATTTTGAGGGATTTTCTTCTATTTTTTTTCAGGAATTGCTGCCTAGCTGGATCATTTCAGTTATCATGATATATTAAGTGGAGATATTCCGGCGACTCAGGTGAATTGTGAATTTCATGCATCCTCTCTTTAGTATATTTCAGTTAAAACAAATTGGTTATCTAGAGCTAACTGGAGTGCTCGAAGAATTAAATTTAGAGATAGAAGTTATAAGGTTTTGTGTTAAGGGTTGAGTTTTGAGTTACAATTTAGGTTTTTTTGTTTCTGTTCTTTGATTGAGATGTAAAATCAGCTTGCGGGATATAGTCGAACTGTATCATGCATCTCTGGTGAGGCCGGCGATACAAAAAGATTTAGACTTTTTTTACCCCCTAGTTTTTTATGCCCTGTAATTTCTGGCTAAGTTGTGGATTTTTCAGTTATGTCTCCTTGTTTTTCCTACTTCCCATTAATGGGGATTATTTTTCAGCAGATTGTACCCTCCCAGATTCTTGTTGATTTTACTAGTGTGATACGTTCAAGGGATACCCATCTAGGGTCCCCCATGAATAAGTTACCAACATATTATTATTCTTTTTCCATTTCTATATTTTGTAAGCTAACAGTTGGAAAAAAAAAACTTGGTATTTGATCTGAATACGTAAATTGTCTTGCCACATTTTAGACCAAGTTATATTGATGACTGGATATCTATCTAGTGTTCAATCGATTACGTTCCATTTCTATATTTTGTAAGCTAACAGTTGGAAAAAAAAAAAAATTTGGTATTTGATCTGAACACGTAAATTGTCTTGCCACATTTTAGACCAAGTTATATTGATGACTGGATATCTATCTAGTGCTCAATCGATTACGTTGTTTTGATGAGATTCTAATTAGTGGTTGCAGTATTGCGTGCATTCATTGTGGTCAGCAGTGGGATCCTCAAAGCTTGTCAACAGCACTTTGCATATTATTTCCTGCTAAGATAATAGTATTTTTCCGATTCTCGTCTCCTCATTATGCTCAAGTCAGTCTTGTTATTTCGTTTGCTTCCCAATGTTTCCGAGTTTCCATACATGCCTTGCTTTCCAATCCCTGGCTTATGGACTTGCATGCATCATATGATATCCCATTCGTTTTCATCTGGGATAGTCTTTTTTTTTTTTGTTTAAGCTTTGACTGTTCTTTGCCCATTTCCCATCACTTCAAGCTTGATCGTCCCTTCCAGTTCTCTGTAAATGAACAATGATTTATTCCTCTAATGCTGTCTAATGGCCTTCATGCTCATGGAGAAAAACGAAGATCGAATTCCTGACCTCGACATTGTGGCTATCGAGCCATCAGTTTTGCAGGCACAGTACAATCTTATTCACCTGTGGCTCTATCGAGCCATTAGCAATGCTTTTGATCTGGATTCAGTCGGATTCTTTCTTGGTCGAATGCTTTCTACCATGAAATCCGGCAGGTCTTTTTATGTTGGTCTTGTACGTTTTTCTCTTGGTCGGACTTGTGTCAGTTTTGTCACCTAAGCTTGGATAATGAGATAAAAGTGCTTCTCAAGAAAACTCTTCTGTATCACCGTTTTCAACTCATCATTAATAAATGGTTCATTGATGCTATGCTTTTTTGTCAGTGTCCCTGTAGCTTTATGGCGTGTCAGTGATCATAAAAGATAAATAACATGGCGGGTGGGTAGTATTTCTGTTAAAGTAGACAATCAACGCCATGTTTAGAACAGCCATTTTTATGGTGCCCTCAACACTCAATTACTCGGTTTTGGTGCGTTTGATCTGAACAGACTGATGAAGGTGAGAAGAGATGGAGATTTCTAATGGCCCAAAGTCGAAAAGAGGGACCGGAAACGGCCTTTAATGATATGACCTGTCGAGAGAGGGAGTGTCTCCTTTTCGTTTTTCGTGAGTACAAACAAGAAGGGGCTGAAGCAGTTTAATAAACCTATTTTTTTTAAGGAAGGTGTTGAGATAGATAGTTATAGAGATTTCTCTGTAGAACATCCTTACAGACCTGAAAATAATTAATTAACAACTAGATGATGCAAAAAGAAGAACGAACAAATTTCTTGGCCTACAAAAAGCACCATGCAAAACCCCAGTCGCACCAGTTTTATACTTTTCTTCTCCTTCTTCTATGGAACTGATCACAGGTTAACTTCTTAACCATGGCTCCCACTGTCCTTGTCAGACCCTCCTCCAATCAACCTTTCTCTTCTCAGCTTCTCTTCTTTCGATTTTCTGCAAAAAACCACCCAAGAATTCACTTCCAATGCTATACAAGCTCCTATCAATGTAGAGAGGCACAGACAATATCCTAACTTAGCATAAGACCTGCTCTCTCCCATAACTTCAAGTCCTTGAAAAACATTTACAACTCCTAGCACCACACAAGCATACCCTACAAAATGGTGATAAGATTTCCAGTACTTTCTGAACTTGTTAGTGGTCTTAGGCCTAAACAACAGTGCTAGTGTTTGCAAAGCTCCGAAGGAAAATGCGGCGAAACCAAGCTTCCTATGTAGGCCATAAACCACTCCTGGTGATAATTCCCCAAGTCTAATTCCAATGGCAAATCCTACCGTTCCTATGAAAAGAGCAGAGAGTTGTATCCCTGCATGAGCATAAAACCATGCTGGCCCTAGTGCTTGCATGTGCCTCAAATATCTTGCAGTGACAGCTCCAATTGGGAGTAAGATTCCCCATGAGACAGCATTTAGGATCCCATGCACCGTCTTTAATGTTCTGGTATCATCTTTATGGGCAGCACTGAAACCATACAAGACATCGATGGTGGCAAAGGAAGATAAGTCACTGGAGGTTGTGGGATGGATAGCTGGGGAGTAACCTTGAACGTATAGGCCACGGTTCCACACCAAGTGAATTTTGGTCTTATTCTTTACAAGTTTGAAAGTGGCATAAATTTGGACGGCCGCGCCATTGTGTATAGTGGCCATTTTGCCACCGTAGAGGGTGGCGGAGGAGGATAGAAGCTGGATATCTAGAGGGCGAGAGAGGGGTGGCGATTTTTGGAGCTTTACTGTTGGGTCTAAAATAAAAGGTAACAGGACTAACAGGCCTGAATTGGGGTCTGGAAAGGCAACCAGAGCACGAGTGCCGGTCATTTCAGCCGAGGAAGGATTGATCCCCCACCCCACCCAACCGGAAGGTGAAATGAAGGTACCAAAAAACACGAGGTCTAGGGTAGCATTGTGGGCATGAAATGTCCAAGCCATCGAGGCTTGCTGGGTAGGGAGTGCCATGCATTTTTCAAAAGTCTTAGTGGGTGTGGTGGTGCTGCAATGGGCAGAAAATGCAGTCCGAACATACGAGGAGAGGAAGAGGAGGACGAACAGGAGAGGCATTTTAGTAAAAAGATGACGGAATAATCAGAGTACTGAAGGATGGCACAGGCTTGGAGGAGGCATGTGCAGCTAGCTAGCAAGCTTTTGTTAACATTTGTGTGTTAGGTGAATGATGTTTTATTTTGGTGGAAGAGTGACAGAAGGTTATCATGATTAGTAACACTCCATGAGCATATTTCTGTGCTTAACTTTGAAGGAAAGGCAATTTCAAGTGTTAATTCGGTGGATGAGAAAAGAACGTCAAGAACTTGTTTGTTTATGAGTAGTGGATACATACATGATACATCATACATGCATGATGGTGAGTCTGTCACTGTGCCAGCATGTCGAGTTACTATCATTTTCTTGATTAATTTTCCCAGAGGGGCCTGGTGCTTGGCTTTGGCTTTGAAGCTAAAAGCCATTATACGTGAAAATCTTGGTTCAGAAATCCCTTGCCTGGAGCACGGGACTGCTAGCATCACTTTACTCTTTTTTTTTTTAATATTAAATTAATTAAAAATTATTTTTTTT
>Ga0325414_1007264_pt1 | contig 11749 bp, 5 predicted proteins | sample PopdelMetagenome_8_FD_206183 | JGI IMG/M metagenome (GOLD analysis project Ga0325414, IMG submission 206183) | Populus deltoides microbial communities from Bellville, Georgia, United States - Leaf-PdKOR-R3 | ecosystem: Host-associated > Plants > Phyllosphere > Phylloplane/Leaf | place: USA... | reverse complement strand
AGTAATGAACAGTGTCTTCCTCATTTTTTCATAGGCACATATTAGAGATTGGCAAATTGATGAGGAATAAATATGAATTTTGACTTCCATAGTTAAATGGTTTTAATTAATTTTATAACAAAAAAAACATTAACATGCTTCCTCGGATATTTTAGATATTTTCATTTTCTAAACACATTTAAATTACTTTTCTATCCTAAGCTTCTTTCTTAGGGTTCTTCCATTTTTATATTTTAATATTTTTATTATAATTAAATTAGTTTAGAACAATTCAGTCTTTTATAAATATCAAATATTAATAAAAAGAAAAAGAGGTTAGTCAAAGTACATGAGTGTCCTATTATTTATATTGCTTATTTAATTTAGTTATCATTCTTTTTATTGTTATTTATTTTGTTTTTTAATTTTTTTTATTGATTTTTTTTTAAAATTTTATCTCTTATCATTAGATTTTAATTGATTTTTATTAAATTTGATCATCATTCTTTTGATATTCTAAAATCCTTGTACCAATTAAAGTTTTTTTTATTTCATCCCTCATCATTTGATTTCAATTTTTTTTCATGTTGAATTTTGCCCCAATTTTTTTTATTTGTTTTAGATCCTTTTTTATTGCATTTGTTTTTTTTTTTTTAGATTTCATCTCTCGATATTTTTTTATTGAGCTACGAGCTTTTAAAGTTAATATAGGTTGATTTTAGTCTTTCTAGGTCCTTTTATAAAAATAATTTTTTTTAATTTCATCTTTCAATATTTGATTTTTGTGGATTTGGTTTTCTTGTTTTTGCTTTTGCTTTCCTTTTTATAGAATTATCCAAATATTATACTCATTGTAGCGAGGTTGATAGGTTAACTCAATTTTTTTTTGTTGCTTTTTAGATTTTTTTTCCGTTTCATACCTCAATATTTTTTATTGAGAATTTTTCTTCATTGTTTTTTTAGGTTTTCCTTCTGCGTGATTATCCCCAACCTCATGATCATAATCATGAGTTTTAAAGTATACACCAGTTAACTTTGGTTTTTTTACGTTCTTTTTTTAAAAACAAAAATTAATTTCATCATCCAACATTTATGTTTTAGAAGTTTGTCTTTGTGCTTTTTTTTTTAATTTCATTTATATGGGGTTACAATCTTGTTTCCAAGGTCGAGGGGTTAGCTTATTTTTTTGGGTTTTCCTTCTGCGTGGTTATCCCTAGTATCATGACCATAATCATGAGTTTTAAATATTAACACTATTTAACTTTGGTCTTTTTTTACGTCCTTTTTTTTTAAAATAATTTCATCATCCAATATTTATTTTTTAGGAGTTTGTCTTTGTGCTTCTTTTTAATTTTATTTCTATGGTGTTATTTCAAGCTTGTTCTCAAAATCAAGGGATTAGCAAGTTAACCCTGGTTGACTCGGATATTTTGTTTTCCCTTGGTTTCTTTTAGAAGTTTCATGTTTTGATATTTTTTTTAGAGTTTTCTTTCGTTGTTGTTTTGGGGTTAACTTTTGAGTGTTAAGTCTTGGTTTCATGATCAAGGTCACGAGTTTCAAATGTTAACACGAGTTGACTTTGGTCATTTTTAAAATTTAATTATTTTTTCAATTTCATCCTTTAATATTTAATTTTTTTAGGAATTGGTTTTCATGCTTTCTTGTTTTAGTTTTTCTTATTTGGAGTTATCTCAATCAAGTGCCCATGATTACAAAGTTAGTGGTTTAACGCAGGTTGACCCAATTTTTTAATTTTTTTAATCATATTTTTCAGTTTAATCATTCAATATCAGTTTGTTTTATAGTTAACTTCATGGTTTAATTCAGTTTGTTTTCATTTGTGATTTTTTTTCCTTTTATTTGCATAGATTATCATTTGATTATATAAAAAAATATATTCTATGAAACATAGTTATTAAACACATTTTAGTGTATGACATGTGTTGCGAATGTTTTTTCAATTTCATCTTTCTATATTTAATTTTTTTTTTGGATTTATTTGTGTTTTTTTTTTTTACTTTCCTTTTAATGAGATTATCCAAATTATGTGTCCATGGTCACGAGGTTAGTGTGTCTACGCAGGTTGATCCAAGTCTTTTTTTTTTTGTTGCTTTTTTTAATTAATGTTTTTTTTTTCCAGTTTCAACGTTCATCATTGGATTATGACTCTCTTTTTTTACCTTCTATTGGTGCAAATGGTTGTTTCTCTAAATAAAGATAATATTTCAGGAAACATAGTTGTTAAACACAACTAAGTACACGACCTGTGTTGCGAAATCAAATATCTTAATTTTAGTGTTCTCTTAATCAAATATCAATTTAATTAATCAGATGTGTATAAAAATTTTGATTTGTGATTGAAAATTTTTTTATATCTAAAATTACATTAAAAAAGCCTATATATTTATTTTTATTAAAAAAATAACCACCCTACGGCATTGCACGGGTATAAAACTAGCACTTACTAATGTTATATGGCTTATTTTAATTTTGTATATTAATTATTCTTTAGTTTGGTATCTCACCTTTAAGTTTTGAGCTAGGTTTTATGAATATGTCTAATGACAGCCACTAATACCATGATTTCTTCCTCCTCTAAAATTGGTGCCCCTCATTAATTAAAAGTAAAAACAATGAACTATTGCTATTGCTATTTAATCATTTGAAAAACTTATTATTGCTTAATTACGCTGATATTTTACTTCTGTATGATTCTACTTATGCTCTAACTAGAGAGACAAAACATGCATACATCGAATACTTATACATTCTCTATCATAATAGACCTTATAAAATGATGCCATACCATGTCCATATATAAAATGACCCTCGTGATGTTATCCTCTCCACTCAACAAGAAAATATCAGCTTTATTTCCATGCAAATTATTATGGCTCATGGCTATATAAAAGTCAATGAATCAACAAGTAAAAAGTTTTAATCTATGAGTTTGCATCTCTTACAACTTATATATTAACACGCACAACATGGTCTCAAAGGCTTTCCTCCTCCAACATTTATGCTAACTTAAGCATTGGAAGGTCCCTCAAGCCTAACATGGGGCTTGTTTTATAGTTGTTCGTGAAATTCTAGACCAGTAACCTTAATCTTCCAGTCTATCCATCAACTAGGGAAATACATAAATGTTTTGGGATTTTTTTTCAAACCTTGTTAATGGCGTTATTTGTGAGAAACTGAATAAAAGTTAGTTCATCCCTTTTTTTCAATATATTTTTAAGTGATTTTCATCATTAGCAACCGAAAAACACCAGGATATATGAGAGTTACAAATCTTTCCACTATATGCTTTTTGTTAACTTTTTCAAATCTGTAACAACTTACCTGGCTAGTGAGAATGCTCACTAAAACTCTTTTAGCCATACAAGAGCAATTAAAGGTCTTGTCTCTTCCACAACAGGTGGCTCCTTTGTAAGCACCACTATCTAATGTATATAGACAACTTTAGTTTGAGAAAAAGGTAGGCTAAAACGAGGTGCAAAAGAGCACCACCACTCTCATAGCCAACACAAAAGCAGCTCTCATGGCCATGAAAGGCATTCTCTAATCATCACATTTCTTTAGAGATTACATTCCCTCTAAGAATCATGTTTTTCTCATAATCTAGTTCACCAAAGAATCAAACCCTCTAGAAATATCTATGATAAATCGCTAAGCATGGTCTCTATGAAAAAAAAAAACTATGTGCTAAATAATTATATAGACTCGCTAGGTAGATTTCTTCATATAACTCATTAGCTTGACTAAGAGAAAACCTCTACTTATGTATAATGTAATCTCTGTAAAACATTTGCCTTGCGATATTTTATCCTTATGACTTCAAGATAACACCTTTATCAAGGTATAATATGATCTCCATAAAATGTGATTAGACAATATTATCTTCATATGACTCTCTAACCTAAGAGAGACAACATGACACGATCAAAAGATTGATGTCTTATCCCAAGTGCAAAAGTGTCAAAGTAATAAATAACTCGATAAGATCGGGGTTGAACCACAGGAAGGTGAACTATATAAATTACAAATAATAAAATGATATTGATGTTGAAAAGAACTTTGAGATGTGATAATGATGAAAAGATTAAACAAGGATAAAATAATTGTAAAGGTTAAAGGATCCATTAATGGTATTTCAGATAAGTATAGTATAAACTCTTTTTATTACTTGACTGAAAGCTACACACAAAGGAGGTTCCAATCAGATTATAAATTATTAACATGATTACATTAGTTATCTTATTCGAATAATGCTAATACTTGTAAATGTTGTTAGGTATTCATGATGTTAATTTATGTTAACAACAAATCAAGTTTCTTTTATAACACAGGTGTCGGTTATACCATACAGTTGGTTATGAAAGGATCAAGTATTTGTTGTACCAAGAGTTATACAATATAAATCTAGATTAACCATTTAACAAGCAAATTATTAAGAGTAAATAAGATAACAAATACAAAACATGTTAGTATCAAACATTAAAGTCCATGTTAAGTTTACATTATACTTATTCTTACACCATTAGTGTAACCTTTTTCACTTTGACATAATAAACTTAGCTAAACATTATGAAGAAGAGAAACATAAATAAACAAGATGAGAACATAATTATATAAGTATAATAAAGAAAATGAAAGGTATAAACAAGATATTAATGAAACTATAACATGAAATAAAACTAGAACATTAAAACTACAAAGAAAGAAAGCAAGTAAGGAAATAATCTTGATCTGAATACCAAGATGCCTAAATGCATGGAAAATGCCTCCTTTAATAGGTCAAAATTCAGAACTATTGATTTGATGACTAATTGTTGAATGAGTGGCCACATCTTGACTTGGTGACAATCCTTATCTTATTTTCTGAACAAAATGTCATTGCTAACATCAGAATTTGAATAAATAGTCTTCATGAAAGTTCTGGAAAATTGTCTCAGCTTTCCAAAAAATAAGAATCGGCGCATTTGGACTTCTAGAACTCAAGATATGGGCTAAACACTGAACAGTGTCTGGGTTGCAGGACAAATTCCGACTTCTCCATTGTTGTTACCATTTGAACTCGAAAATTGCACTTTTAAATCTTGGACTCTTCATGAAGTTTTAGGCATGCGTATTACTTTCCATATATATAAACCAGACCTAAATCCAAGTTCTACAACTCCAGTTATAATCCAATAACCGAATGGTGTTCCAGTTTGGACTGAACCAACATCTCTTTTCTAAGCTTAGCCATCTCTTTGTCTTCTCAATTTTAGTAGTTAGACTCGTCAATCAATCCTTTGATTTATGTGATAAGCTTGTATTTAAGATGAACATTTACCATAAATTAAAGGTATCTTATATTATTAGACATGTTTTTATAAAAACTTGCTCTAATTAAGGAGTTATTGATACTTCAAGTGCAAAATGATGATATAAAACATTGATAAAAATACACTTTTAAGTACTAATCACAACACATCTACTTAGGTATAACATGATCTCTATAAAACAAGCACCATGATGTATATTCTTCATGTAACTCTCCAACCTCTATCAGAGAACATATTTGCTAGAGTATAATAGGATTGTCATAAAATATCTGTTATAATATTATCTTCATGTAACTATTTAAACCCAGTAAAAGACAAATTTTTAAGTATAAAGACATTTCTTTAACATGGGTAGAAGGCATAACTTTGTCTATAGGCAAAGCATTCTCCACATAAGTGCAAAGTATAATTTTGTTGGGACACAAAAATAACCTAGAAGGTTTTTTTTTTTATCTATGTAACTCTCAAACTTAAGTGAGAGAACACCTCTGTCCAGGTACAACTTGATATTCATAAAATATTCATCATAATATTTTCTTCATCTAACTCTTTAACTCGAGTAGAAAACATAACTTTGTTTAGGGGCAAACCATTATCCATTTGGGTGCAAAGCACAATTTTGCTAAAATACAAAGATAGTTTATGAGGTATTTTTTTTTCATGTAACTCTTTAACCTAGGTAGAAGACATAACTTTTTTTAGTATAAAAACATTTATGTAACCCCAGAAAAAGGCATAACTTTGTCCAAATATAAAACATTTTCAACCTAGGTGCAAATCATATTTTTTTCATATACAAAGATAGCCTTCACCTCAGGTACAAAGTGGATTTCCATGTGATGCTTTTCATGAAATTGTCTTCATACAATATTCACTAGAGACTCTCTATAAATGGCTCTTTATAAGTTATATAAAAACACTTCAAACTTGAGCAAGATTTGCCCGTGTATAACATGATTTTCATGAGACATGCACAATGTGTTTCTTCATATACCTCCAACCTAGGTAAGAGAACACTTTTACCTAGGTACAAAAGGTCTTCATGACATTTCTCTCCCCGGGTACTATACAGACTATATTAAGGTACGTGGATGACTTAGCCCGAACTCAATACCTTTGCAATGGTACTAAAATATTTTCAATCTTGAACAAAAAGGGTCCCCATGAAATGTATCTACCGAAAATACAATACAATCCCCATTCAAATATCTATTCTGTTATAAAGTTAAATTAGCTTGAACTCAATGGCATTCTCCAGCTACAGTACAAAGAATAACTTTGTCCAAGTGCAGAGAGTTTCTCCATAATATATATAAGACTGCTTCTCCATGTGTAATCTTCATGCATAATATTCATGTGTAATCTCCATGAAAATTTACATGACAAATTACCAAGTCTAATCTGCATAAAATGTTCTCCATATAATCTTTGTGAAATATTCATCATGATATTTTCTCCACCAAACACTCCATACTAAACAATAAATGATACTGCATGTTTTATATTCTCCATTCAAACAAGGGCAATAATTAACTTGCATACAATGGTTTCTAAAACAAATATGAAAAGATAACCTAACTCATACAAGATAAAGATAACACCTCCTTTGAAGCTAAGGTAACACCTCCTTCGAAGCTAAGGTAACACTAGTCTTGAACAATTAACAAGGAGTCATCTTGCCTATATATAAAGATTTTCACCCTCTAGTATAGGAACTCACCTTGCCCAAGTATAAATACAATGATCCTCTACAGTTGTGCGGTTTACACCATGTCCAGGTAAAGACACCAAACCATCTAGTACAAAAGGTTATCATAAAAACATTTTAAGGTCATTCTAGATAGCTTTTTAGCCATTTAAAAGAAAAAAAAACCCTTTTGCTAATCAAATAAAATGGTCCGACAATTTAAACTTGATGATTCACATATCCAACACCCTAGTTTGATCAAATCATATGTACAAGAAAATCATTTTGTCCTAAGCTAAGTGAGTCTAACTTTAAGATAAAGGGGCAACTGATGAGGATGTGTCCCCCGGGCAGATAATGTCTGCATTTAGGACACCAAACCTCCCCTTTTTAAGATGACCGAACCAATCTCACTTCCCCCTTCTTGTGGACCAACTATATGTCCGCTCTTCATGGTAGATTAACCTCGTGTCCCATCTTCTTGGTAGACCAATCTTATGTCTCTTGTATTAACCACTCGTCCCTTCAAACTAGTTATACATCCTCCTAAAATGTTTGTGATTGCACATCCCTATGGTCAACCGTGTGTCCCTTTAAACTAACTGCACATCCCTTGGATTAACCATACACTCTTACAGATAAGGCTTATATCCTCTAATCCAATCACTACACTCTAGGTGCTCTACCCTCTAGTTAAACTTATATTATTTGCTACCAACTATAGAGACAAACTGCACGCATATTAAATATTCACAAGTACTCCTACCATAATAGATATTATATAATGGAATTACAAAATGCTAATACCTAAGGTTGACCCTTATGATGTTATACTTTCCACTCAATAATGAATTACTTGCCTTATATCTCCATACAAGTTGGTGTAGCTCATGGTTTTATAAACATCTATAAGAAAATAGATAAATGGTTCAAATAACACAACCTTAAAGTCTTCTCTCCTCCAACATTTGAGCTAGCTTAACCATCATAAGGTCTTTTCACTTGCAAGTTTTCATGAAACCCAACTTTAAAAGCTTCAATCTTCCAATGAAAGACCTTAATCTTTTGAAGTCTTCTTCAAACTTGGTAATTTTGTTATCGAGAATAAAAAATTATGAGGCTGGCAATTTGGTATTAATGAGAGTGAGAAGAATTAATATGAAAATGATTAGTAAGTGGTAAAGAAAGGCTTGAATTCCAATTTCAATGTAATAATATTTCATATACTCAGGAGTCATTTGTTGGCTTAAAACCAATCAACATGAATTTCAATGAATTAAAGATAAACCTACGATATACACGCAAAGAAAAATACTTTGTACTCCTATATTGAACGTGTACTCAAAATAAAAAATAACTAGTATTTAATAATTCATAATTATTGTATCATCGAACACTTATTAGCAAAATCCAAGACCGACTCCACCATTTTTACAAAGATGCTCAAATTTTGAGGGGTTTTTTTTATTAAAAAATAGCATGCTACCAAAAAATATTTAACGAAATAGTACAACCCTAAACTTATCTGTAAAAATACGATGATTTAAATATCTTTTGGGCAAAACATAACTATTTTTCAAAGATTGTTCCATTATTTTTTTATAAAAAATCATTTAAATAAAATAACTAAAATTATTTTGTAAGAGATTATTCTATTAAATGACATTTAACTCTGAATTTGTTTTCAAATGAGATTATGATTTTATTTTTTATGATATTAGCAGGTGCTTTTTTTGTACAAGTCTCCAAGATTCTTTTTTCTTTCAAGTTTAATCAAGATTAGTTAAGTAAAATGGGTTGAAATTTTTTTTAGATAATATTTCATTAGATATCAATCAATTTAATATTTATCTTCGAATGAAATTGAAAAATATAAAGGTATTTAATTTTATTTAGATCATAATAATGGAACTAAAGTTAACTAAATATAAAATTTGAGGGACTGAATTGCAATAGGCATAGAAGAAAGAAGAAGAAACGAGTTAGCACAATAAATGAAGTAGGAGGGAGAAAAGAAAATGGAAGAAAGAATGACACATTAAAGACACACTAAAGCTCTAATAATGACATCCTTAAGATCATCTAAATGATCTCGAAGAGATGAATCCATAAACACTAAAATAACCAACTTTGAAGTTTACGGTGAGCCATATGCGTCGTCTAAATGTGGTGACAAGCTCACTTGTTGGCATGTGTAACTCAAGCGGTAACACCAAAACAATTTAATTTGTTGGCGTGTGTTTCAATGGCGCCATCAACAAAAAAAATGATATACTAGTACTTGTATCACATGTGCCAGCAAAAACAAATGAAATTGATAAGACATATAGGTCTAAAGGTGGGCAATTTATGAAACTTGAGCCTCCAATTAAATTATGTTATGCGTGTAACTTAAGCAGCAACACCAAAACAATTTAATTTGTTGGCGCGTGTTTCACAGGTGCCATCAAAAATAATAAAAAAAATGATATATTGGTACTTCTATCACGCGCACCAACCAAAAAAAAATTGAAATTAATAAGAGATGCAAGTCTAAAAGTGGACAATATATGAAACTTGCGCCTCCACTTAAATTATGTTATTTTTTTAAATAAGTTTCGAGTTGTATTATTTTGCCAAATATTTTTTTGCCACTTTACTAATTAAAAAAATATCAAAATTTTCAAATTATTATATTGATTTATGACATCTTATAAAATTTTTAATGACATAAATGACAGAGTCATGCATTCAAGTAATTTGAGCGGTGAAAATTAAAAGATCATGTAAATGGAAAAATCAACCATTATCTTTTATGACAAATTGATAAGTATATATATGACCATTATAAGGATGGGGAACGAAAACACGAACAATGACTAATCAAATGTCACATTTGATAGCTAACAAACAAGATCCTTAGCGCACGCTATACTATGAGTTATATTATTTGTTTTATATAAAAGAAAAAAAATATAAAAGCATTCCAAACGATGTAGATTGGATAATACCTTTTATAGCTATTTAGCCAGTGACATATTGGACAACATATTTCTAATTATTGATATAGTGGTGTATTGGATTGATATGGGCAGTTGTGGTCAAATCTGTAAAACTCACGACTCGAGTCATGAAACAGTGATAATATCATATAAAACAAATCAAAATAAATTATGAAAGTCAATTTTCAATCAACACAATTACAAGTGACAAAAATGAAAATAAAAGGCCAAAATAGGGTGACTTGCGTTAACCTGCGTAAACCTACTAAACCTACAATCCAGATCATAAGAACGGAATAAACACATATAAAAAAAATTAAAAAAAGATTCTAAAGCCTAATTCTCAATCAACCCAATATTGAAGGAAGAAATTGAAAAAAAACCTAAAAATGACAAAAATAAACTCGATTCAACCTATGTTACCTACAAAACCTTGTTTTGTTTTGTGAAACTATTTTTTATTTAATTATATGATAAGAAAAACGATCACAAAATTCAGGAACAACCAAATGCTAAAACATTTGTTTGAGACTGCAATAAATTTATATCAAAATCAACCAAAGCAAACCAAAATAAATTATAAATCCCATATCAAAATCAACAAAATATTAAATGATAAAATTAAAAAAGAAAGCAAGAAAAACTCAACGTTGAAGGATAAAATTGAAAAAAAATCAAATAGAAAAAAAAGGACCCAAAAAAATACCACTCAAGTTAGCCCAAGCTAACCTTCCAAACCTGCTACTCCGATTATAAGACTAAGAGTAACTCATAGAAAATAAAGGAAAAAAATTACAAAGCTTAATCTTCATAAGCTCAATCTTAATCAATAAAATGTTAAAGGATAAAAATTAAAAAAAAATCAATTTTAAAAAAGAACAAAAAAAGATGACTTGAGTCAGACCAAGTAAACTCGCCAAACCCCTGATCTGATTCATAAGAATGAGATAGCCACAAAGAATGTGAGTAAAAAAAAAAGATTCTAAAACCCAATTCTCAACTAACTCAATTTTTTAAGATGAAATTGCAAAAAAAAAAAAATCAATCTAAAGAAATGACTAAAACACCTGAGTCAATCTTGATTAAGTTGCAAAACCTACAATTTAGATCATGAAACCGGGATAAACACGTAGAAAAAAATAACAAAACCCAAACCCCAACTAACCAATTGTTGAAAGGTAAAACCAATTTTTTTTTTTTAAATGTGCACTAAAAAGAAATGATTCAAGTTAACTCAGGTTAACTTTTCAAATCCATGATCGGGATCGTGAAATAAAGATTACCCCATAGAAAGAAAAATAGAAATACTAAAGGATAAATTTAAAAAAATAGTCAAATTAAAAAAAAAACATAAAAAAATAACAATTAAGAAAATAAGAACTAAAATAAATATAAATTTTTTTTTAACAAAGCAAGGTGTAAAACTGAAATTTCATCAACATATAGACCCAGTTCTATAGTCATTCAGCTATTATAATCAGTTGAGTATGGTATCATATTTAAATTAGATCTAGAAGTTGTTTTTCTTCCTTTTTGTAGTTATTTTCATATTTATTTTCTAGTTGGGTTTCAAAATTTTAATTTTATTTAAATTTAATTAGCTAGACAATTTAATATCTATTTTAACAGTTTATAAATTATTTTTAAAAACAATTTAAATATTATTGAGTTTTAGATCATATTAAATAGATTTTTCTACGATATAGGATTGTAAAGAGGAATTCGAGCTCTATCTTTTCATAATAAATTATAAAGTATGATTCAGCAGGCTA
>Ga0325414_1007263_pt1 | contig 11751 bp, 6 predicted proteins | sample PopdelMetagenome_8_FD_206183 | JGI IMG/M metagenome (GOLD analysis project Ga0325414, IMG submission 206183) | Populus deltoides microbial communities from Bellville, Georgia, United States - Leaf-PdKOR-R3 | ecosystem: Host-associated > Plants > Phyllosphere > Phylloplane/Leaf | place: USA... | reverse complement strand
AATTGATGCTAGATTGTGAGAGTCACCACCCTTTTTTCTCCAAGAATCTCGTGTATCCTTATTTCTCCATTGACTCTCACAATTGTTGGCAGTGCCAACAGTGTCAAGTTGCAATAGGTGGTTAACAGTTGTTTCATCAATTTCACCCTCAAGCAGTCAAGCTTGTCAGTCGTGCGTCCATGAGAAGAACCTTTCAAGTCAAAGCGTTTATGGATACGGTACTCGGAACAAAACAGGTTTCCCATTACAACAAAACGAGTCTGGAATTACATTGCATTGTGAACAGTAATTAGAATATGATTATACCTTTTGACCTCCCACTGGTTTGATCACGAAACGATCATCTTGAATTAGATAAAAGAAGCTTCCACTGTTCCCAGGGGAAGAAAATTCTCTAAGTGCATCACTTCCACAAATCGCTAGCTTGTAATTCACTGGATCTATTGCAAACAATTCCCTCAGACGTCTAAATATCAAACCAACCAACCACCACCATAACATGTGTGCGTGTGAAAGAAATGACATTTCTTTATTCATTTATTAATGCTTGATGAATTGTTAGAAGAGTGAGGTCTCTACAAACATTGAAAAACCGCAATTTTTCATGATAAAATCCAAAGGATTGGTACTTTGGTGTTTGTGGCGCTGGTAAATAGAAGAACAGATCAAGAGATGAAATCCCTCTATACCGCTGTTATTTCATTCAAGGTGCGTACTTTGGTGTGTATCACGTGTTTGTTGCATTGACTGAATATAATAGTGGGAACTTATTTATCAAGAATTAAAGCAGTAGTTGCTTATGGATAATTAGCTCTTCCATCCAGCATTAATTCTATTATCAATTATAGTTCAGTCATAAAGTTTTTCGAAGAGAGAAATAAAAAGGAAAAGGAAAAGGAAACAACCCCCACTCCATCTTTCCCTTCTTTCCATGAAAAAAGCAAACACCCCATTTTGATTTTGATTTTCAATCAGGATGAGTGAGAAAGAAAGAGAGGACAAGCCGACAATTCAAAGGTCCTCTCTCTCTTTCCTTGTTTTTTTTAACGCGTGGAGCCAGCAGTTGTTGCCACCAAATTCCTTGCTCAGTATTTAAAAATTTTCCTAATTTTTTTTCCTCTACGTGCTGTTACCTTTTACCTCTTTTATAATTATTATGATTATTGCATTGCTAATAATTTGCAATAAAGATGATGAACATTTTTTAGTCAATTCAAAATAACAAGATAAGGTTTGTTGAGGCTTTTCTTAGAACCTTGCTCAGGGATTAATTAGCGAGAATAAGAAATCATGTGCAAAATATACAAAATTTATTATTAATCATCAATATTTATTCTTGATCATCAATATTGAATAAAGGCTTATTTTCTAGTATAAACTATGATGAGATTGTTTATAAAAATAACCAAATTTAAATGTAGAGTTAAACCAAATTGAGGTTTTTCAATTACCTTTAAACATATCAGAGTTTTAATAGGTGGATGGTACATCTTTTGAATTTATTAGAAAAAACATGTAATGTAAATTATAAAAAATATTTATTTTTCTGATATACATGATAATAATAAATTAGATGATAGTAACTAGAAAATAGAAATTAGTTTAAATAAGTGGTACCAATTTCTATTTTATATATCCAGGGAAGAAGTTCAAAGAATAGAATGAAATCAAATATTCTTAATAAAAGAAGAAAAAAAACATAAAAAGAAATAAAATATGTTTTTAATAAATATAAAATATGGATAAAATTATAGAACAAGAAAGAGAAGTTAGATATTTCAAATTTTAGTAAGGATCAAATTGGATTGTTTAAAAGAGGAAAAACTTTCATTGACTGATTTAATTGGAAAGTATTTACAAGAAAGCTAAAAGAATTAAAGTTTTTTAATTTTAAAATTATAATTTAAAATGGCAAGAAAAAAATCAATTATTTTTAAAATTGTTTAAAAAAATAAAACATCAACAATTTATATAATAGATAAATAAATCTATTAAAATAAATTAAGAATAACTAGTAAAATCAAGCAAATAATTCAAAACTAACAAGAAAATAAATATATTTTTTAAGTCTGGTTTGAGTATGTTTTCTATCTTGATTGATTGACTGACTTGATAAGTCTTTGCTAAGTATAAATCAACTTTATTTTAAAAGTCTGTTTGATATTTTTTCATTTATTAATGAAATATTATTTTTACTATATAGTTATTAGATCTCGGGTTAATCTACTGCCTTGGTCTAAATTTAATAATTATGGTTCATAGTTATGCTAGCTAGTTGCACTAAAGCTAATAATTTAAAAAAAAATAATTAAACATCAATATTTTTTGTTGGCATCAAATAATTAAAAATGAGAATTTCAGAGCAGAGGGTTTAAGAAATATTAAAAGAGAAGGTTTTGTGTAATTATTAGATAATTGAAATCATCACTAATCTCCTTTGTTCATTTTCTTTTTTTATTACCCCTACCATGCACGAAACTTCATGTCACTTCATGATACGTTGCTTTCAACCTTTGAACAGCTTTAATAGCAACCATCATGAAATTACAGCACTAAATTTATTCTTTAGCAATTATATAATCCTCGCTCTTTGACAGTTATTGCATTTCTAATAATTTGCAAGAAAACATACTTTCTCAATCTGCACCTACCATCAAATTAACATCCTTTCTCGAAATTTCCTAGCAATTTACAGAGGAAACTTCCTTGTGCTCTCTCTTGTATATTATTACAAAAACTGTCATTGACTGATTGACTTGCAAAAGTATTTGCAAGAAACCTAACGAATTAGAGTTTTTAAAAATTTTAAATTATTAAAAACATTCAATTGTTTTTTTTTAAAAAAAATCAAGAAAAAAACATCAACTATTTATATAATTGCTAAATAAATCTAATAAAATAAATTGGAAATAACTAGTAAATAATTCAAAAATAACTAGAAAATAAATATATTTTCTATGATTTGAGTATGTTTTCTATTTTGATTCACTAATTTGCTAAGTATTTGCTAAGCATAAACAAAAGAAAGTATTTGCTAATCACTCACTAATTCATCCATGATATGTTTAAAAAAATTGGTTAAAAATTGGGTAACAACACGAGGTCTGTTTTATTGAAAACCCGGGCCTGTAATTGACCAGGAGAAAACTGGTCAACCCACTAAGTAGATCTGGAACCTGAGTGACCCAACAAAACCTGGTAGAAATTCATTTTTTTTTCAAATGTGTTTTTTCTTCTAGCTAGAAACCTCTATTTTTTTTATATATATTTTTCAGTTGGTTACTAACCCATTTCAAAGTTTACTATATAATTATTAGAAGAATGTTTTATTTTTTTAATGTGGGATTTGAAATCTTTTAGTATATATACTTTATGTTTACTAGAAAAAAATTATGCATTTTCAATATGAAATAAAAAATCCTTTTGATTTAAATACTTCAATTCAAAAGAATAAGATAATATCTTTTCAATATAGAATAAAAAAAACATTTTGAAATAATTTTTTAAACTTCATTATTTATAAAATGTATAACTTATATCCAACTTCTTAATTTTTTCATATGAAATATTAAAACCTTAAATAGTTTTTTTTTAATTTTTCTTGGTTGACTTGGATCAATCCTTGTAACTCGAGACTCAGCTCCTTGATCGAGCCGATCTCGAGTCGGGTTTGATAATTATGAATAAATTTAATGAAAAAATATACTTTTTTTGTATAAAAATAAAGGGTAAAAAATTAAATTATAACATATATCATTAATTATTGACATCCTCTTATAACAAGCATGAAACTTTATGTCATTTCATAATACCCATGTTTTTAACGCTTGACACCGCTTTAATAAATTGTTACAGTAATAGCATAGAGAGAAGGATGGATCAAGAGAAAATAAAAATGTAACCATCTAGAAAGTGGTGAAGTGATAAGAATTTAGAACTAAAAAATTTGTTTTTTTATAATTTTAAGTTTGAGTTTTGTAGTTGCTAATATGATGGTCACTGAATATTTATATAATCATTAATTTCAGGACTTATAAAATTAGTTAAGATACATGTAAACTAGACCGGATACCTGCGAGAATCTAAAAAAAAAATAATGGAGATGAAGCAAAATCTCAGTTTGATTTTTTCTTTTTTGTGTTTTGGTACGTTGGTCAACAATAGCTTGGAAGACTTTGGTAGCAGTAAGTAACCAGTTCTTCCTCAATAATGTTAACGCGTGGACATTGTTGTTGTGGAAACTTTGCAGAGGATCTTAATAAAAACAAGTAAATAGAAAAATATTATTTTTTAAATATAAAAACTAGAAATCCTGATAATATTGAATAAAAAATAAAATAAAAAATTATTCTTTTCAAGTAGAAAAAAAATATAAAAGGTTAACAATATTGAATAGAAATAAATAAAATTTTTAAACTAAATAATAATGACAGAAAAAAATATATTTATTATCCAGAAAAATTCAATAAATAATAAAAAAACAAACTCAAGAAAATCTAAGTCATTTATAAAATTAGTAAAAACTTCCACACTAAGTAAACAAATAAAAAAAAAACAAATAGAAAGAAGGAAGTAAAGTCTGTAATTAAATATATACGCGGAGACAAAAACATGGGCATGTGACAGGAGACAAAAGGGCAAAGGGCGGCACTTTTTTTTTCAAGAGATGGTAAAAGGAAGGTCTCTATCTAACTTCCTTTTCCTTTTTCTTAGAAAAAAAGTGACAAAAGCTGATAGAACACAGATTCCATCTCTTTTTCATTGGTTTTTTTTTTTTTTAATGTTTATGCATGTGGCTCAACCTTTCTCAGTAATTGCAACATGTTTCTTTGTTGAATAAACTGCAATACTGGTCTCCTTCACTGGACCCCTTTAAAATGGGAATCACACTAGAAAATTTAAAAGTAATTCGAAGTATCATTAAAGCCTATAAAAATGAAACTGATAATAATATAGTTGGGATTTTAAAAAAAAAAATTGATAAAAAACCATATAAAAAGAAATTTGAAACCAAGTAATCTTAAAAAACCAAAATAAACATGCCATGAAAACAAATTTAAAATAAACAAAATACTTGAAAAAAAAATAATTCAACCATTTCTTCATAAGAAAACAGTAATTGGGTATTACTTTATGGTCAAAAAGTACAATAATGCAAAAAAAAAAAAAAGAGTTTTAGGATATTGATTTTATTATTTGTTAGGTAGCTATGTAATCTATACGTTGATGTGGAAAATAGGACTAAGTTTTTTTTGTCAAAAGAGTAACTGTGTAATCTAATATTCATCTCTCAAATCCCTAATCCAATTGATCATATAATTAAATAATTGTTTTAATTAATAACTATAAGAAACAAACTCCCTTGCTAGTTCATTACTTAAATAAAAACTCATGATTGTCGAGCAAAGTAAATAAATTACTTAACCGAGATCACCAGAGGAGTTATTTGCCAAAATAAAAACTCATGATTGAGTTATATAATAGTTTATAAAATCATGCTATCATCTCCATCATCATATATAAAACTAGACAAAATAGGATAAGACGGGATTAAATTTAATTTTAGGATATATTTGAGAATATGATTGAATCATGCTTTTTAAAATGTTTTTGAATTATTTTAATATGTTGATGTCAAAAATAAATTTTAAAAAATATTATTTTAATATATTTATAATTAAAAAATATTTTATAAAGCAATTTTCACCATACTTTCAAATAAATGGATTTATATATCGATGACACTCTCTAGTCAGTTTTGAGAATTTTGAATTCAAATAAGTGAATTTATATGCATGCTTGTACAACTTGATTTTCTCTTTAATTTAATCAACAATAATTTCTCATACTCAATAAAAATTGGGGTTTATCATTAGGGTAAGACAAACCGTATTTTAAAATACTATTATATATGGATCAAGACAACAGTATCATTCAAATGCTAGTTATAAAATAACTTTTACATATTTTTCAAGTTTAGTACTAGAATAGTAGTGGAATAATTCTTTTAATATTTAAAAATTAAAAAAAATACTGTGTAGCTGTTTTGTATAAATTGTAAAGTTAAGGAGTCTTTTGTGCTTGGTAATATACCTCACAATAAAGTCAATAAATAATAACAGAAGAAAGGACCAAAGTTAATAAATAATAGCATGCTTTAATAGATTGTTACAGTAAAAGCACAGAGAGAAGAACGGTTCAAGACAGAACAATAATGTTAACGCGTGGACCCATTTGTTGCAACCAGCACGAAACTCCAGCTCAATATTTACCTTTTACCTCTTTTATAATTATGATTATTGCATTGCTAATAATTTCCAAGAAAGACGATGAACATTTTTTAGTGAATTCAAAATAATAATAAAAAAGGTTTGTTGAGGCTTTTCTTGGAACCTATCTCTGGGATTAATTAGCGAGAATAAGAAAATCCTGTGTAAATTATACAAATTTCCTTGTTTTTTTTTTCCTGCATGCGTTACATTTTTATCTTTTTTAATTATAATTATTGCATTGCTAATAATTTGCAAGAAAGAATATTGTTTCTCTGAAAAGAAGTCTGAATGTTTTTAGAAAGAAGCAGTCTTCATTGCTTTTCAAAACCAATCTCTGGATCTATTAACAAAAACTCTAAATCGCGAGTACTAGACACAATTAATTATACATTGCTGTAATAAAATCACGTATTTATTTTTAAGTGGGAAAAAATTAAGCCATGAGGCCAGGGGTTCTTTGGTCTTTACCTATTTTCGTTTTGGCCACCGAATTTTATTTATTTTTTCAATAAAAGAGAAGGTTTTGTGTAATTATCAGATAATTGAAATCATCACTAACTCCTTTGTTCATTTTCATCTTTTTTTTGTTACCCTTAGCATGATACACAGAAAAGAAGAACGGTTCAAGAAATTTTATGATTTATTCACATGAATGCATTCATTTATTCTTTACAATAATGTGATAGGAATAACATTAATATTATTATAAAGAAAAAACTCCACACAACTTTGAAACACCTTTGATGTGTTGATTGAAATTGGCAAGTGAGTTTACTCACATGTTGTTATATTGGTTTTGAGTTCAAATATGGAGATTTTATGATTTATTCACATGAATGCATTCATTTATTCACCTATTAACTAAATCATGTATTCAATATGAATGATGGGAGATTTTTAATGTCTTCTGAATAATACATTCATTTATATATGAAAATAATTTATGTGTGTGTATAAGGTTATTGAAATGAAGATTCTTATCCTCCAGCTCATCATCAGATCACACGAAAGGAACGCAGAAAGACATTCCCTTTCTTGTCATAAAGTTTTGAATAGAATGCCCATCAAAAAGTACTTTCGTGCATTATTGTCATAAAGTTTTTCAAACTTCCAATATAGAGAGAGAAATTAAAAAAAAGAAAAAGCAAAAGGAAACAATCCCCACCTCATCTTTCTTGTTCCCTTTTCCTTCTTTACATGGCTTACTCAATGAAAAAGCAAGCACTAAGGCACCTTCTCCACAAACTACCCCCCAATTTCGCCACTATATAAATATATTATGGAAAACAAGATAAAAAGAAATCTTTTGGTACATATATAAATATATTATGGAAATTAACATCTTTTGGTATCAGAATATCTGTGAAGTATTGCTGGGAAGTCATAATTGTTTTTGACACGCCTAATCACAGTCTTTTTTGGAAATTTACATGGTTTGATTTTGACAGTATCAGATTAGACAATTGCATGGAAATGGTGATTTACGGGGCTGCTGGAGAGAGTGTCTATTGATAATTTTACCTTCTATGCATTGACCGGTAATTTTACTCGAAAATTTCTAGTAATTTATAAAGGAAATTTTTACTGTATATGAATTGAAAAACTATTATTGGCTGACTTCTTGCAAAGTATTAGCAAGAAAGCTGAAGAATTAAAGTTTTTTAATTTTTAAAATTATAATTTTAAATTGTAAGAAAAAAATCAATTATTTTTAAAATTGTTTTCAAAAATAAAACATCAACTATTTATATAATAGCTAAATCTATAAAGATAAATCGAAAATAACTAGTAAAATCAATGACTTGCGTTATCAAGCTTGACGAATTTTAAGCTTAATCTATTGTATTATCTTTGATGATCACTTCACATGTATCTCTTGCTTGTATTTGCAAGAGAGTGGATACCTTCTGCAATTGCTCATCGCTAATTGATTGTTCCTTCTGCTCTCTCATTATTAAGCTTAAACTGTTGTATCATCTTATGTTCCACATTAAGGATATAATTAATTAATCGGACCGATCATTATGTTAAGGATAAGAGATTGTGGGCACCTCTTTTCTCTTGTTGACAACTCATGATTTATTTATAGCAGTTAAGGATATAATTAATCGGACCCACCATTATGTTCCACATTAAAGATATATAATCCAATGTTTTATAATCATCTTTTTAATTGAAGTTGTTTTTTTTCTCCTTAATGTTTAGCATTTTTTATTTTGTGATTAGTTGTTATTTTAATGTGATAATATAAAAAATAATATTTTAAAAATTTAAAAATATTGTTTATTATACTTTTTATAAAAAAAATACTTTAAAAAACAGTTATTATTACTTACATGTGATCTTTCAATCTTTCATGATTGCCTTGTATTGATTAAAAGGAAGAAATCTGAATACCTCGGCCTTCTACCACTCATCATTTATCCCTAGGGGAGGCCAGGTAGGTCGGGGCCATTGCTTGCTTCCGTTAATAATGAACCTCATTCAGCTTACGCATCAACTATTCATAACCTAATTCTAAGTTATTTTTTTAAAAATAAAAATAAAAATAATAAAATAAAAGTTAATAATGAAAAGAAAACAGGTCGGGAAATATAACTATAATTATACCCCCATTATATCTAAAAATAAAGAAACAATGTAAATTGAAAGTTAAATTAAATAATTATCAGACGAATTTATATAAATATTAAGTTCAATAACATTATTAAATTTTTAATAAGTCAATTTAATTTAATCATGGATCAAATTAATTTTTAATTATGTTTAAGAATTAATTTTAATCCAATTAAAAGGTTTAATTAAGTTAAAAGGTTTAATTATACTTTAAAAGGTTAAATTAACTTTATTAGAGATTTAATTACTGAAAAATTGAGTTTAAAAACTCAATTTAGATTTAATTAAAAAGATTAATATTTTAAATAACTAAATTTAATTTTTATCAAATTAATTAATTAAAATCAGGATGCAAAATCACAACAAATTGAAGTTTAGCTTTTATCATTTCAAAAGCTCAAGTTAATAGAATTTATTTATAAATTAGATAAGATTCAAACCCAGGGGATTAAAGTGTAAAATAAGAAAAACACCCTTGCCGGTCTAAAATAATTGAAAAATTGAGTACATGAAAAAAAAAACTAATTATTTGTTCTGATGAAGATTACCAAATACAAAAAAAAAATGTTTCTAAAATAATAGGATATAAATTAACTGTTATCTTTAACGTTTGCAAATAATTAAAAGAGATATAAATTTTGTGATGAGTTATGATTAACGCAGAAGCAAATAAAAGAGGAACAGAAATTATAAGCAAATATTGTTTTATGAACTGCAGTATTGCGGTCAGAAAGTATTTTTAAAAAAATTTAAATTTTATTTTATTTTTTTTACTTCACATTCATATATTTTTAATGTTTTTAAATTATTTTAATATAAAAAATAATTAAAAAAAAACTATCCATTACAGCTTCTCTCTCCATCGTCTTTTCCTCTGTTTATGTCATGGCATCAACTCATCGAGTACAGGTAGAGATACTTGAGGTCTGTCAAGTCATCCTTGAACTCACTTGACCCATGGAGTTATCTTTTCCGCTCATCCTTTTTTCTACAAACTCACCAAGGCAACACCGGATTATTTTAACTCAGTGATCCTTCCAGGTAGGCCCAGAACACATTGATTGTGTTAAAAAAAAAAAAAAATTCTAATTCAGCTTAGTATCAACAACATTTTTCATCTACAGTCTTACTATTATATTATAATTATTTAGGACGATAGTTTAACCATACTTTTTTAAAAAATTAATTTTTGACGAGTAAAATAATCTGGAACCAATCGCAATAGATAAAGCCAAAAAAAGCAGACGAGTGTGTCTAATTCATGGCTTGCATTGACTAAAAATTCAATTATTTTAAAAAATAAAACATCAACTATTTATATAATAGCTAAATGAATCTATTAAAATAAATCGAGAATAACTAGTAAAATCAAGCAAATAATCCAAAAATAACAACAAAATAAATATGTTTCCTGATTTGAGTATATTTTTTATTTTGACTGATTGACTTGCTAAGTCTTCACTGAGCATAAATGAACTTTGCTGAGTTTGTTTGATATTTCTTTATTTATTAATAAAATATTACTTCTATTATATAGTTATTGGTTTCAAGTTGATCCACCATGTCAATAGGTGAACAGTATATTCTTTGAATTTATTAGAAGTAAATTATAAAAAAATATTTATTTTTCTGATATATATATATATAATAATAATAAATTAGATGATAGTAACAAGAAAATAGAAATTAATTTAAATAAATGGTACGAGTTCCTATTCTAATATATCCAGGGAAGAAGTTCCAAGAATAGAATGAAGTTAAATATTCTTAATAAAAGAAAGAAAGAAAAAAAGAAATAAAATATATTTTTAATAAATATAAAAGATGGATAAAATTAGAGAACAAGAAAGAGATATATAATCTCTTTGTAAAAACTTTTAAAAATTTAGTTACAATTGAGAATTTCTTCCTTAAAAATATCCATAAAGATCCTATTATATATCAATCAAGACAACAGTAGACTAACTTTTACATATTTTTCAAGTTTACTTAGAATAGTTGTGGAATAATTATTTTAATATTTAAAAATTAAAAAAAACTGTGTAGTTGTTTTGTATAAATTCTAAAGTTGAGAACTATCTTGTGATTGGTAAAATATGATTTTCAACTTTCATAGGATAGCACTAAAGTCCAAAACTTTGTATATGTTTGGGATTATGGTTATAATTATTTTTTAAAATGTTTTTTATTTAGAAAAATATGTCAATAATATTTTTTTATTTTTAAAAAATTATTTTTAAAATCAGTATATTAAAATAATTTAAAAACATAAAAAATATACTAATTCAAAACAAAAAAAATCAAAATTTTTTAAAAATATTTTTATAACGCACTACCAACCACACTCTTCAGGAATTTCTCTTCTTTTCCTTTTGTATTTTCTCATTTTCTTGCCATGCGCGCAGCTGCTTCATGGAAAAAACATTTCAGATACGGAAAATAAAGATAAATGTGGAAAATAGAAGTGAAAAAAAAATCCCAAATATCGACAAATCACAAGAGAAGCTTGATATCAACCACATGTTGCAGTCCACAGTCTATCCATTACATTATAATTACTTCTAAAAAAAATTTAATTTTTTTTTCATTACACAGCTCAATATCGATTAACATGTGGCTAAAGAATTTGATTGCTGCTCAATATTTACCACCACGCGCTTGCGAAATTTCCTGCATGTGTACCATTTTTATCTTTTATAATTATTATTATTGCATTGCTGATAATTTGCAAGAAAGAATATTCTTTCTCTGAAAAGGGCTTGAGAAAACCCTAAGCATAGTATATAATCTCTTATAGGAATCTCTTTATTAAATCATCAAAATATCAGAGTATATTTCCAAATACTATGACTACAGTTTATAT
>Ga0325414_1007262_pt1 | contig 11751 bp, 4 predicted proteins | sample PopdelMetagenome_8_FD_206183 | JGI IMG/M metagenome (GOLD analysis project Ga0325414, IMG submission 206183) | Populus deltoides microbial communities from Bellville, Georgia, United States - Leaf-PdKOR-R3 | ecosystem: Host-associated > Plants > Phyllosphere > Phylloplane/Leaf | place: USA... | reverse complement strand
TTTTAGATCATTTATGTGAGTCTAGATTGACAGCAAGGAAAATTGAACTTTGATTATCACAGAGAATGACTGGAGGTAAAGAAGGAGATACTTAATTAGAAATAGATCGTCCCGCGCGTGTCATGGCATCTGGCCCATTCAGCATCAGAATAAGCGAGAAGAGCTCGTGAAGAAGATTGAGTGAGAGTTAGACCAAACTGAAGAGTCCCTTTTTATAGCCTGTAAATAATTAAGTGAAGGCTTATGTATAAACTGACTAATAACAATGATAACATAAACAATATTTGGTCTTGTGATTGTGAGAATTAAAGTGAACCAACAAGAGACTAATATAACAGAGGGATCATGGAAGTCAGAACCAGTGCTAGAGAGATGATGAGCAATGACCAAAGGATTGCCTACTAGTTTGCAGTCCAGTAAGGCATGTTATAGAATGTCATGGGCATATTTGATCTGACTTAGAAAAAGATTAGTAGGATGTTGATGTGCTTCCAAGACTAAAAAATAACTTAAGGATTCCATGTCCTTGGTGGAAAACTCCCTTGTTATTTTGCCAATAAAGCTGTGATGTTTTGAAAATATAAATACGAAAAGGCAACAATGTCTTTGGAGGCTTAGAAGTAGGTATAAATGAATAAAAGGTATTATGGTAATTAAACAAAATAAGTATAAATAGAATAAAAAAATCTAATTTGAGAGAGAGAGCCGACAGGAGAGAAGAAAGGGGGAAAGAAGAAAAAGAGAAAAGAGGGAAAGATAAAATAAGGAGAAGAGAGTTAGAGAAAATAAGTTTAAAATGTAAGATTTATGCTTTGATGTGTATAATTGTGTTATTTATCTTTGATTTTTGGTTTTGTTGATGATTAAGGTTTGAAGATTTTGTTTTGGGTTTGATTGATGAATTGATTAGAATATTATGGGTTAATTGTTATGGGTAATGGTTGATTTTGAAATATTTTGGACAAGGATGATGATTTTGAATTATGGTTTGCTTAAATGATGAAATTGAGTTAGATATTTTAGTAAATCAGTAGGTTATCTATGGAAAAATTTGGGTTTAAGGTTGAAAATGATGAAATTTCAGCTTGGTCCCTCAATTTGTGAAAATTACAGTTTAATCTCTAAACTTTAAAAAATTATAGATTGGTCCCTGGAGCATAATTCAAGATTCTAGATAGAAATAATGATGAATTGTGAATTTATGATATTTTTAGTTTGGTTCTTCAATTTGATAAAATTACAATTTGACCCCTAAAAATATGATAAAATTCCAGATTGATCCCTAAATGTAATTTTAGTTTTTCACATTGGTTTGATGAATAATTGAGGTTTATTTGGTGAATTATTATCAAGTTTTATGATTTGTTTTCTTTTAAATTTAATTTCGGGGAAACAATTTAATTTTTTGGACAAAAGAACTAGTTTGGTTCATAAACATATAGAGTTATGAGTTAAACCCTTAGTTAAGTGTATTAAATAAATTTTATTTTCTTTTTTAGTTGTTTTTTAGTATGTCTCCTTTTGTATTAAGATAATCTTGATATTCTACCTGCGGGATATCAGTATTATTACTTTTAGTATCTGCTTCCGTGTTATTTCTACTTTTGAGTTAGGTGAATGGATAATTTTTCATATGCATGAGAAATAGTATAAATATTTGAATTGTTAATTTGAATTAGATTATGCTTTTTAATAATATATATGTTGATTATTATCCTTTGTTACGATAAAACATAATCAATTGTTGAATCTAAATTCTTGATATAAACCAATATAAACTTTTGAATTGACTTCTGAATTGATAGCTTCTTATTTGATTGATGTCATGAGTTCAACCTTGAGATATGAACCTGTCTGTTTGATTATGATATATATGAACCTATGGTATACCAATCAGAATACTCATGCTAACAAGGTAGTGTTAGTTTTTGTGCACATCGTATTTGAACCCTAGTTGATCGGAGAAGTCAATAACTTGTGTGGATTGATCATTCCAAAGTACGGAGCCTTATGCTCATAGCTTTTTGATTTTCTAACAAGCTTTACCTGATGATATTCTTGTTATCGTCTATTTGAGAAACTTTCCTATAAGAACCTAAAGCCATAATTGTGTATATATATTTCTCATTGTTGTATTACCTCGTGTATGTATATTGAATATTATCTATTCACTAAGTTATTGAACTCACCCTCTCATTTTTTTCCCGGCTTATAACTTATTACCATGACACTTTTGTTGGACTTTCAGAATCTGCTCTTTTAGTTATAATTCATACTTTTCTTTTATGTCTAGTTAGTGCTCCATAATTATAGGAGTTATATTTATCTCTTGTATTAAGACAATCAAATTATATTATGAAGTAAATTTTGTTATTAGTATTGTGTTGAACTTTGATTGAATTATTAAATAATAAATTTGTATATAAGTTTGAGTTCACATGGTCATGAAACCCTGGAGAGGGAGGGTCTATGTGGTGGTCATCGATCCGAGAATCGGGTCATGACAAAAGCCATCAAGAAGAATCCAATTGTTGCTTATCTCAACAATATCATCAACATACAACAATAAATAAATTAAGTTATCATCATTGAGAAAACAAATAATGATGAATTGACTAACAGAAAATCTAGCATCAATTAGAAAAGAGCTAAAACAATAAAATCAAGCTCGAGAGGCTTGTTTAAGCTTATAAAGTTCTTTACGTAGCCTACACACATGCGAGGGATGTGTGGAACCAATATAACTAGTGGTTGCTCCATATATACTTCTTCGCGCAAAAAACCTCTAAGAAATACATTCTTAACGTCAAGTTGACGAATAGGCCAATTATTGGAAATTACCAACAATAAAACAACCCAAATTGTAGATGTCTTAACACCAGGGCTAAAAGCATAGTTATCAAACCCGACCCAAGGGTTAACCTAGCCAAAGGGTCGGGTCATGGGTTACACGGGTTGACCCGAGTCAACTTGGGTCAACCCGAAAAGATTAAAAAATATATATTTAAAGTTTTAATATTTCATATGAAAAAAATAAGAAACAATCCATGGGAATATAGACTATACATGTTGCAAATAATAAAGTTTAAAATATTATTTCAAAAGGTTTTTTATCTCACATTGAAAAGATATTATGTTATCATTTTAAGTTGAAGTATTTAAACAAAAAAAGTTTTTTTTTATCCCATATTGAAAAACATAATTTTTTTTCTTGTGAACATAGAGTATATATACTAAAGGGTTTCAAATCTCACATTACAAAAATAACTTTTTTTGTGAACATAAAATATAGATACTAAAAGGTTTTAAATCTCACATTGAAAAAATAATTTTTTTCTTATGAACATAGAGTATATATATTAAAGGGCTTCAAATCCCACATTGAAAAAAATAAAATATTATTCTAGTATTTTTATAGTAAACTTTAAAAGGTAACCAACTAAAAATATGAAAAAAAGATCATAGGTCTCTAGTTAGGAGAAAAAAACACATTAAAAAAAAATTGGGTCTCTACTAGGTTTTGCCAGGTCGCTCCGGTCATGGATTGACCCAACAGGTTGATTGGATTTGACCCTTTTTTCACTTTTGCCGGTCTTTTACTTTACCTAAAGCAGTTTAGCTACCGGATCGACTAACTGGGTGATCTGAGTTTAATAACTATGAATAAAAATATTCGTAAAATTGAGACTAGTATTTGAGTGTACCTCCTTTGCTACAAGTCAAGCTTTTAGGCAATTTAAACTCGAAAAACCCATTTTGAACCCACAACATTTTCACGGGGTCGAGGTGCCAGATCTCATGTTTGATTGTGTTGAAGAGCTCGAATTTCCTCATCCATAGCGGCTATCCACCCCGTGTGCTTGACAATGAATTTAAACCCTTTTGGCTCACGCATAGTAAGCAAGGAATGAAGTAGAGTAGAATATGGAACGGTGCAAATATGAGTCTGTTGTTTGGGTTTAAAAATGCCATTTTTAGCTTGAGTTTCCATAGGATGAGTACTTGAAGACTGGGGCCAACAGAAGATGGATCCAATAATGCATATGCACGTTAGTAGGGTGCTAGGAGGATTCAAAGGGTTGTTCATGTGCCAAAGGTGACGCAGTAATAGAATCCTGCAAAACAGATGATGGCACAAAACTTATACATGGGTCACTTAAACAGGAGCTACACAAAAGTGAAAAAGAATTGGGTTGCTTGGATGAATGGGCGGCCTCGAGTTCGTTTGGCTGAGCTAGTTGAAGAAGGAATTGGCTCAAGGAATGCAGAAGTCGGGGAATTGGATATAGATCCAAGGTAAGGAATGTTTGAAAAAGGATATGTATGTTCATCAAAGTAGCATGTCGAGAGATGAAGACTTGATTAGTCAAATAATCTAAGCAATGAAAATCATGATGAAAATTATGCATATAGTATCTCGAACGGAGACATGCCATAAAGTGTGGGCGTGGGAAACAAGGTAAGGAATGTTTGAAAAAGGATATGTATGTTCATCAAAGTAGCATGTCGAGAGATAAAGACTTGATTAGTCAAATAATCTAAGCAATGAAAATCATGATGAAAATTAGGCATATAGTATCTCGAACGGAGACATGCCATAAAGTGTGGGCGTGGGAAACCGATTAGATGTGAAACTTACAATGCTAAGGGCATCAACCCTAAGTTTTAGGGGAACATGAGAATGAAAAACCATAGCAAGTCCAGTTTCAGTTATATATTTATGTTTGCGCTCTGCACGATCATTTTGTGAAGGAGTATATGGACAAGACATTTGATGATGAATTCCATATTGATGTAAATGATCCCAAAATTGATGGCTTGTTTAAGCCCATAAAATGTCATCCACCCCCATGACCAGATGATGGAATAAGTGAAAGTGACAACTGAGTGGTGGAGAAATCAGGACCAAGACCACGCAAATACCAGTGAAGTTTGCCAAGGTCATCAACAGATTTGCCCATAGTAGCCAACTGATCACAAGTAGTTTTGAATTCACGGGAAAATTCAACAACACTACGTGAGTTCTTTTTCATATGCTGCAGATCATCCTTTAGGCGTAGTTCATGGGATTAAGAACGATGACTGAAGGTGTTCTCCAGCGTATACCAAATATCATGGGAGGAAGATAATCCAACCCCGGTAGACATGGCCTCCTCAGTTAAGGAAGAGAGCAGAAGGCTTAACAGAAGCTGGCTCGTTTGTTGCCACTCAACAAGTTCTGGATTTTCAGAACCAGAACTATCAATTATAGAAGGCTTAGTAACAGAACCATCAACATATCCAAAGAGATGTTGGGATTGCAACAATGACAGTACCCGACTGCGCCAAAGGAGATAGTCAGAAAAAGATGATTTGATGATTAGAAGGTGTACCATAGTGTTGAAGGACAAAGAGGAGAATGGTGTGCTGGAAGCCATATATAGGATCAAATGATGTAAACCCCCAAAGTAGCTCTGATTCCATGAAAATGCTGTGAAATCACCACACCATATTTGTGGTTTTCTAGTTTTATGTATACTAGAGTTCAGTCATAGAGATACAGATATAGTAAAACACATTCAAATAAATACAAAATCAATTCTAGCTATCTATTGTTATCTCCTATATTCAAGTAGTTGTTATAAACATGATCTGATGACGATTTTGTGGATCCTTCTATAACTCTTATTAAAGTATAACTTGCATGACTGAAATTCATATTCGTTACCACTTGTTAGCAATTTTTCAGTCGAAATCTAAGCAGAGCAGCGACAATGAAAGCCATTGCAGGAGAAAAATGGCACAGACCAATTGATGTGAGAGCAACATAGAAGCACATAGTCCTAATTATGACAGCAATGTTGTTAAATTCATGAAATGTGTCATATGGTCCTAATGGAAGAAATGCAGCTAAACTCATGAAGATATTCATTTATTCCCCACATTAGTGTTTAACAGATTTATCCTCCAGCCTTTAGTCATATAAATGAATTCCAACTGACCTCAACAATCTGACGAGTACAGATGTGAAACTATAGCATCACTCTTTCTAAAACACTTCTAGCTAGTTTAATGAACTACTAAAGCATCTTTCTGTACCATCTTTTCAGGAAATACCAATTTCTGCGCTGGAAAAGTACGTAGGTGATAGATAGTAGTAACACCTCAGTCACTCGGTCTCCCTAGGAATTGTTCAGATAGGTCAGCTTATTGGCTAGAGCTCTCAAGGTTTTGTCCTGTGGAAGGTATCACCTGGAAGGTGTAAGGGATTATCCTTTCTACAGATGCGGCACCCTTGTCTCCAATCTGAGGCAAGTTCCAAAACAAGTAGATTGATGTATTCATGTATGTAGTTTTTCTTTCATGTTTAGAAAACAGCTAAAAGAGAATGATACTAGAGCTGCTAACCTTGGGATTCGGTAATTTTTTCTTCAAGGACTGTTGATGCCTTACTCTGTACCATTACTATATGTGGAAAGATTAATGTTAAGACACTTTTAGACAAGATCTAGCATTCCTAAGAGTTGATTAATTTTAGTAGCACATAATTCACATCAAAGCACATGATGAGAATTTAATCCCACGTGTGTTGGAATTAAATCAGGTCTGTGCATGTGTAGTTTTTCTTGAATTTCAGATCATAAGAGATCTATCCTTGGGATGCATTCTAATATCTAACCAGGTCAACCGATTTTGTAACCTGTCCACGAAATTAATTATCTATATGATCATAGTTTGAATTGATTTGATTATTTTACAGAAGTCCACGAAAGTCCCCTGATTAAGTTCCCTTTATCCCTTTACTACAATGTGTTTTCTAATTCTAGCTGTAACTCGTAGATAGATCTGTTCATGGTCTAAGTAGCCCCAGTCTGTTTTACAAGGCCTGGCCTCGATAATTGGGCTGAGACTTGATCCTGAGACCAGCCATAGAAAGGCCCGGGTTCTCGGGCCCCCAATTTAATAGCTAGTCATGGCGCGAGTTTTGTCGTGAGTCAGGCCAAATCTTTTTTAAATGTAAAAAATATTAAAAGTATAAAAAAGAATTTAATAGTGTTATTAAACTTGACCAAGCGGGTTAGTTTTAAAACCTCCCGACTTAACTCGAATTTTTAATTAAACTCTGTGGAAGCTAGTTCAACTTAAATCGATTAATTTCAAGAGTTCAAATGCAACCTTAATAATCTGTAAAAACATGACTTAATTTTTTTTTTAAATTCCAAGATAACTATTTGTTTTTAAATATTGAGACAATGATAGATTGTATCGACCCTGGTCCCCCCGCGATTCGGGTCATGGACTTTATTAGGTTTAATAAAAAAAAATTATAAACTATTTTTTTATTATATGATAAAAATAAATACTCACAAAATTGAGTACTAACCTAAAAATAGACACTTATTTGAGATTGTGATAATACAATAGAAAGAAAATACAAATAAATCATGCAATCTATTTCTCAACCAATCTAATATTGAAGGATAAAATAAAAAAAATTAAAACAATTAAAGCGCAAGAAAAAAAAAGCATATTCAATCAGTGACTAAACTCATCAAACCCGTGAATCGAGTAACTTAGGCTAGCACGCCGAACCTATAAACTGGGTTAATTATAATTTTTTTTAAAACTATTTTTTATTTAACTATACGATAAAAAAATAAACAATCGCAAAATCGAACACAAACTCAATACCAAGATGCTTTTTTGAAATCATGATAACCTTGTATAAAGCAAAATGAAATCAATTATGAAACTAAATTTTTAATTAATCTAATATCTATGGATGAAATAAAAAAAAATTAATTAACAAGTTAAACTCACCAAACTCACGAACTAGGTCAACCAGCCAAACCTGTGAATAGATCTATGAATTTTATAAAGTTTAATAACATGACTTTTCTTTGAAACAATTTTTTTAAAAAAATATATGAGAAAAAAATAGATACTAAAGAAATCAAGTTCAATAAAAAAAAAAGACATTCCATGAAACTCGTAAACTGGGGCAACCTAGATTACCCTAGTATAAATGCCAACTCTATAGAAAAATACATAAATTATGAAGTTAAATTCTCAATCATTTTAATATTAAAAGATGAAATCAACAAAAATAATTTTTTTAAAAAAATCATAACAAAAATTCAATAACAAGAAAAAAATAGAAAAAATGAAGCAAAACATTGTAATCCATAGTGTAATGGGTGTAGGTGTCCATACCTTTTAGTTTTTTTTTTTTTACTTTATAAAATTTAATAACATGATTTTTCTCTAAAACTATTTTTTAAACTGTATGAGAAAAAAAAATAAACCATAAAAAAACAAGTTCACTAAAAAACAGAAAAAACAAATCTCACCAAACCCATAAACAAGGGCAACCTAGTGGCTCTGACAAACTCGCAAATCACACTAATCTTATAAAAAGATAAAATAAAAAGAAATAAGTTACAAAGTCAAATTCTCAACCATCCAAATATTAAAAGATAAAATAAAAAAAATTTAAAAACAAAACATTATGGAATATTATTGTAATTTACAGTGCAATAGATATAAATGAATAATGATTTCCACACACCCTTTAGTTTTTTTTGTTAATTAACTTAATTGCCCATACTTTTCTATGAGTATGGTTAAAATGATTATAATCTAATTCTTTTATAATAGAAATTGGGAATAAATTCATAATATTACATAGTTAAACTAGTCAAAATCCTATTAAATCATTTTTTTTAAGATATTGTTGTTTTAAATTATTTTTAAAACTATGTGACGATGATGTTTTAGAACAATACATCAAAGTTGATACATGGGCTATAATTCAGCTAGGTTTAATAGTTTTGTTTTTCTGAACTCATGCTCACAAGAAAAAATAAAATAAAATTTAGAAAAATACAAATAAAATAAATCTAATAAAAAGGTTGAATGAAAAATAGCAGCTGCTGTTATTTGAAAAAAGATCCGAGGTCTTATCCAAAAACATGTTTTAAATAAATAAAAATCAATTAAATAATTTTCAGGATTTTTTTTTATATAACATATCATAATAAATATAAATTAAAATTGAAGATCACTTTATCAAGCATAATTCTTTTTAAGTAATCTATATAGAGTTAAATTTATTTATATTGAAAATACAAACATTGATTTTTCTAATCTTAAAAATCATTTCATAACCTATTATAGTCTAAAAACATCTAAAAAAACATAATTAAAATTTTACAAAGTCAATCTATCAACCTACAAAACTTGTAAGTTAATTTAAAAATACAAAATCAAACCAAATTATTTTCTTTTCTAACATCCAATTTTTTTTTTTGTTAGATAAAGATAAAAAAACACTTTAATAAAATATTTATTGTAAAATAAGACCCACCAACATCAATAACAAGTGCATTGGTTATCTAAATGAGTACATTCAGGAACTCTCTTTCTATGTAAATGTTTTTTATCCCATCTTCTCTCTTCTCTGTTAATATAGTGTCTCGTGATAAAGTTGCGGTTATTTTTTAAAATGTATTTTACTTAAAAATATATTAAAATAATATTTTTTTATTTAAAAAAATTATTTTTGATATCAATCATTAAAATAATTTAAAAACATAAAAAAATTAATTTAAAGTAAAGAAAAATAATTTTTTAAAAAAATGCTTTTTAAACATAAAAATAAATAAATAAATAGTATGAGAACTAAAATAAAACTTTGGATAAAAAATGAACTTGACCAATAACCGAAGGCAAAATTCCTGCAAATTGCGTTGATAAAACAATAAAAAAGATAAACAATTGTCTCCTCAAATTCAATTTCAATCCTTCTATTTTCATTTGTTGTGGAATTTTAAAATTTGAACTCTTCCAAAATCAAGTATCAAGGCAACTTCGAAAAAATTATCATGATCAATCTTGAATAAATTCAATGTGATATAATCAAATTTTTTTTTAAGAAAAAATTGCATGACTAGAAAAAAGAGAGACTTAATAGTGCCTGAAAAACCAAAATTTATAATGTTTTTACTGGTTTCAATTAAGGTCCCTCTATTTGTACAGGTATACTCGGAGACATTCTAGGTTAGCTGGTTCAATGATTGAGCACCAAGGCTATTCCACAAGTCCCTAATGCCAATGGGAAATATTTTTGTTGCTAAATGCTCCTCCCTTTTCCCTTTAATCAATTAAGGCCCCTCTATTGAATATTAATTTATAATAGGTGGACTTTAATCACAAGTCACTTAATACAATGTGCTGCATAGCTAAACCAGCTATGTCAAGTGTACATTTGTCGAAATATATGTTGGATTTATTTGCTCGAGTGTCAAGGAGAAACTCATTCAATTCCAAACATAATGCTTGAATCTCGTTATAAAATTGTTTTTAGCAAGGTGGAATTTAATGGGTGTGTTTAGAAGTGCGGTTGAACTGTATTTTTTAAAAATTTAATTTGTTTTTGTTTTAAATTGTTTTTCTTGTATTTTTGAATTGTTTTGATGTGTATATTAAAAATAAATTTTAAAAATCAACAAAATTATTTTAACTTATTTCCAAGTAAAAATTATTTTGAAATATAATTTCTACCACACTCTTAAATATACCAGTTACTTAATTAGTACTACTTGTAAAAATATTTTAGATCTTAGTAGACATGTAAGAATTTTAAAAATCCCTTCAAATATATCTATTTATACATTAATTTTGGTTGACAAAAAATATTAATTGAGCACTAAACAAAAGTCTTAAAACTGTTGGCGGGAAGCCATTCCTGCAGTAAAAGTCTAATAGAAGTTATAACTTTATTAAACTATGGGTAAAAGGTGTTAATTTTTTTAAAAAATTATTGGTTAAAATAGAATTAGCCACTAAATAAATTATTCTGTGCTCAGAGTTTCTTAATAAAATTGAAGAGCTATTTAAATATTTTTGTTAGTTAAATTTAATTAAGTTTTTATTTAATTATAATAAAAGCTAAATGATATAGAGAAATCACTAACATTTCATTGTGAATTGTAATAATAGTTTCATATTCAATTTCTTATCTTTTCACTAGTGGATAAACATTTCTTTAGCTTTCTTCTACAAGGACAATCAAGTTTTCTTAATTTTCAAGTACAAGTAAATAATGATTTTATTCACATGAAAGACAAAAAAGAAACTTTACCTTTGGGGGTATATTGGTATTTTTACATGGGTATTTTGTATAATTAAAAGGATCATGGGGGTGTCTTAGTATTTTCACATTGTATTTTATATTTTTTAATCAAAAACCTGTTGTAATGTGTTCCATACGCCCCAGCGAGTGGGCGCCCTCCGCACCATTAAGAAGGTGCCTGAGACGCTTTCCGGTGGCCAAATCTATCCATCCATTGTATCACTAGAGCGTCGCATGTAGACATCACGGTTGGATTGTCGCTGATAATCAATTGTTTGAGTTTTTTTTTTCATTTCTCTATCTTGACAACTATTGTGCTCTCTTTCTTTGTTTTTTACTTGAATCTGACATGGGTTGCCAACCCGCTTGCCTTGGGCCTAGCAACCATTGATGATGCCAGACCCAGACGCTTGGATCTAGCATGGCCGCCAGACCCAAGAGCTTATTAAAAAAATAAAAAAAATTAATTAGAATTTATGTTTAGAATACTTCAAATTGTTAATTTTTTTAAAATTAATGGTTAAAATAGAATTAGCCACTAAATAAATTATTCGGTGCTAATTAAGAGTTTCTTAATAAAATTGAAGAGCTATTTACATATTTTTGTTAGTCAAACTTAAGTTTTTATTCAATTTGTA
>Ga0325414_1007261_pt1 | contig 11751 bp, 2 predicted proteins | sample PopdelMetagenome_8_FD_206183 | JGI IMG/M metagenome (GOLD analysis project Ga0325414, IMG submission 206183) | Populus deltoides microbial communities from Bellville, Georgia, United States - Leaf-PdKOR-R3 | ecosystem: Host-associated > Plants > Phyllosphere > Phylloplane/Leaf | place: USA... | reverse complement strand
AGCGCGGCGGGCCAGGCCAAACTCTAGTAGTGACTAGCTATAACTAAAACATGAAATATTTAAATATTACAGCTAAATTTAATGACTAAAATTTAAGCGTTTCCTGAATGTAATTAAACGCATTTACCACAGCACCTGAGTTTCATATAATGGGCTATTATGCATAAAGAAAAAAAGACCAATCTTTGTTTGAACATCAACCAAATACGTTGGAGTGTTCTACGGCTCATTAAAGCATTCCCAGCATTTGAATCTCCCACAGGGGCTTCATCCATATATTTACAAATACAGTACATGTTTTTTTCCCCAGTAGATTTGCAATGTTTTACATATAAATAGCAAAGTTTTTCAGGTGGATTACAATGTTATTCAATCCTTATTTCTAAGCAAAAAGCCAATATCTTGGTTTACATACTAAAACTTAATGTCTTAAAAACTACAATACGGCAACTTATCTGAGAGATGCATCTAATTGTTAAAGAAATCAGTTATAGTTTCCACGTTTTCAATGAAATGCTTCGCTTCTGTTGACAGCAGAAAAGTTTAGTGCAGTGGTGGCTAATTAATGGCATCCTGGGTCCTTGTGCGCATGTAAGACCCATTTTTCTGTGTGGGCTACATAGTTAGATCTCTTCAGAGACTGTGGTCCTTTTCCTCATGGAGCCCACATGCAGAGCCTGCTAGACAGGAGATACCAAGCCATGTAATTATGATATAAGCAACCTCACCACGGCCATTGTTTAATTACTTGCAGGGTTGAAGAATCCAAGTCGACGCCTTCTATGTTCACAGTGAGAAGAAATCAGGTGGGTCTTATTTTCACTTTCTATTTTTGAGAGAATGATTGGACTGAAGTATGAATTTCTATTGAATATATCGTAATTGTGATATAAACAAAGCATAATTGGTTGCAATTCAAATCTGAATCGACACTAAATTATTTGCATAAATGAATTTTAAAAATAAAAATTATATTTCCTAAATCCTTGCATGAAACTAATGAGTTTTAGCTGGGAGCTACTGTTTTTCTTTCTCTGATGCCCCAGAATTCTATACCATATATTGCATGCCTATCAATGAATAGATAAAGTTCTGCAAAAAAAGAAAACATGTATATGAGAGAAATCAGAGAAAGAGAGGGATGATCTATAATTAATATCAAGCACATAAATTAATACACACAGAATTCTTTTCTTTTCTTTTCTTTGCATTCAAGAGGAGACTTCGGTATATTAGTTTCCAAATCATCCCCATATTTGTAGAGTAAGCCGATCGTTATTAGTGAAAACGAAAAAAAGACGCACCAATATAAGCTTGCTTACATGAAGGGATCATATATATTGCATCTCCTTAAAGTAAATCTATAAAAATGGAGATGGAAATCAATAAATACAACACCAGAAAGAGAAATATCAAGAAGAGAATAAATGCTTGCACTTCGAGGGAGTTGTGGTGGAAGCGGATGGTGCTTCTACATGAGTACTACTTGACCTCTCTTGTTGCTTCTTCCACCTCTCAATTTCCTTCGACAGCAAGCCCTTGCATTCCTCCTCTCTGTCATCACGATCACTTTCCTTCGTGACTCGAACAAGCTTTCCATTCTTAAAATTGTAACCTATGTTAAAACACATCTTCTTGAATATTAATCTTGATCTCTCGATTTTCGATAAAGAATCCAGGAGAAACAATGGGAGCTTTATCCTGACTGTTTCCTTAAGGCTCTCTCCCCTTTTCCTTCCGAGAGGGTTTTGGGTTTGTCGCTAGGAAGTGACGTACGGCGAATACAAGAAAATGATGATCACTTTAAGAATAAGTTAAGTCACAAGCAAACGAGTGATGGGATAAGCTAATTCGAGCCTAAATATCAGAATCATCACTATATATATATATATGTGAAACGTTGCTTCAATAAATTTTATCCTGCCCAACAAACTTCCACGCGCTTCTCTCCATCTTTTGCCTGCTTTTTAAGGCAGCAGTTCTTACGTTAATATCAGATATTTATGTGCCTCTGCTTAACAGTTAAACTTTAATTTCTGTAGAATGATCTTTCAATATGATAATGCAGCCACCATATATATATATATATATATATAATGAAGTAATAAGTGTTCAATATATAATAGTAATTATATGTAATAACAGTAAATTAATTAAATGAAGGGATTAATTATTATTAATTCTATTTATTTTCCCCACAATTAGATTCAACTTAAAATTGGTTCCATATTGCGAAAAGCTAATCGTTTTTAACATATGGTGGCATGTTAGAGACTAATTAATTATATAGCGATAAATGATTTATTATAAACAGTTTTTTTATATTAAATTTCTATATAAAATGATCGTATATTAATCTATAAATAATTGAATTAAACATAGATAATATAAACTTTAAATTAATAGTAACTATTTATTCAAAATTAATATGTAAGGTTTGTTATGTTGTCTATTCGGAAGCTTAATTTTTTTTCAAGTGAGATAAATCTCTAATAATTTGGCCATCATAAATTTCTTTTATTTTCCTCTCACTTAACAAAAAAAAATAAAAAAGTTTGTGTACATGCATGGTGTTATTCCCACTAACTTATAAAAAAAGCAGAATTGTACATTGCATTTGCTTATTCAAAAAAAAATTTTTAGCAGGTGTTTGTAAGTATAGTAGTGATTATTTTTTAAAATATTTTTTACTTGAAAATTAATTAAAATAATATTTTTATTTTTTAAAAATTATTTTTAATATTAATATATTCAAATAATTTAAAAAAATATATATATGAGTTATATTTTTCAGAGAAAAAAAACAAGAGAGCATTTGTAAAATATATGAGTCCAATATATTGATCTGGACATAACTCAAGCCGGGCCCAATAAACGACCCATTTAAGAATAGCCTATCAACCAATAAAAGGCTGAGGAATGAGAGATCATTTGAAATCATTTTTATTTTGTTTTGTTTTTGATTTCATTGTTTTAGAAAGGAAAAAAGACAACTTTTTTTTTTTTAAATACCCAACGATTACCATCCCCATTTTCTGGAATTAAATTAAAAAAATGACCGGAATTATTTCGCTTACAAAAATTACGAATTCTATGGTATTTATAACTACTTGAACCAAAACAAAATTCCATTGTTTAATAATTTTTCAATATTAATAAGCTAATAGAGACGAGAGCTTTTTATGAGTTTCGATGGCTCTCACTGGCTGAAGTATGTTGAGCTCTAATTGCCTCATTAATTATCAAGAGAAGATTAATTGACCTTCAAGTTAATTTGGAGGAGGCCAGCTTAGATGGATTGAAATCATCTTCAAGATGAAATTATGCCAAAATAATATGTGTGGAATCAATAATTGAAATACGAAGAATTTTAGGTGGCTACATTAATAATATTAAAAATTAAATCAAAATTTTGAAGCGGACTTTGGATTTTTCAAAGTTTTGAAGGCTACAAATTCAATAGCAAAAATATCAAGAATTCAAATTCCTGACTGCTATATTAAAAAAACTTTTGATATCATATATATTAAAGCATCATTTAACTAAATAAATAGAAGCAATATTATATAGACGAATTAATTAAATATACAAAATTATCATGCAATATAATTGATGTGATAATTATACATACTCTTTTTGCTTAATAACAATATTTAATATCTAAATGATCCACAATTCGCTAGTTGCAAAAATATATGTTTTTTGTGAAGTGTTAATAAAGTTTCTAAACCTGTTTTGTTTTTCTTTTACATAGAACATGCATGCTCGAACCTAAGACCTTTTCAGAAAGGAGTGGTGAAGGATGTTACTTACCTTTTATGCATGGACATATAGCTTATTGCATTATATGCATCGTGATTTCATAAATCAATACACTTACTATGTGGTAATATTTCCCATAAATCAATCCACTTGATTAATAAGTTGTGATAATTCTTAAAGATATTGATTTTCCAATCCCAGATGAGTGAAGGAGCTATGGAAACCCCCTCTTTTGGATAACAAGCTGCTATAACTATTGAAAAGGTGAATAGAGTTTGGAAAAAGAATTGAAATAGCCTTAGCTTATGATTTGGGTTCGGCAGCAGAGGAAATTCTTATACAAGTTCTTGTTACAGAACAATCAACAACTTACAATAAGAATATTAAAATAATTAGCAGTAATCAAATTATCTAACTTTGCATGTATTTATTGTTCCTCCTCTCCATTCGGGCATATGATCGTTGCTGCAATCCATGCAGTTGCCTTTCCCACACTTCCCTTGGAAACCTGTTCTTCCTATCCTCCAACGGCAGCCCTTCAAACGCAAATCCTCCAGAATTAACCAAGCCCAACTCGTAATCATGCATTCTACGAGAAACCGGGTCAGACAATGTCTCATAAGCCTTTTGAAGCTCAACAAACCTCTTTGTGGACTCTTCTCTTGCTGATGGAGTACATACATCTGGGTGGTATTGTAGAGCCATGCCTCTATAAGCTTTCTTGATCTCATCAAACCCTGCATTATGTGATCCAAGAGAAAGAACTTCATAAAAGTTTATCTTTTTCCGAAATGCTACTTCATTCTTGCACAAGTTTGTCTTGTGCTTATAGGATTTTTGCCTTGACCTTGTTTTCTGAACCATATTAATAGGAAACTTACTTGCTGTATCGAGATTTACATGCAAGAACATCTCCATATTATTGAGAGAAAGAATTAAGGATCTGGGAAAGAGTGTAAACTATGAGTGGAAGAAATAGAGTCCTTATGTATATGCTAGTTTGCATCTATGCATACTAATCAAATATATTTATATCTGTTCAAAACTAGGTAATATTTCCACGTTTTGAAATATAGTAGAAAGCCGTTGAATATAATTTTGGCATGGAGTCATTGTTCTTATTATTGGACCTGCCTACCTTCTCGCTCTCTCTATATATATAATCATATTTTTTTGTCTTTACTTTTCTGAAGAAAAAAAATTGAATGATCTTAATTAACTATGTACGTGCGTTTAATTATTTGTCCTGTAGAGCTAGCAGATTCCTTGGACGAATAATTCAACACGACCATTAACAACAATAAACAACAAGAACGACAATATTTTGCATGAATATTATAAATGTTAATGACAGTGAAGATCCCAAGTTATACGTGGGTCCATTAATCTTTTTTTTTAAAAAAAAAAACATAATAGACGCAAAGCAAGAGGCAAAGTTAATTTCTATGCTTTTCGGCAAGTGGTCAAAGTAACAACTGGGTTCTTCCAGTCTCCAGTAATTACGAACCATATATAAGAACAATATATATGAAGCCAAAAATACTGAAACCTGTGGCTGTGTATGTATCAGTATATGTAATTACTTGTTCAGAATCAGAAACCCGTACAACTTGATGTGCAATATCCCTAGCTCTTGGCTAACTTCAGAAAACTAAAGATAAATTTAGAGGTTATTAGCACGTTACTGCTTGCAATGATCCAGGGCCTCTTGCACAAAATTAAGAAAAAAAGGAAAGGGAAGGAAGAAAAGAAAAACAGACAAGCATTGAATAATTAATTTAATATCATATGCTGGACCAGGTTAAAGTGTTGTTCTTTGTCTTTTTTTTTGTTTCATCATCGTTGCTACATGCATATAAAAAGAGAGAAAGAGAACAAAATACCTTAAAATCTAAAGTATTTGCAAGTTGCTTGAAGAGTTGAAGTGGTTTTTGTTTGTCACTTTGCTTAATAGCAGCCGATTTCGTATTCATTTGAATTTCTTACCGCGTATTGGGTGGATTACAACTAATTTCTCTTTTCTGCCGGCCAGGTTCTGGTGTCATGTGTTCTCCCATATAATTTAGGTAATTAACCATCTTCAATGCACCTTCTTCCTTTATTTCAATCGAAAAGAACAATAACTCTCTCTCCTCTACTCTCTAGTACTTCAGAAATCAACTGTACACGTGCACAATAATTAACAAAACAACTAAAATAGATATAGGGTTGGATTTACTATTTTAATTTTTATATATATACTGTAAAATAATTATTTTTTCTTTTATTTTTATACTTTTTTTCCGAATCAAACCCTTATGTAGTCTAATTAGAATAAATTAGACTTAAAATTAAGGTATAAATACAAAATTGAAAGATAGCATACTAAAATATAAGAAACATGGAAAATATATAGTTAATCCCATATTAGTGATAATTTTTTATTTTAGTTCAAAAGTTCATCTTTTCCGTTATTCAGTCATTGAGTTGGAGAGATGAGAGAAATACTTGCTTGGAAATGACAAGGAAAGAAAAAGTTATTGATTTGATCACTTTACGGTGACGAAACTCGTCTTTCATGAGTTAAAGAATTTCATTCGATGAGAAAAGTTTAATTGTCATGAGTTTTGTTTATAAACACGCCTTTAAAAGAAGCTCATGTTTCATTTTGATCTTTTTGATTAAGTTGATTTTTGTTTTTATGTAATTTTGGGGTTGTTAGATAGTTTAGGGTGGTTTGTATGGGGTTTCTAAAGTGTTTTTCAGATGAAAATAATTTTTTAACCCAAAAAATCCACCCCTTGAATTTTTGGCAACCTTAGTGGTAGCCAAATTAATTCTATACAGCGGTAGGCAACCCTTTTTTTTCAACAAAAGATAGGGATGGATGATCGCTTGTTTAAAAAAATAAAAACAAAAACTAGAAAGGGCATAGACCCGTGCGCTTGGGCTTTGTTTTTTTGTTTTTTAGGGTTTTTTTTTGAAATTCCATCATTTAATGTTGGATTTTTATTGAATTTTTTCATTGTATATTTTTTAATGTTTGGTTGATTTTAAATGGATTTTTATATATATTTTTTTAGCATATAATAAAACAAAATAAAAATAAATAAGTTGATACCAGTGGAATCCATAACTCAAATCAAGAGTTTAAAAGTTTAACTTGGGTTAACTTAAAATATTTCTTTTTTGTTCCTTGATTATAATTTTTTTAATCTACCAGATCAACAATGACACGTTAAAAAAACTTCTATATGTTTTAATTTGAAACTCTGGCCAGACAAAAGTCGAGTTGAGATTTTTGAAGTTTGATTTATTGAATCGGGTTTAATAATAATATCAAAAAATTTTATGTAATTTATTGAATTGAATTTAATAACAATATAAAAAAAAAAATTATGTGATCTAAATATTAATTTTTTAGATTAATTTTTTTTCCATGCAATGTAATCAGGAAGTATCCTAGTTGTTACCGGATGACATTGAACCAATTAATAATCCAAGTATAAAAGACAAATCAAACGATGGTCAATCCCGCCAGCTTCTTGAAGATTGACTCATTAATTATGCCTTGGCCTTGTATATTCATACTCACCTGGTAGCATGCATAAATGAAAATAAGGAGGCAAATGGAGGTCCATAGAATCTTCATGAAAGGAGGAAATCTATGAAGTCAAGCACCCCTAAATGTAATCTTTATCGAATTTTGTTTTAAAAAAACCGGAACTAGTTCAAACCGACCGGTTTTGATTTGGTTCGGTTTTTTAGGATAAAAACCGATTCAAACCGGTTTGGCTCGGTTTTTTCCTGTTTTGCTCGATTTTTTCGGTTTCAAACTTATAAAACCGAAACCGAACCGTTCAGTTTTTTAAAAATTTTAATCGGTTTTTTTTCACGGTTCGATTTTGTTAGTTATTTTTTTTTTCTTGATTTAATCAGTTTTTCAGTTTTTTTGCACACCCTACCTAAATGAAAGCAATATTGGCACAACGCGCTATCTTTATATTTATGAAAACAAAGTTTATGAGATGGATTAATGTGGTCAAGACAAAGTATGGATTTTGAAATGCATTCATTTTGGCATGCAACATAATTTCTTAATATGAAGACACTTGGGTCATCCCTGAGCCCAACTCACCAAACTTGTGTCTAGATTTGGTCTCAGGGTTCCCACCATCCATGTGCTCAGACTAAGAGACATGACCCACAAGTTTTATTGCCCATGGTTCATGGCCATACACCATGATCTGTCTTCTATGGTCGGACAAGACTTGTCTCATCGGGTCTGGGCGTAGTCTTGGGCCAATGGGTTCAGAATGTCCGTGCCCTAACCCAACTACTTGGGTTCTTTCCTACCTACCAGCCCTCTGTGTGATTAGTGTTTTGTATTTAATGTTAAACATGACCTCTTGTCATAACAAGATACACAGGACGGTGATTAAACATGTTTATGCCTAGAACCCGACCCAACTGACCATGTTATTTTACAATTAACAATGTAATTACTCATCATTATTAAAGGTTATTACCTCACGTAATTTTCTCTAAAACAAGTAATCAATTCTCACTCTTTCACTCTGGACCATATAAAAGTTGGCACCCTTTATGAGTATACAAACACACATTAATCACAAGTTTGCTTATTTTTATGCTTTAAAAATATTTGGGATTTTTTTTTTATTTTAAATTAATATTTTTTGATATTTTCAGATTATTTTGATGTTCTAATTTTGATGTGTTAATATTAAAAATAATTTTTAAAAAATAAAACAATAATATTATTTTAATATATTTTTAAATAAAAACATTTAAAACCTTAATCATTATCATAGTATTCTCAAACATTCATTTAAGAAACTAATCTCAGAGCGTTTAAACTTAATTGCTTTGTTATTAAAAAAAAAAAAAAGAGTTAAAGGTTATGTTTCAGAAAATATCTGACGTTTCAGAAAAGCTTAATTTGTCTCGAAGTTTTTCTTGTCTTTCAAAACCATAAAGTTTTATTATATTAGATACAAATTTCATTCAATACATAATATCATTTTTATATATAATTTTAATGCAAACTGAATTTCAACAGCTCGTTTAATTGAATGCTTAATTTCGACTTTTTTAATAACTATTTATTTTTATCCACGTACCAAAGCTTTTTCCTCATCCACTCCTTTTCTCTCATCTTTATCACCAACGCCAACCTCTCAGCTAAATAAATCCTAAGAAATAATATATAGTTGTTTTATTTTTGGGAAAATGTTTTAAATTTTTTTCCTATCAGAATAAAAGCACATATATATTAGCTTTTTTAATTATGTAACAAAACTAAATTTATCTTTAAATAAAGTAAAGAAATCATATCTTATTAATTGATGTATCCAGAAGTCTCCATGAGTGGGATTTGGAGCTAGGTAAATGTTTGAGAGAAAAAAAAGGGTAGTAAACTCGGTTAGATCATCAGTTTAATGAAACCACAAATTATTTCATGCATTTTCTTTCCTGAAAAATCAATATAAATCCTTGTTGATAAATATGATTTTTAAGATTAATAGATTTTAATTATAGGCGAAGTCAAATTGGTCCCAGATTATCGCATGAATATTGTCCAATGGTAGAGTGAATGACATGTACAGGAAGGATGAGGAGAATTACAACTCAATCTCTTTAGCCTCCAAGCCCTAGCAGCCGCTTGGACAATTCAAGATGACAGTAACATGGCAAATCATATGTTAGCGACAGAACAGAACACGTGAAAACGTAAACAAGGTGTCATCAAAATTTCAACACAAACGTTCAATCGTTGACGTTGATATGCTATTCTTTTTTAACCCCTTTTTTAATCTTTTCTTTTCCAGGTTCAATCAAAGTCTTAAAAGCGAGCTAGCTATGATCTAGTCTATTCTTTTATGGAGTGATCAGCGATATTCGATGATGGGGAAATATGTTTAAAAGTGATGCTTACCAAACTCTTTGATTGCATATCACGTGCTTCAATCTCCTGAAAGCTCGCTTGGTTGTCTGCTCTAACAACGTAAGAAGGTTATGATCATGGACAAATTAAGAACCAGAGCATTCCATATATGTGAAGACTCACTGAGCTAGTCTACCATGTAAACTTAAATTTGTTTTGATGACTAATGTTCAAAATCAGTAGACAGCTTGAAGGGAATTTTAGGACTCGAAGATTGATCCTAAAAGAGAAAGGGCCTTGCTAGATATCAAATATATATTGATTTAATTGATGGGCAAGAACAGTCAAATAATTGGATATTGTTCAAAGAGCTTGTTCAAGATGGATTTTTAGATGAAATAGCGTTGCTCGAATTCTTGAGAGAATATATATACTCATAGCATAGAGAGAGTGAATCTTGAGTTTATGTTCTCCATGACCATAACAAAAAAACCATTCCTAAAATAAATGGAGGATAATAGAGTTTTGCCCATGTAGGGCCGTCGGAAAATTGAACCACAGAGTATAAAATAATTGAGATCAAAATGTGTTTCATGCAACTAAACCATGGCAGGCACTGTATATATCCTATCATTGCCACAAACAAAACATGATCAAAATTCGAATTCACACGGTACCACTGAAACCGAAATTTGTGAAGAAGTGGGCAAAAACAAAATGAAGCGTGGTAGCACTTGCAGTTGTTCCCTATTTCCATGCAAACACAATCTTCCAAGCATTTTATGTACATGGAATTTTTCTCTCGAAGGGGTCACCTCCTTCAAAGTTCTTTTAGACACGGTAAATAAGTGAGGACGAGCCATTACTGATGTTTAAGCCATGTAAGTTTATGTATACAAGGGGAACACTAGGGGCAGATTATCAGCATGTGAACTTCAATCAAAAACTAAAACATTCAAATATGCATCCGCCTTGGTAGTGCAATCACCATGCATGACAATTTTCAGTGTCATACTCATGACCTTGAATAATTGGTGGTCGAGTAAATCAGCAACTACTGCTGGTCCAAGAGCAGCCACACTCTTTTCTTTTTATTATTATTTATGTTTTATTCTTTATTTTAATAGCCCATATATTCTCATACTAGTTTTAGCATGCTGATACTAAATCCTTTCCAACCATGGATCAAACATGTTCAATAGTTTTATTACTTTTATTAATTCAAAAGACGAGAAAAATGAAAATCAGTTTGATAAAAAACATGAAACGAAACCTTATTTATCTACTTCATATATATTTTCCTCAGTTGAGATTCTCTAAGATACAGGGAGCGCAAGAAGAACCATCCTGCCTTGGAGGGTGCTCATACGCAAGTACTGTTTGATGTGAATCTAGTCTTTCAAGCATGGAAGTGTCTGGACTCTCGAGGGCAATTATGTATCAAATAGAAAGCGGAGACAGTAGCTGAAGAACACTTTTCCCAGGAAAGTGAAAACAACAAAATCTCTCATGTGATCATGGTCGTTTTCACACCGCCCTTTTACAGCAGGTATACCCTATCGAAAGAAAGGGACATATTACCTGCATGAACCACAAGAATTTTCTTGCACTCCCATGAAAGAACTAGAAGAAAGCCAAAGCCTAATGAAATACCTCTAGTCTAAAGGAAAGCAATGTGGCCATTAATTTAACCTGCAAGAATGTGGGGTCTCACTAACATGGGTTTTTCTTGGTGCTTTTTGCTGACAGTGGCCACTCATGCTTACCGCGCTCACACATCTACCACAGACCAATTCACTTGTCGTCGATCAATAAATAATAGAGCTCTCTCTCTCTCTCTCTCTCTCTCTCTCTCTCATTTATTGTGGACTATATATATTGTTTTTAGCACATTTTAAAACAAAATATTAGAGAAGTAACACAGTTCAAAAAATTTAACAAAGTAGCATAGTTTTACTTGTCAATGTTTCGAACAGTAACATAATAACATCTTTTAAAATATATTAAATGAGTAGGAGAGATTATAGGAAAAAAATTTAATAAAAATAAGACACTGAAGATAAACTGAAACTCTAAATATCATATTAATATATTAATAATATCAT
>Ga0325414_1007256_pt1 | contig 11757 bp, 3 predicted proteins | sample PopdelMetagenome_8_FD_206183 | JGI IMG/M metagenome (GOLD analysis project Ga0325414, IMG submission 206183) | Populus deltoides microbial communities from Bellville, Georgia, United States - Leaf-PdKOR-R3 | ecosystem: Host-associated > Plants > Phyllosphere > Phylloplane/Leaf | place: USA... | reverse complement strand
ATATATATATATATATATATATATATATATATATATATATAGAAGAACATACTATTAATATATACAATTAGAAATATGGGGATATATTACTGACTTGCCTATAAGAAAAAAATTGAGCTATTTACCCAAAGACTAATGAAAAATAAAAGGAGTTTCTCATACTATATTTATTAAAGAAGAAAAAAGTATTATAGGTTTTGATGTTCCTGGCTAGCCACTTCTAATTAATTCTTTATTTTTTACTTCTTAAAATTTATTGTCAACATCTTTTAAAAAAAATAAAAAAAATATAATGATACAAATAGATCCTAAAATGTTCTTATTCACTTGTTTTTTCTTGACTAATTATCATCTTATCGGTATTTGTACCTAGAAAGTTTGAGTCTTAATGGTAACAATTATTTTTATAACACTTTCTTTTTCTATTAAATATATATAAATTTATTTATGTGTTTTAGTGTTAAGAGTTTGAAATAAAAAAATTTATTTTTTTTTATGATTTTAGGTTTGAATTCTTTGATTATTAATATTAATAACTACTGGAAATTTACATGGTTGTTAATTTTAGAATTTATAAGGATTAGTTGAGGTGCGTGTATATATAAATAAATAAATAATTAATATCTGTAAATTTGGTGTTGAATGCCATAAATCATCTTTTATATTCTTAACAACTCTATCAGAGCAGCACACGTTTAGTTCAATCGTGCAAAAGTGGTCACCTTGACGTGAAAGAAAGTTACAAAGTATTTGTTTATTATAAATATTTATGCATAGGAGGGAGGGAGGGAGGGAGAGTCGATGGTGGAAGGGGTTTGCCAACCACAAGAAAATCTACCTCGTGGAGATGATGATTCTCTGACACGTGTTGGGGACGCTAGGACACGGTTTTGACCGAATGGAGAGGACATTATCATCATATCTTTTACTTTGGTTTGTTGTGTTTCAATGACGGAGCAGATTACTGCTGCGCTTGCTGCCAACTCGGCTGTTAGCTCAGCTGTTTCCCCTTTTCAATGGGCCCCACTCAAATGCTAAATGATGGCACCGTCTTCACTTGTGGACTTGATTTCTCTATTCACCTTGCTAAAGCCCAAGCCCAAGTCTAATCCAATATTAAATGGGCTGTTGTAAGTACATTGTCTTTTCTATTTTTTATTTTTTTGAAAAAAAATAATTAAAAGTGTGTTTGAAATTAAAGTAGTAATGACAGTTCAGAGTTTTTTTTACTTAGAAATATATTAAAATAATTTTTTTTATTTTTTAAAAATTATTTTCGATATCATCATATCAAAACGATCCGAAAACATTAAAAAAATATATATTTTTAGAAAAAAACAATATTTAAAATTTAAGGGAATGCGATTTCAACCGCGTTCCCAAACATGCTCTAAATCATCTTAAGTTCAACCAACAATCTAGTTGGTGTTTTTTTTTTCAATTAGTACGGTATATTTTAGTTTTAGAGCATTTCGTCATGCTATTATATATATATATATATATATATATATATATATATATATATATATATATATATATATATTCAACAAACATAATTTAAGTTCAAATTCAAATATAAACTAACATGAAATTATACATTTTAAATTTCAAACACAAAAAAAGGAATTGAACCAATATAACATGACCAACTCGACGGGTTCAAAAACAACTTAAACGAGTGATAAGAATATTGTTTGACTAAAAAACTCAAGACAATATCTTTTTAAAAAATAATAATATTAAGATGACAACTTATTGAGTCAACCCAGGTCAACCTGGGTTAACTTTCCAAATCCATGACCTAAGTCATAATACCATGATAACTCTAAATAAAGCAAATCAAAACAAATTATAAAGTTCAATTACCCATAAACCTATTATTGAATGAGGAAATTGAGAAAAATTCAATCCTAAAAAAGGACACCTAAAGAGATAAAAGTTCTAAATAAAATTATGAATTTGAACAAAATCACAAAAAAATTATTACCAGTCTCACAAGACCTTTCTAAAATTTAATTATCATAAATTTTTAACCTGAGATATGTAAGGAGACTCCTCGTAAAATTTTAACTCGATTTAATGATCGGATTGAGAGATATAATTGATACCATAAAATTGAACAATATTCTTTAAGAACAAAAAACACTATTTAACCAGAATAGAATGACTAAAATGACTGAAATGGAAGCAGAACATTCTGGCTAGATTTTGGGTGAAATTTCTAAAGTAAACTAAGATTATAAGAAAGATAAAATCTATTTTAATTTATTATATTTTTGAATTGAAATAAAATATATTGGCTGTTCTAGATGAAATGGAATTGAATTGAGAACCTTGACGAGAACATAACAGGTGAAAAAAATTATTTAAGTCTGGAACAAGTAGTATTTCAACATAGCTGCCAGGCTATCCAAATAAAAGTAAATTGGATTCTTAAGAGCATGATTAATGGCTTTGGCTCTCCTCGATAACATAATCTATTGTATTAAACAAATTCATATTATTAATAAAAACTGAAAAGGATTCTAATCACCTATAACAAAAAAATTATCAGTTTTAGTTGAATAGTAGATAAGTCATGCTATATCATAGATCGAGTTAAATTTTTTCCAACATAAAAATAGATGTCCAGGCGATAATATGTCGAGCTAACTAGAGTTACCTTGACTAATTTGAGATTCAGGATACGATATTGAAATAACTCTACAAAAAAAAAATCACAAAGCTTAAAGCCTAAAAACCTAATGTGAAAGGATAAAACTGAAGAAAAAAGCAATTAAAAAAAAAGCAACGTCGAAGAAAAAAACTCGAGTAAATACGGGTTAACATGACTAACCCATAACCTATGATATGAGATCGAGAAAAACAATTTAGATTTTAAAACAAAGAACTTGGCAAAAAGGACTTAAATTAAGTAAAAAAATGCTGGAAAAAACCCGAGTTAACTTGAGTAACCTGCACTTGAGATAACCCAACATAATAAAAACGAGAAAAATTACAAGGCTCAACGGTCGATAATTTAATACCAAATCATGAAACCAGAAAGGAAATCAATTTCATAAAAAAATAAAAGGTTGGGAAAACAAATCAAGTTAATCCGGGTTAACCCACCATTCGTGACATGAGATCGAGATAAACTCACAAAAAATAAAAGTGGAATAAATCACGAAGCTCAAGGTCTAATAACACAATGTTGAATGATGAAATTGAAAAAAATAAATTAATTTTTAATAAAAGACCTAAAAAAGACTAAATTGAAACTAAGCTAATATTCTATACCAATGACCCATGTCATAAGACCAGGATTACATTGTAGAAAGGAAGATATGAACAAATCACGAAGTGTGATTTTCAATCATAAAAATTTAAAAAACAAAAAAAATTGTAATTAAAACAATGAGGACTAAATTTAGTATAGAAACTAAATGAAAGAAAATAATTAGGGACTGAATAAAAAAATAGCAATTAAAAAAATAAGGATCAAAATTGGATAAAAAATAATATAAAATAAAATGAACAAAAAAATAACCAAGAAAAAGATAAGAAAGTAGCAATAAAAAGAATGATAACTAAAATTTGATAATAAATAAATGAAATAAAATGATAAGGGATGAAACTGAAAGGAAAAAAAATCAATACAAGGGTAAAACACAAAACAAAAAAAGCAATAAAGAAATGAGGAGCAAATTGAATAAATAAAATAAAATTTTTAGGGTTGACATTAAAAATAAAATAAAATTTAAAAAAACATTAAAAGCAAAAAAAATAGCAATAAAAAAAGCCAAAATTAATAGATATAGATACTCGAGGACACAATCAATTTTTGAAAGGGCTGGCATGAATTTCTAGGCTAGGAGAGAGAAAAGATAGAGGAAAAGAAAAGAAAAATTACTGGAGCCAACCTCATTTTCGTTGTGCACATGCACTACACCAACGTGAAAAGGACAACACACCGCTCCAAACATTATCGGAGACGACTAATTTTGGTAACGGATGGTCCCACAACTTTTTTTTCATAATATTTAACATTTTAAATTTACCAAATAACCCCTAAGTTAACACAAAAATAAATTAAAAAAAAACTAGAAGAAAGCCAAAAATACCCTTGTAACCATGTGTATATTATTACAAGGGCAATTTTGTACTTGACTATTAAAAAAAGATGAAAAAGCTCCCTATATAAGTTTAATAGTTTTTTTTGCTTTTAATGATATTATTATAATTTTATTGTGCAAATAATAGTAAAAAGACAAAAAAAACTCCTGAACCAAAGTTATATATATATATTTTTTATTTTAAGGGTAACAAAGTTATTTACTAAGAAAAACAAATATGTGTGGACCAATTTATTCCTAACCAATCTTATAAATATCTAATAGATACCTTGAAAAAGATGATTTTACTTACAATTATAAGTTTTGTCAATTTTGATGAGAAAAGCAAAAATATCATTATATTGTTCTAATAAATAATGTAATGTGTCTAGGATTACATTAAAAAATTAATTTTTTAGGTTTGTCTTAGTTAAAAGAATTCTAACAATCCATCAATTTGTGAAATAAAATCCTAACTATTGATTTTAAAATCAATGGTATAAATTTATAAAAATCAATATCTAAATTTATCTAAAATGACATATAATCTCTAATCATTCAGAATTTTACTTGTAATAAATTCAACTATTGTCTATTTGTAGATTTTAGGGAAATGTATTAGGCTATCGTTTTTTTATTATTTTTATTTTATAATATTCGTAACAATACGATAGATCATGTTTATAATATTTTTTGTATTGCATTTAATCTATTATTAAGATTTGAATTCATATATAAACAATAATTCGTTATACAAATTAGTTATTAGAAAAGTATTAGATTGTCAAATAAAATTCAACCGTTGATTTGCATTCAATTATCAAAATTTCATAATCATATTTTATCATATTCTCGAGAATATAGAATATGAAATGATCTCAACCCCTATAATTGGAGAGTACGTTAGTTTGTCCACATTTTTTTAGGGAAACTGAAAAACTAAAACATAACGAGGTATATATAAAATGAATTATTTTATTGTCAGTTAGATTGAATTGTCACATTATTTTAGTTTAGAAGATAATTAATTTTAGTAATTTTGGTTATTTTAATTCTGTATTAATTTTGGTTTAAAAAAACATTATAAAAAAGAGATTAAAGGAGAAATATTCTACACTAGCTAATTTGCCTTTTTCTCCGCAGTTTTCCTAGCTTCTTTTGCCTTTAATTTTGCTTAATTAGTATTTAAAAATGTAATATCGATTTTTTTTAAATATTTTTTATATAAAAATATATTAAAAAATATTTTTTTTGATATTAACACATCAAAACGATCCAAAAATATTATAGAAAATTAATTTTAAACAAATTTTCTTTTTCAAAATTTAGTGAAACGCCGTAGTTCCAAACGACATCTTTCGTCTTTTACTTCCCCCCCCTTCTATTATAGAGTTTAGGTTTTGTTTTTTTTTTTTTTATAGAAATATTGAGTTCACTATTCTTTGTTCATAAACTTTAAAGGAAGTTTTTTTATTTTTTTAAAAAAGTTTATGATGATAAGCAATACAATGAGATCCATTAAAGGTTGGTCTAATGACAAGACTTAGAGCTAAGAGGTTTAAAGAGGCTTTTAATGGACTTCTTCAAGACACATGGGCTAAGGTGACCTTCAAGAAAATATTTAATAATGAAGTACAAGGCTTGATTAATTTAATTCATGTTTAAGAAAGGCTTGTAGGTGGACATTCAGACATTACAAAAAGATAGAATCAAATCTGTCAGTTTTGACATTTCACTACTGTTTCGGTCATAACTAGAGCTATAAAAGGAATTTTAATACGACTCTAGTTGAACTGAAAAGTAGACATCTATATCTTTTCAATGATATATAAAAACCCTTCTAATAAATTAATATGAGAGAGAAGCATGCGCTTGAAGTTGAGATTTAATTCTGCCAGAAGATTACAAAAACGACTTTAGTCTTAATTACTTTAGTTGAGCTATTGTTTTATTTATTTTGTAGTTATTATTAGGATTTTTAGATATATTAGGGCCTTTATTTAAATTTGGGTTCATTGGATTTTTATTATTTATTAGGTTTATCCATATCCATTAGGGATATCCAATTAGACTTAGAATTCTTTCTAGTACAAATACTCTTTTGTAGAGATTTTTAGAGGTTAGACTATTTTTAATAAAGAAATTGAAATTCTTGCTATCTTTTATGTGATTGGGTGATTCCTATATGAAGTTTATGATTGAACTTGCAAACTCTTTGAAAGATTGATCAATTTCGTTGTGATTTTATACTTCTTATTTATATCTCTTTGTAGTCGTAGGGTGAGGGTGATCATTGTGTATAACCTTGTTTCCTCAAGACATGTTCTTGTTGGGTCAAGTTGCAAACTATTTGTTGTATCTGAACATGCGGTGTCAGGAGGTTTGTAGGAGTCGCCGCTTAGTTGTTTGGTTTAGGGTCGCTAGGAAACTTAGGTGTACTGGTTTTATTAGATATTTTAAGGGTAAAAGACTGGTTGTGGCTAAGAAAGGTATTAGCACCCCTAACGCACCGTACATGAGGTAAACTGTATTGCGTGGTCTGAATATGATTTAAAGGTTTTGATGAGTTTCTAATCGATAGTCTATGTACTGGTTTATAATTGAGATTTATTCATGTGAATACATATGGTGTTAAGAATTTATTATGGGCTCATGTACCCAAATAAATTTTTATGAAAGAGGTTTTCTGTAATTAATATTGTGGTAGAAAAATATTTCTAATTAAAATTGATGAATATTTAGAACAACTTTGAGAATTTTCTGGTCAACTTCTGATATTTAAATATCAGCCTCACTTAGAGATTCAATATTTATACCAGAATATTAACCATTGCCCTAACATAAGCCTAAAAAAAACACTCACAGCTAAAAAAAATCCCTTGTAAAAGAAAGAACGAGAAAAAGGGAAGTGCAGAAATTCTCTTACAAGGATTTTCCTATTTCAACATGTTAAAGAAGGAATTATAATTGACTAGCACCAAATTTCTCCTTCTCCTGTCTCTCCTCTCTCTCAAGAATGCATTAGGAAAGATAGAAAATTGAAGTTACAACTGAGTATATATCAAGAAAGGTGGGAAATTAAAGCAACGATTGACAATGCATTTAACAACTATACAAGAAATTAACAACAAGAGAAAGAATGCATGAAACATGAATGAAGAAAAGAAGAAAGAATGGAGGCACAATAATCGATAGAAGAGAGAAAAACAACCAATTTCTTTTATCTGTTATAATTTATCAATCGTTGAGCAAAATCATGAATGGATTGCACCATTGGATTCAAGATGATGAGACATGGTAATGGATTGTGCCATTAGATTCAAAATCATGTATGGATTGTGTCACAGTAACTACATTCAATAAAAGGAAGGGGTCCCATAGGCCGATTAAAGTTACTGGTTACTATTCATGCATAAGGATAAATTTATTTGGTCCCTAAACTATGCAATTGTTTCAAATGGGGTACTAAACTTTGATTATATTATTTGAAATGATAAATATCAATCAAAACTGATCTCTAAATTTCCAATTTTGACTAATATATGTTATTTTTACAATAAAATATATCTATTTATTGTGAACATTTAATATGATCAAATCAGATTTTAGTCAAAAAAATTTATTCAAAATACAAAACCCTCACAACTATAATTTCGAGACATGCCCATTTATTTTTAAATATAAGTGAACTTGTCTCGAGGGGGCATTTATAGAAACAAAATATTTTCTACCAATCAAATATCACCATGTACATGTGTCATCTTTATTTTATTTTTACATAAAAAGATGAAATAAATAATATGGAAAATAAATGGCCATTTATATATTTTTGGCCAAAAAAAGATTGACACATGAGATGAGATATTTAAGATATCTTATCATAAACACAAAATCTTATAAATAAAGATTAACCAATAAAACTAAGCCATTTGATATTGAGAAAGGACTTGAGAATCTCAATAAATAGAGGGTCTCACTTTAGAAAAAACGAATTCAAGCAAAGAAGGTCTTAAGACAAGCTCCCTCTTTAAACAAAGAAACTCTCTTAAAAGCTCTCAAGCCTCCTTCATCCATGCTTCAAGTTTACAAGGAACGAAGTTATGTTGGATCAAGCCTAAATGCCTCATAAGAGTTCTTCAACATCACTTTGAAGACAAATTAAAAGTACTTTTTAAAGTATCAAATCACCAAATATTGCTTTGCAATACATGCCTAAATTCATGTTCTTGCAAAGCACAAGTCATGACTTGATTTCACAAATAAGTCAAGTAATTCAAGGGAAGAATAAGATGATTGTTTATTCTTTTGTAAGAATATTTTAAATAGAGATTATACCCAGTCATATAATTTTAATAAAATTAAATATTTTTACAAATATGCTTGTTTAATTTTAGATGCTCAAAATTATATGTACACTTATAATAGTGCATATCGATTTTTTATACACAAGTCAAATATTGAGAATGTTCATCCTAATACAATAATGGATTCAAGAAATGCTATATTTTTTTAAAAATGTGTTTTTATTTAAGCAAACACAAGAAATTCATTCACTTAAGAGAACTTGAAATTAGCTTAAATAGTCATCATTATTTGAAAGATGATAAAGTTGACATAAGAAAGAGTAAGAGGGTTAAAATATTCAAAATGTTTAATCCTAATTTTCTAACATATACTTTTTAGAAAATGAATATTGGAGCTAATTCAAGGCAATGTCCTATCCTAAAACTTCATATTAGAAAGAGGCAATCAATAGTAAAATTGAATCCATTATGCATAATCATACAACGAAACTAGTGGATCTTCCATCAAAAAGTAAGCTATTAGGTCATAAGTGGATCATTAAAAGAAAGATGAAAGCTAATGAAACTATTAGCAAATATAAAACAAGACTTGTTAAAGTATTCCAACAACAAGAAAATATGAACTATTTTGACATATATTAATCTATGTTAAAAAATAACCTCTATACAAATATTAATAGTCATCACAACTATTAATAAGCTTAAAATACATCAAATAGATATATAAACAACTTTATTAAATGATGACCTTGATGAAGAGGTTTAAATGAAACAACTCGAGAAGTTTGTTGTTAAAAGATAATAAAAAAAAGAGTTTGTAGGCATATTAATTTGTTATATGGTTTGAAACAAGGACCTAAATAATATGAAAAATTTGGTTATATTGTTAAATGAGTTTAAAATCAATAAAGTTGATTGATGTGCTTATGTAAAAAACACAAATAAATGTTATGTTCTTTTATATCTTTTTATGGATGATATGCTAGTTTTAGGTAACGATAATTACATAATCAAGTCTACTAAGAAAATATTAACTAATAAGTTTAATATGAAAGACTTGGGTGATGTAGATGTCATACTAGAAGTAAACTTTACTAAGACATTTGATAGATTGATAATGTCATAATTTTATTATGTTAAGAAAATTTTTAAAAATGATATTAGCAATATCAAAATATTAATGAACAAAAGTGTACATCTATCTAAAAATAAAGATGAGGAGATAAATCACTTGAAATATTCTTGAATAATTAAGAGTTTGATGTATGTTGTGTGCTATAAAAGACTAAATATCGCATATTCAATTTATATATTGTGTATATTTATCAATAATTCAAGTATATATCATTGAAATGTAATAAATAGAGTACTTAAATATTTGAGGTATATCTTCTATTATGACATATATTATACTGTATACCTAGTGGTACTAAAATGTATAGTGATGTGAATTGGATATCTGATACTAAAGATTCAAAATCCACTAGTGGATATATCTTCACAATGGGTAGAGCAGCAGTGTTATGAAAATTATCTAAGAAAACGTGTATCACAAGAACCATAATAGAATTAAAATTTATTGTTCTTGATAAAGCTGAAAAGAAAGTCATGTGGCTTTGAAATCTTTTAGAAGATACTCCATTTGGTCAACACCTGTGCCAATAATTCATGTTCATTATGATATTTAGTCAGTAATAGAAAATGGACAAAGTAGAATGTATAATGGTAAGTCTAAATATATATGTTAAAAACATAATATCATTAAACACTTACTCTCGAATAAGATTATTTTCATTGACTATGTAATGTTAAAGAAAAATATTGCGGGTTTATTAACTAAATATTTACCGAGAGAGCTCATGTATAATTCATTAATGAGAATGGGCTTAATGATCTTAAATATAAAAAAGTGTAAAAATAGTAACCCTATCTAGTTGATAAGAGATCCTAAGATATATGTTTAAAAATAAACTAAGTCATATAATATTCTTTGTAGCACTTAAAAATTATTATTTTTTGCTTTTTTTCTTTGATGAAAAAATATTAGTTATAACATGATAAAAGATAAGTTATGCTTTAGTGATTCTTATATCTTAGTATATCATGTGAAGTATAAACGAATATTTATAATAAAAAATTATTTATATCTATATGAGTGGGAAGTAGGGGTGTTCACGGTCCGGTTTTAACATAAAAAATCAATCGAACCGGAAAATACTATTCCTTGTTAATATAACCCGAACCAAACCAAGAACCGGTTCAAACCGAACCGGTTTTGTTTGGTTCGGATCGGTTTTTTAGCCTTAGAAACCAGAAAAACCAAAACAAATTAAATAAGAGAAAACTTGGCCGAATCACAATCACTGGACAAACTTGGCCGAATCACATTAAAAAAAATCGTTGTTGAAAACTTTGAATCCAAGCCCTTCGGTTAAGATCTGAAAGATCTCCCTTAGCTGAATCACAATCACTAGATCTATCCAAGCAAGCACAACTACATGTTAACAAAGATTCCAATAGCATCCCGCAAAGGCGCAAACTACCGGGACCTCGCTAGCACAACTGCATGTTAATAAAACCAAAAACAAGGATTTTATCCAAGTTTTCTGCTATAAAGTAAAGCATAGAGTAGAAAGGCAACAATATGAGAGAAAATGAGTTGCTTTAAGCCTTCCTTGTGCTCAGAGGAGAGAGAGAGAGAGAGAGAGGGGTGAGGTGACTGGAAAGGAAGAAAGGGGAAGGGGAACGGGGGGAGAAGGGGAAAAGGGAAAGGGAAAAGGGGGGGAGAGAGAGCGGGGAGGGAGGGATAGGTGGGGTGGCTGAAATGGAAAATGGAAGAAGGAAAAGGGAAAGGGAAAGGGAAGGGGGGCGGCTGGAAAGGTAGGGGGTTGGAAATGTAGGGTTAGGTTAGGGTATTTATTATTTAGGTTTAGTTTTCTTTTATACTTTTTTTTAGATTCAATTAAACCGGTTCAATCAGTTTAGGCCTTTTTAAACCGGAACCGAACCGGACCGGGTAGTTTTTTATTTTTTAATCGGTTTATTCGGTTTTTTCTATTGGTTCGGTTTTTTCGGTTAATTTTTTCTCGGTTTTTTCGGTTTAATCGGTTGGTCAGTTTTTTTGAACACCCCTAGTGGGAAGTATAACCTTTTCTTTGTAAAATTATAAAATATTAAAATTTTTAGAGCAATCATGAATTCAGAAATAAAGTTAAGATTTTGATCATCGTTCAAAGATAATGAGAAAAAATGCATTAAAGGTGAAGAAAAAGACTAAACTAGGGAGAGAAAGAGAGACGGTTTCAATGAAAAAAAGAAGTAATAAAACACTTTCATGTTAAATTCAAAATGGCAAATAA
>Ga0325414_1007252_pt1 | contig 11762 bp, 12 predicted proteins | sample PopdelMetagenome_8_FD_206183 | JGI IMG/M metagenome (GOLD analysis project Ga0325414, IMG submission 206183) | Populus deltoides microbial communities from Bellville, Georgia, United States - Leaf-PdKOR-R3 | ecosystem: Host-associated > Plants > Phyllosphere > Phylloplane/Leaf | place: USA... | reverse complement strand
TTTATTTTAAAAATATTTTTTTAAAAAAAGCTAAATTGAACAAAGAGCGAAAAATAAAAAGATTCGAGATAACTCAGGTTATTATCAAAATTAGTAAGAGATTCTATAGAAAGAAAATAAAAATAAAATAGTCTAATTCCCAATTAAATAAATGTTAAATGAAAAAACTGAAAAAAATATGAGCTTAAAAAAAAGAAAAGAAAAAAGAAGAAGAAGCAAACCACGGTGAATTTCTTAAAACTGTATTAATCTCTCAAACTTGCAACCCGTGAAATCCTAGACTTGGACTCAATCAAAAAGCATAATTTCAACAAATTAAACATTGAAGTATGAAATAAAAAAAATAGATATTTTTTCTAAAAAAAAAACTATCAAGGAAAAAAAAATAACAATTAAAATAATAAGGATCAAATTGGTTGAAAACAATTTAAAGGATGAAATTAAAAAAAAAATCTAAAAATCATCTCAAATAAAATAAGTATAAATTAAAAGAATGGAGACCAAATTTTGATAAAAAAAAAATTGAAGGATGATGGAATTGAAAAAAAATCAAATTTCATAAACCATCTCAAATAAAATAGATAATAATCAAAAGATTAGGGACCTGATATAAAAAAATAACAAAGTGAAAGACTGCTTTTAATTTTTCTATGGCCAACATGGAAATCAAGGAGGAGAAAGGGAAAAAAAATGTTGTACACGCCAGATCAGACATCCATTTGAAACACACATTGTACCTGGATGGAACGGAAGCCGAGACAAATTGAACGCTACCTTGAAAGCCATCGTATGACCATCATATGATGTCTCATGTGCCACCCAAAAGGTATGGGACAATTGACATGCTAGTGTGTGCGTGGCACATGCCAGACAATTTGTTTTTTTAATAATATCTATACCAAGTCAATTACTGAACAACCCTTCTCATAACCAAATTATTACAAAAAATACCAAAATGAAAAGACATAAAGTCCCCTAGACCAAAGTTATAAAAAATTTAACTCTAAGGGAAAATGTGTCATTTTACTATTTAAAAAAATTGAAAAGAGTATAAAGTTCCTAAAGTTAGGTTTAAAAAATTTAGTTTTTAAGGGTGATTAAATAATTTTACCGTGCTAAATAAATGTGTGAAGACATTTTTGCCCCAGTCCAATTAGTAAATGACTTTTTTACCATTAGAAAAGACTATTTCACCCCTCATGCAAGGCTTAATAATTTTGGAGCGAAGAGCAAAATGGTCACTTTCTTATTATAATCTACAATAAATTTACTCATAGACCACAATGCCTACACTGGGTCCTTATAGTTTTCTTTTAATTCAATGCTTCCTGACTATAAACTATTGGGTCAGTGCTGAAATTACCCTTGTAAATTCATTTAATATACATTCAAAATCATATTAATTGAGGCCACTTCATAAACTTAGTTGTGTTCATGTTTTATTCTATTTCAAATTTAATTAAAAAAATAGTCCATTGTATAATACTTAAACCTAGAAACTGATCATTAAAAAAAAAATATTGAAGGCAACAAAATTGCATGAGAGGGAGATAAATTTCTAGCATGAGGCTAAGTACAAATATGTGTGAGGTTGACTGAAAAACCTCCGTTAATTATATAAAACTAGCTACATGACTTACACTTTACTGTGGGTCAAATAAAAAAATTAGAAAAAAATAATGCTTAATTGATGCAAACACATTTTAAAACAAGAAAAAACCAATGTCAAATGAGAAAAACAAATGTTGATTGATGAAAACAAAAAAGAAGACAAGAAAAAAAAAGATGTCAGCCCATGTTAAACCATTAAACTTGTGACCTGAGTCAGTTGATCAGAAACAACAAATTTAAAAAACTTCAAAGCCTATATTTCAACTAATCCAATGTTGAAGGATGAAATTGAAAAAGAAAAAACCAAACATAAAAAAGTTAATTCAATGAACATGTCATCTAACAAATACCTATATATTAGTTATAGTTATTTCTCGTACCTCAACTTATGAGAAGTAATTGCTTTCTTTCATAAATAAAAGAACGTAATGTGTATCGGTCTCAACAACTCTAATTAATATCCAGTTTTAATAGAGCATTGACCAAGAACATTTTAGAAACAATGCTTTGATGCAATATGAATCATATAATTATAATAACTTTATAATTTTATTTGCAGAACATTTTTGTCTCAGGTATTTTATCTTTATTATAGATTCATTAATAAAATATTTAATTCATTAATCAAATATTTGATGAATATTAAAGATAAATAAGCTTTTATTAATAAATTAAATATATTTACATGAATAAAGTCAATATCGCGTGTAACCAATGAAATGATTACAAGACATGTATACTAACAATGAGAAATTGACTAACACGAGGAAATTTTTTTTTCCACCATTAGATAACTATTCATGCGTCTCCAAAGCTTCATGACTCATTCCATGCGCTTCCATGTGCAAGGCTTGTGCTTGACAAATTTGAAATTTTAATATTTTTTTAATTATTATAGAAGAAAAATTTTCCCTTGTACCAATTTGATTACAAAGAAAACACCCATATGAAAATCCAAAAATACCCCTAAAAGAAGCTTAAATTAATTCTGGCACCAAGAGGAATTTAGTAAATTTACTATACCAAAAATTGTGAAATTTCAAAAAATCTCTTAAAAGCCAATTATATGATTTTTTTTTTTTGCTTTTAAAGGTAGTAAAAGTATTTATTATTCTAAAAAAAAATAAATAGATCTTTGTAGCATGATCAAAATAAAAATAACAAATGAATTACATAAAAAAGACCATGTTAACCTTGAGGTTGGTCTTATTAGATGATTTGATGAAAGGTATAAGAGTTGATCCACTGTTACTATCCATAATAAACTTTATCTAGGGCTACAATGAATTTTCTATGCCCTATATGTTTTTAGGAAATGGATTTTCATACATTAGGCAAATTTTATCTCATATTGTTTGTATTAAAAATAAAGTTTAAAATATCTTCATGAATAAAATTAATCAAACCATGCATATTAACATATCAGATTTATTATGTGTAGGGTATGAAGATAACTTTTGCGATCGTGATTTGAAAAAATAAATTTTAAAAAAAGTTATAAGTTGTATATTTTTTTAACCAACATTGCAAGAGAGATTTTTCAATTAGATCAATATAAAGTCATAGTATATATTGATTAACAAAGCACTTAAAATATGTTGTTAGGATAAAACTCGCCTTAAGATTATTGAGTGCGTGTTTAATAATATAGTACATGATATTTTTTAAAAATATTTTTTAATTAAAAATATATTAAAATTATTTTTTTATAATTATTTTACTTTTTACATCACACAAAATTATATTAAAATATTTAAAAATATCAATTTAATATTTTTTAAACCAAAAACAATTTTAAATAAAGATTAAACCACGTTAGCATACATGTCCTCGCTAATTATACCAGTCTCCGGATTTCATAGTCTAAAGTTGGACTAGTATGCCTCCTCTTTTAAGGCGCATCCAACGTGGTGTTGTCGAAAAGCTCTAGCTTTTGGTGGTGGATAGAAGAAAAGGCCCATGAATCTGAGGATGTTGCCCTCAAAAGTACCGAAAGCATGATAATTTCCTCTTTTTATTTTTTATTTTTTTTTTGGAGGGTGGAAAGCATGATAATTTCGTTAACACTGTATGCTGCTTGAATTCCATGTCCATCTTCCTGCAATCACGTGAATTAAATCTAAGTTTGACCAATTGAAAGTCGTGCCGAATTGCCTGCCATACAATTAGTTTTTATTAAAATAATTAGAGCTTGTTTAGTGCACATGGTCAAAATGTTGTTCATCATATATATATATATATTAAAATTATTTTTTGATTTTTGGTATGTATTAATATTAAAAGTAAATTTTTAATAAAAAAATTATTTTTTTTAAAAGATAACCATTATCTCAATAACAAACACGTAATCATGCGCTTATACAAGCAGTAAATTAGTAGAGGCAGTGCTATTCTTTTGCAACTTTTAGCACGAGCATATACTAAATCCTTTAATAAAAAGATGTCACGAATATATACAATCAACTTGAAAATACGAGAAGATTCTTCAAGAATTGGGACACTTACCTTTTAGGTCCATTATTATTATTATTATTATTATTATAATAGAAGAGGTAATGGATAAATTTCATAGCCAGATAACTTGATAATTGAGAATATACCCAAACTTCTTATTGAAAGCATATATGAGACGAGACGAGACGAGACGTGAATTCAGAGTTTACAAGGGTGGGTTCGCTTAAGAAACTGGCCTCTGTTTTTTCTGTGACTGCCTCGCATATTCACGTCACAGACCCACATGACATGTCTCTTTCTGGTCCAACGTTCATGCCCAAGTGGCCCCAGGCCTCTTCGGCAAACAGTGAAAAGTACAAATATGCAAAGTATCATCTCATGCCATGGTGGGAGCATTATCAAGGAGCCATTAAAACAAGTTCCTCGACGGCAAGGCATTCAAAACCAAAAAACAAAAAACAAAACAAAAAACAAAAAACCCATATAAATGGCCAATGGCCAAACCATGTCTTTGTGGCTTTGCCTAACCCGCAAGACACCTATAGGGCCAAGTGTATATATGCATTTTAGTTACATCCTGAAATGATGTTTCGCACAATATCTTTTCTGATCACGCAACTTAGGCAGTTTTGCTATGTGACCTTTATCTCACAAAACCAGCCAAAAACTAGTACTTTGGTTAATTAGTGGCCTGCAGGTTAGGTCAAGTTTTTTTTATAATGTGAAAAAAGATATTCAGTTGATATAATTTAATTTGACTAACTCAGTTGATAATATTAATTTTATCAAAATAATATTGTTTTAATCCAATTTTTAAAAAAAACTCAAAATAACATCTTCTCATGAGATTTTTTAAAAATCAAAACTTAAATTTTCATGAATCATATAACTTAACCCGTAATTCAGGTCTTAGGCTGACCTCTCGGTATGTTATAGATGTACACTGCGTTGCACATAAAAAATTAATATGCCTTTCTTTGATGAATCTTCACCATGTCAGCTTTGATTTATTAAAATGATGAAAGAATGATTTTTTTTCTTGATTAACATAAATATCTAGGTTAGCTTGTGAATATCTCAATTAATTTTAGAGATCATAAAGTTAATGACCATGTAAATCTTTAGTGGCTATTATATTAACAATTATATGGCTCAAACTTTAAACTAGAATGGAAAAAAAACTTTTTATTCTTAAATTCTTTAGACTGTATGCCATGAAGTTGCGAACACCTCAACTAATTACAGATGTCATGAAGTTAACGATTATGTAAATCTCTAATGGTTATCATATTAATAATTACATGGCTTAAACTTGAGATTAGAAAATAAACTTTTTAATTTTAAATTCTTACCACTGTATTGCAAAGAATGATTTTTTTCATTGACGTGCAATGAGGAGTACAATTTTGTTACCCTCTATTTTGGTGCTGACATCCGAATTTAAAGAAAAAAAATTACTAATCCGAGAAGAATTTATGGGTAAAGGAGTGAATGCCAGGAAGAATTTGCGGACCCAAAATAGAAGTCCACCAAGTTCAAAATCTCCCGATATACATGAAAGCCCAAAGAAGTTGCAGGAACCCAACCCAGCCCAACCAGACTCACATAGGCTCAGCCCAAAAGCTACACCGATCCAGTAATTGGTCAGCTTGCAGGGATCCAAGCTTTCAAAACCCCAATCACTCATTTTCTTGTCCTGAAAACCAAAACCCCGAATTAGGGTTTCTCTTCCTTTCCTCCCTCTCACACACAAAGAAAAATAAAAAGAAATCTCTGAAAACTGATTCTGAAAGGGAATCCACCATGGTTTGCCTCCGATGAACTTATCTCTTCATTGATTGATTAAGAAGGATTTAGTTTGATTGATTGATTTATTTTGTGTAGCCGCAAGGAGATTACATAGAGCTGCACAGGAAGAGGCATGGATACCGCCTCGACCACTTCGAGCGCAAGCGCAAGAAGGAGGCGCGTGAAGTCCACAAACACTCTGAGAGAGCCCAGAAGGTGTTCTTTGTTCTTACACTTTTTTTTCTTTCTTGAATTTACTTTTTTTTTTTTAATGCGAGTGTTATTGCTGTTTTTGGTTGGATGGGAACAGGCATTGGGTATTAAAGGAAAGATGATTGCGAAGAAAAATTATGCTGAGAAGGCTCTCATGAAGAAAACGTTAGTCTTTTCTTTCATTTTTGCTCCATCTTCTATATTATGTGCAGACCAATCTGAATTGTTGGTAGTTAAGTTTCATCGTACAAGACTCCTATGTTTGTGCTATGCCAGCTTATTGGTGTGTGCTTTTTTTAGTGTTGAAATTATTACTAGTTCTTGTTCTTACTGCAAGCTGGGATAGCAGTGCAAATCAAATTTAAAGTTTTCAGTTGTTTTTCATTTCTCATTGTGCTGCTTGTTGAGCAGTTTTTTTTTTTTTCCTTCTTAATGTTGATCTAAAGGTGAAAAGTAAAGTACTCAAGCTAACCATGTGGGTATTTATCAGCTTTGCTGTATTTCCCTTTCAGCAGGGGAATTATATTTTATAGCTGTGTCCTTTTAGAGTTTTTGGCAAAGCTTTTGTGTTTACCTTTGAGCGTACTTCTCTCGCTTTATCCTCTATTTTTCTGTTTCAAAATTTGTTGAAGTTTTGGTTGGAATACATGCAAAAGAAATGAATTGGTGTAGTTATATTTGCTCGTCAAATTGGTTTTTTTTCCATATATAGCTTGTGGTTATGTAGTTATGCAGCATTGGGATGTCAACATTGTCTAGGTACTTTTTACACAATCTATTCTTTATGAAGCAAGCAGTTATCGGCAGTTTTGCATGTGGATAATTTTGTATTATGTTAACAGATTGGCTATGCATGAGGAGTCAACATCTAGGCGCAAGGTGGATGATGACGTTCAAGATGGAGCTGTTCCTGCCTATCTTTTGGATCGTGAAAACACTACACGAGCAAAGGTAAAGTTCTTGATGCTTTTTGGCTAATATGACTATAAATCATCTCTCTTGTTCCTACATGTTCTGAGATAAAATATGTGACTTGGTGCTTTAAGTAGATTCTTAGCAACAGTATAAAGCAAAAGAGGAAAGAGAAGGCTGGAAAATGGGAGGTCCCTTTACCTAAGGTAAGATGGAGTTCGATTTTTTCCTTAGCACCTCCATAATGTGCTTCTCTGACTTATTCTCCATCATGAGTTATTGTTCGCGTATGCTGTTGTTCGTTTCTTTGAATTATTATTAGTATCTCACTGGAACGCCTTTTCTTTCTTTAGGTGAGGCCTGTTGCAGAGGATGAAATGTTTAAAGTTATTCGATCTGGGAAACGGAAGAGTAAGCTTTTCACCAAGTTTTTTCCTTTCTACATTAAGCTCGTCTTATTAGACATTTGCAATTGCACCTGAATGTGGATAACATTCAATTCAACTTATGGTCAGTTAGGAATGTGGGTTTACAAACTATTGGCTTGTAGATAAACATAATTTGATACCTGAATTTGTATTATATGCAATGAAGGCTGTGGTTAGTTAGGGAAGTGGGGTAATAAACTATCAGTTCACAGATTAGAAATAATTAAGTAAAAGAAATCCTGCCTTTTGTCCCAAACACTTTGTAAACATGTTTTTTTTCCCATCCATGAGGCTTGTGTTCATGTGCTTATGGTACAAAGATAATGTTTTCACATACATTTGAGGATTAGTTTTTTGTATTATGTAAAAACATCCCAGGGATGATAACCTAGAACCACCCTAATGTTGCTGGCTTTCTTTTGCAGCCAAGCAGTGGAAGAGAATGGTCACGAAGGCCACATTTGTGGGACCAGGTTTTACAAGAAAACCTCCCAAGTATGAGCGTTTCATTCGTCCTACTGGGTTGCGATTTACTAAGGCTCATGTTACACACCCTGAACTCAAGTGCACCTTCAACCTTGAGATCATTGGAGTAAAGAAAAACCCTAATGGTCCTACGTACACATCTCTTGGTGTTATCACTAAGGGCACTATCATTGAGGTAAACCACACACAAACATATCAAATGTCATTTTATTTCTGTGAGCCCATGATATAGTTATATTCCTTGTTTGGGGAGTGTGAACTTATTTTTCATCATTCTAAATTTCAGGTGAATGTTAGTGAATTAGGTCTTGTCACGCCAGCTGGTAAAGTTGTATGGGGTGAGTCTGGCCTGTCAAACCTGGTTTCACTGCAGATATTGTTTAAGTAATCACATCTTTCAACTACTTTTGCTAATTTGGCATTTCTATGGTGTTGATGCAGGGAAGTATGCTCAAGTAACAAATAACCCAGAGAATGATGGTTGTATAAATGCAGTTCTACTTGTTTAGGAGATCAATAAAATAGAAAGATATGGTTCAATTTTGGAGTCTTTGAAGTCTTCGAAGGAAGCTTCTAACTGTTATGTTTTGCTGACATCCAGATGCTGTGCTTCGTATTTAATGTAGTTGATCCCTCATTGCCCTTTGGGATATATATCGAGTTGAAGTGTTGTTTGTAATATGGAACATATATCCCTTTGCGGTATTTCAATTTTGTATCAGATTACTGATTATTGCCAGGCTGCTGCTGGGTGGTTTAGTATATTTTGATTGCTTTTAACAAGGCCAGGATTTCGTCTCTCTCTGGAAAAATGTAACGGGAAAGACGTCAGTCATCTCTACAGAAAAGAGGCAAGCATTCTGCTCTTGCGTGATGCATTTGTTGCTCCTAAAACAGGGCCACAGGTGTATCACACTGGTTGGGAAACAAGCAATTGAAAGTTTGAACCCTTGCTGCTTGAATGAACATTGTGCCTTCACAGAACTGCAAAAATACCTAAGTGAGAGTAGTTCTGATAGTGTTTTCTGTATATAGGATCCATCCCGGTGGAAACAATCTTTCCCTTGAGTTGTGTTCGATACAAATCATTTCCACTGCCCTTTAGTCGTATTTTTGTTCAACAACAGCTTAGCAGTTCACAACAAAGGATCGAGCAGAATCCCTAAGCTACAGAATTAGAGGATACAAGCTTCGTAGCACTTCTAAAAATGGAAACCGCCGCATTCGAGTAGAAAGGGCAAGGAAACACAAAACATAGTCATATAGGAAGCCTCTTAAAACGGCAGACACTATATTACAACATACAAGTGCAAGGATCAGACAAAAGCTGGCTTTTAATCAGCGTTTCCGAATCAGTGCTTACCATGGAACAAATTGTCAATGTTACAGCGTTTTATCATGTAGTGGGATCCTCAAGAGTCCCAAACCATTTATTGACCAGATCAAGAATACGTCGCTTGGATTGGTGCCGCTGAAATTTGGGGTTCAATCACCTGGAGAAGGCCTGTTGCAAGCCTCCTTGTCAAATCCTCTGCTGACACCTTCACTACATCCCTCCTCATGCCAATATCAGCTGCATACCTGCTAGCGCAATAAACCCCGACAGCTGTTGCTGCCATACCATAAATATTGGTGGTCACAAGACGCATTGGTGTGGATAAAACAGCAGCAAGAGGCCCCCCTATGATGGATACTGCTTGGCCACTCTGTCCCATTGTTCCTTGATCCACAATAAGCAGGCTAGTTTTGCAATAAATAGCGAAATCTTCACAGTTGTTCTTGAATACATTATAACAACCAAATCCGTTTTCAAGAAGGTATTTCGCTCGATGGACCACAATGTCATTTGAGTCTGAGACAGCAAGAGTACAAGTTCCACCTCGCACTTTTGCAAGAAAGAGAGCAGGGCTGACAGTATACTCAAACCGATACAAGATGCCACCAGCAAGGAAGCAGTTCAGGCATGAGAGGATGACCCCATGACCATCTTGCTGCATAGTGCAGTTGGAACAAGGCACAGTGGAGCGGGCTGGTCCTGAGCTCAACAAGAGGACATCCAGCACAGTCCCTGTTCCTACTTCTTGGCCGCGCCTGGTAAAATGAACTACTTTATCATCCCCAATGTAGATTCCTAAACGAGAACAAGAAAAATAATTAGAAAAACCCTATTGATAGCATGGTATCATTTTAAGAGTTATCAGGGGAATCAAATTGCATTTACAGAACAAGAAAAAAGAAGTATGAAGTGGTGGATGAAAAAAGGCAGATGTAAACCATTTTAGAAACTCGACATCAGCTAGAACTACTTCTCTGCATGCTAGCAAAACATCTCTCAAAAGAAGACATTTCTAGATTTTTACATATGAATATAACATTCAAAAGAACAAATTCTACACCATCGCATTTACTGAGTTCCTATGCAAACCATCCATGCAACTGTTCATGATCTCAAACCAACTAACTCAGAAATCAGTCACCACAAAGTTACTCTGCCTGTATCATCCACAAGTTGAGTAGGATGTAAAAACTTAAAAGAAAAAAAGAGCAGCGCACCAACTGATGCTGTGACCACAAGAAAAGATTATATAGCAATCAGAAATGATGGCAACTAGCAATTGCAGATAAATACTATTCTGCAGTCCACTATTTTATTTTGCTTTTGGTCATGCAATGCAGTCGGCGCACGCTACAAAATTCTATATCAATATTGGTTAATCAATAATGTCATGGCATAGAATGTGATGGCATGCAATCATGCTCCCAAAGCTACTTTTGCAGGTCATAGCTTTTACACCACTTAGGTGCATTTTGGATAAGAACAAAGAAGAATGTTCAATAAAAACACTATAGTAATTCATCTTAAACATTACCAATTCCAATCACGCTTGAAACCCATTTCCCCATCAATCGTTTTGGTTCTTTAGACACACATATAAAAAAATTACCAATCAGCATATGCTGGTGGTACAAAAATCCCATGAGAACTATACATTGTTTATTTTGCGGTTAAATTTAAAAATGGTTACTGATTATTGGCTGATAGTTTTGTCACCGACGCATGAAAAAGAAACAGCCTTTTGCAATTCATTACAGGATCACCACCGAAACAAGAGAGAAAAAAATGACGAGAGCAAAAAGAAAGCAAACCCAATCGCAACACAGCAAACCCCCTACCCCACCTCTATAAAAAAAAACCTTCATAACAAAAGAAACAAGAAGATGGAGAGGGAGTACCGTGATGGGCGTAGATGTAAGCAGTCCTCCATGAATATATATGATCTCCTGGTTTCAGGCTTTCCTTACCAATCCTGTATTAGTTTGTTTTTTCAAAACCCAGTATTTGTAGATCAGAAATTTAGTAATATAACAAAGGAAAAAACGAAAAAAAAAAAGGATCAAAGAAACCAAACCTGTTAGAAAGCAGCCCCATATCTCTCTCTATCTCTCTTCCTTCTCTGCAATTTTTTTTTCCTTTCCAAAAGCGTTAAACAAATTGCAAAAACAGAACAATGGCTCTTTCCTACTGATGGCGATTTTGCACTCTATTTAAAATCTTCCCTGTTAAGCAAAGAGGTGTTTACGTGGCATTATCTTAACACCTGTCACCATTGCAGGCCGTATGCTGGGCCGCGCTAATAATTCCATTACAGATCACAAAATTACAATTATATATATATAAAAACTAAAACCAGGTATTTTCACTCAACTCATTGTTCACTATTTATAGCGTGACTATGTTTTTATCCTTCCTTGAAAAATCAATGACCTTAGTGTTGTCATTAAAAAATTAACTATAGATATGAGAGTCTTTTCAATTTGTTTTATCATAATAAAATAATTTAATAACTCTTCGAATAAGAATCTTTAAAA
>Ga0325414_1007251_pt1 | contig 11763 bp, 6 predicted proteins | sample PopdelMetagenome_8_FD_206183 | JGI IMG/M metagenome (GOLD analysis project Ga0325414, IMG submission 206183) | Populus deltoides microbial communities from Bellville, Georgia, United States - Leaf-PdKOR-R3 | ecosystem: Host-associated > Plants > Phyllosphere > Phylloplane/Leaf | place: USA... | reverse complement strand
TATATATATATATATATATATATAGATGCAAATGGTTTCACTGCAACTTACCTCTTAGGATTTCAACAAAAAATATATAAAAAATATGGACTTTCAATCAAGACCTATGAACTAGAAAACTCATTCAAATTTTCTCTCTATAACAACAAAACCTAAAGCTAAAAAAAAAAGAGCACAAAAGCAAAGAAGTCAAATACCACTAGAAAATTGGCAAATAATAACGAAAACACCGCATGAAATATTATGTTGGTACTTTTTGACATAAGGTAGTGACAAAAGGTTTTCATTTGTAATTGTCGGTGTAAATTATGACTTAATATGTTCCGCCGATAATTTCCAATGAAAAATTTGATGGAATAGAGAAAATAAAAAAAATCAAAATTCTATTGGCAATTCTATCAAAAATCTGAATTGTAATTAGTTTTTGATAGAATTGCTGATGGATATTTTGTTGAAAGAATTTGATGAATTAGAACCTGACAGTTCTCCCTTTTGGCCCTCCTTTTGTTTTGCCAAAAAAAAAAAAACAGCAACCTCTACTCCCATTTTCTCACAAATCGAGCCACCACAAATTACCGGTGTCGATCTAAATCTATCAAAATTATCAACATCCCTCTCTTGGTTCAATTTATTTATGATTTGTATGTTAGCGTTTGTTTATGATTTGAAGGAAATTGATTTTATTTGTCATTTAATAAAATTGAGTTTGATTTTGTAACTTAGGTGTATTATAATTGAAGAAATGATGTGTTATTTAATAGATATCTATCATATTTTGTCAATTTTATTGTCAAGTTGGAAATTTGGTAAAATTTAGAAAGCTAATTTTTGTGGAATTGATAATAATTAAAAAGTACTAATTTAGATTGAATAATTTTAAATTCAACAAATGATGGATAATTGGTTGGGTATTATTTGTTGTTAATTTTATGGTTTAGTTCACATTTTGATGCAAAATAGAAAATGTGTAAAAAAGATAATTAGTTATTAGATTGTGAACTCATTTTTTTTTTAATAAAAAAGTTGAATTTTGAATTGATAGTTGTCGTGAATAAATATTGATACATTATTAATAAATGTTGTCATGAATATTCTGTATAGGTTTCGTAAATAATGGATGATTGTTCTTGAATGTATCGAGATTCTTCTTAATGGTTTTATATGCAAGATTATCTTAAAGGGGTTAAGGATTTTATTAATTTTATACTTTCTAATTCAAAGAATATTAGTGAATGTGAAATTAGATTTTCATGTGTGAAGTGTAAAAATAAAAAGTTCCACTATAAAAATGTAATGATGATGTATCTGTTTAAAATAAGGTTTGTTGAGAAATACTTATATTGGTTTGTATACGAAGAACCTTATATTCCTAACAAATCTATGTTACAAATGATGATTGGTTCAACTTCTAATTCTAGTTACACATATGAGGTTGTGGATGATAATAACAATTCTTATAGGAGTTTGGTCATGGATGCAAGAAGAATAAATCAAGATTATTTAGGTGAAGGTTCACATAGCATCCATTTAGATGAAGAACAAAATGTAGATGCAACTAGATTTCTTGAACTTTTAAAAGGTTGTTATGAACCATTATAAAATGCGTGTACAACTCATAGTAAATTATTAGTTATTACACAAGTGTTTACTATCAAGTCAGATTATGGATTGAGTGAGGCCAGTTATGATAGGATCATTGAATAGACGAAAAGCATGTTACCTAGAGGGAATATGATGAAAGATAACTTCTATGTTGCAAAATCCATGATGATACCTCTTAGCTTAGGATACCAAAAAATTGATATGTGTACAAACTTTTACATGTTGTATCACAATGCATATGTAAATTTTATCGAGTGCAAAACCTATCACCATGCTCGGTATAAACTCAATAATGGTAGAGGAAGAACACTTATCACATACCAAAAAGTTAGATACTTCCTAATCATTCCTAGGTTGTAAAGGTTATTTATGTCTCCATAGACTATTGAGCACATGATATAACATCATTCATATAATGAGATGGATGAAGTCATGGTGCATCTTTTCAATGAAAAAACTTCAAAGCAATTTAATAAAGTGTATCATTAGTTTTCAATAAAACAATAGAATGTACATCTTGGCTTGTGTACATATAGATTTAATTAATTTGAATTCTTATTTGCACCATATTTTTGTTGGCCGATCATGCTAAAAATTTACAACTTCCCCCAAAGGATGTGTATGAAGTCAAAGTTCATGTTCTTATCTATCATCATACTTGGTCTTTAAAATCTAGGTAGAAGCATAGATATTTTTCTTTAACCATTGATGTCTATTAGCTCAAACACTTATTCCAATTGCATTTAGAGATTTATTATCAACAGTGATGTGGGATGCATTTACAGAGATTACTCATTTTTTCTAGAGATATTTTTCTCGAACAAGTTGCATACCCAACACATAGAGCAGCTTGAAAAAACAACATTGAGACAATTTGCAAACTTGAAATGATCTTCCCTTCCTTCTTCTTCCACTTAATAGTGCATTTGCCCATTCATTTAGCATTTGAGATCAAAGTTGGAGGTTTTGTATAATACAGATGGATGTATCAATTTAAAAGTTTAGAGATGACATGCATCCTTAGTCATTATCCATTGCCTTTCTTTTAAGCATTTAACTATTCATCTATAATTAGTCGCTTGCAAATACTTGTTCAGCCATAAAAAAATATGTTAAAAACAAAACGCATGTTGAAGCTTCGATATGCGATGTTGATATTGATGAAGAGATGTTAACATTTACCTTATATTATTTTGAGTCTCACTTGAGAAAAAGAATAAACCATATTCCATGAAAAGATAGTGGTGGTGAATTATCTTCGAGTGAGAATTTCTCAATATTTTATCATCCCGAGCGACCATTATTTAGGAATGTAGTGAAGAATAGATATTTGACAGACATCAAATCTAAACAAGCATATAATTATGTGCTATTTAATTGTGATAAATTGATATTTGTATTTAGTAAGTAAATTATAAAATTATATATAATTTTTAAAATTTTCTCCTATATCTTCTTATAAAATAAATTTAATTAACTTCCATGTAGACAACATTATCAATTATTGTTATCTCAAAATTCAAATGTTAGTGAATCTCAATTCTACCAATTACAAGATGAATAATTTACCATATGATTTAAAGCACTTGTAAGTATTTAATAATCATTAATTATTCAATTCATAACTACTAAGTTTATATTTAGTTATGTTTTTTTTCGATCATTAATGGTTCTTAACTTTAACAAGGTATTCAATATGGGAGCCGATACTGGTAAATTAAAACTCCTATCTTCAGATCCTAAAAAAAAGGTCAAGTGTTATAATAAGTAGTTCATCAATTACCATATTTTTCATATTAAGTAATATGGTGAAGGTTTAAAAACCTATAATAGTAGGGTTTGTGTAAAAGTTTCAACATTAATGAGTTTAAAGTTGATTATTATGATAAATTATAAGAGGTTATTGAATTGTGATATCTTAGGTTAGAAGATACAATGTTCTTATTCAAATGTTATCAGTATGATACTGATAGAGGAATTAGAGTAGATTCTTACTATGGTTTAGTAAAAAAAAAAAAGAAAGAGAGGTAGACTTCACAACATCAATGATGTTTTTATTTCTTCAAAATAATATCAAACAAATATATTATATATACACTCTTTTCTTTAGAAATGATTATAACGGAGTTGATTAGTTATCTATTGTGAAATTCAAATCTAGAAGTCTTGTTCAAGTTGTTGAAAATGGTAATAATGAAGTAATTGGAAGAGATGATGTATTTCAAATGGATCAGCTAGTTGATCCATATCGACCTCCTTCATATACCAAGTTAAAAAATCCAAATTTTCATGTCACTAAGAATACTTATGTTGATATTAATAGTTAAATGTATTATAAGATTGACCTTGAATTCAATAATAAAGATGATGTTGGACATGACGATGAAGAAAATAAAGAGGAGGATTTTGATTAAAAGGTGTTGAATTGATTTAGATGTGATGTTTCATTGTGTAATAAAACTGAAGTTGTGTTGGACATTTGTTGATACTTTATAATGAGATATATTTATATTTATTATATAATTTTGAAGAAATGTTCATTGTTTCAATAATTTCATTAGTACTTTTTTGTTGTTGTGGTTATGAATTTAATGTGAACAATTATTGTATTGAATATATTTTGTATTGTTGTTTTAGTTGTACGTTTAGGTTGACTAAGGGGTTGTAACAACTAATAAAAATAAATAATGTGATTGTAGATGAATTCGATGATTGTATTGTCCAATGAAAATAAAAACATTAATTTTCAATGGAATCAGCGATGGACCACCCATTTTTGTCGAAATGTTACCAAAGGTTTTAGGGTTTCCATTATAATCAACAACGAACTAACCATCAGAAATTAAGGTTCTTATTTCCAATATAATCGGCAATGGAATAAAAGTATTAAAAAATTCTTTTGGCAAGTCTGTTAGAAGTGATGGTATGTCAATGTTTTTGATGAAATTATCGATGAAAATTCTGTTGGCAATCAATCTTGAAGGACTGGACTGGAGTCTTTTTAAAGGATGAGGTCCCCTGTTTTTCCTCATTGGAAGAGCTTGAAACAAGGGTTTTAGGTTTTGTCTTAGCTTTTACTTTATAACGTCCATTCAATAATAAAATATATTGGCTTTTTTAGAAATAATAAATCAAAAGAAATGTGTTTTGTAAATGTAGTTCACAGATGATTGTAATGACACATTCTTTTTAATAATCTTCTTAAGACATTTCAGATCAAGATAGGATATTCTTAACTTTTTTTACAAAAAGGTTAAATGTAAGATGAAGAGGATGAGTAGATGAATTGTTTCATAAATTTATTTTGTATTCATCAAATGATGTCTAGTAAAGATGAATAGATTTTTGAAAAATTACAAGATAAGTTCCTTAAAATATGAAACAAAGATAGAGAGATAATGATGATTGTGTGTTTTGATAAACAAAATTATTAATTCAACTTTTGAAAAAGTGATTTTTCTTTTGTTCCTGTTTATATAAATACTCATGATATACACCTATAACCTTTCTTAAGATGAAAAAAATTGACTCTTTAGACTAACCATTTCTCCTTTTGTTTTATAAATCAGTTACATCATGTCATTTTTATATGTTTTTTCTCACAAGTGTATCTAATTGTACACTTAGCTAGAGATATGAATCTAAATGAAGTAATCCAATTTTCTAACCTAAAAAGATAATTTGGAAGGAGATACTTACCTCATTGGTAAATCTTCATTCATGAATGCTTTATCATAGTCCGCCATAACTAGCCAAGCTTATCTCCACCTATGGCCAATAATACAAGACAACCATCACGTTAAGCTCTTCCTACTAAAGGCCACCTAATAGCCCGAGAGAGATATAAATAAGGAAGAACCCAAAAAAACAAAGAGGACCAAAATTTTGAAGGCTCAGATCTTCTATGATGAACGATGGTAGATTACATTGCTAGTGAAGGAAGAAATAAGAGGAGAAATAGATCAAAATCTGTTAGCCCATGCATCTCTCAACCTCATTTGCACATGTTATGGCCATTCTTCAGCATGCCATTATCACGTGCCACCATACACCACCATTACTCCACCGAATTCCAACAGCCCTAACTCGATTGTAGTTACTCTGAAAGATAGACTTTAACCCCTAAACTAATTTTTAGGTATCTTTAACATGTGTGGAAATTTTTCAGAAAAAAGGGTGGATTATTGTGATGAAATATTGGATATTAATGTTTATGGGTTAGTTGTTGGTAATACAAAGATATAAAATTGCTATATTAGACTTGTGTTTGGTTTGGTTGGTTTTGATTGTGGATATGCATTTTGTAAGCAATCCTACCTATGAAAAATACATCTCCTTTAGATATTATCATAGGATATGATTGAGGTGTTATGATAGATTAATATGAGTGATGTTAATTGTTTATGATTTTTCTTATTATAGATTATTGATGATTATTGATTTAGGAACTTGTGAGCAATCTTACCTATGGAAAATATGTTTTATTTGGGAAAATCATACCTGGTATTGATGTTAATATTGATAAACCAATAATTAAAATGTTATGAATTTGTATTGGTAAATGTGTTATCCTATCTATGACAAATATACTATTAGTCAACATTGTTTTAGGATGTTGACACAACCAAATGGTTGATGTCTTCTCCCAAATGTAGGAGTGTCGAAATAATAAATAACTTGGTAAGACTAGGGTCGAACCACAGGGAGGTTAACTATATAAATTACAAGTAAAGAAATAGATAATAACAGGAAAGGAGTTGAAGAGAGTTTTGAGATGTGATATTGATATAAAGATTAAATAAGGATAAAATAATTGTTAAGGTTAGAGGATTCACTAATGGTATTTCAAACAAGTGTAGTATAAACTCTTTTTATTACTCAATTTGAAATCACATACAAAGGAGGTTCTAATTGGATTATAAATTGTTAACATGATTACATTAGTTATCTTATTCAAATAATGCTAATACTTGTAAATGTTGTCAGGTATTCATGATTATAACTTATGTTAACAACAAATCAAGTTCCTTTCATAACACAAGTGTTGGTTATACCATACGGTTAGGCTATGAAAGTGCCAAGTATTTGTTGTATCAAGGGTTATACAACATAAATCTTGATCAACCATTTAATAAGCAAAGTATTAAAAGTGAAAAGATAACAAATACAAAACATGTTAGTATCAAACATTAAAGTCCATGTTGAGAAATACTATACTTATTCTTACACCATTAATGTAACATTTTCACCTTGATATAATAAACTTAACTAAACATAATGAAAGAGAGAAACAAAAATAAACAATAGAAGAACATAAATAAGATATAAGTTAACTAAGTAAAGGAAAGGAAATGAAAATCATAAACAAGAGATTAATATAAACAAAACTTAAGCATTACAAAAATATAAAGAGAGAGAGCAAGAACATGATCTTGATCTGAAAACCAAAATGCCTAAATGCATGGCAAATGCCTCATTTTATAGGCCAAAATTTGGAACTATTGATTTGATGACTAATTGTTGAATGGGTGGCCACATCTTGACTTGGTGACAATCCTTATCTTCTTGTCTGAACAAAACATCATTGCTAACATCACAATTTGAACAGATTGTCTTCATGAAAGTTCTATAAAATTGTCACAGCTTTCCAACAAAATAAGAATCGATGAATTTGGACTTCTAGAACTCGAGATATGGGCTGAACACTGAATAGTGTCGGGGCTGCAAGACAGATTCCGACTTCTCTGTTGTTGCTAAGATTTGGACTTTCAAAAAGTAGAATTGAGTCTTGGACTCCCATGAATGTTTTAGGCCTATGTCTTAGCTTTCTAGCCATATAAATCAAATTGAAATCGAAAATCTATAGCTCCAGATATGACCCAATGATTAAATAGTGTTCCAGTTTGGACTGAATCAACATCTCTTTTCTAAGCTTGCCCCTCTCTTTGTGTTCTCAATTTCAGTAGTTAAACTCATTAATCAATCCTTTGATTTATGTGATAGGCTTACATTTAAGATGAAAATCTACCATAAATTAAAGGTATCTTATAGTATCACACTTGTTATTATAAAACATGTTTTAGTTAGAGAGTTATTGATACTTCAAGTGCAAAATGATAATATAAAACCTTGATAAAAATGCACTTTTAAGTACTAATCAGTGGTTATTAAGTAATAAAATTGATGATGGTAAAGAAAAAAACTCTTCTTAAAACCAATTTTCTTATGTTAATGGTTTTATTATTTATCCATCATACAATACCTTTTTTAAGTACTATTTAAGCCATCCAGTCAATCACTTTCAATTAATGAAGTTATCCATGGTGAAAACAATTGTATTAAGAAATTATAAACATTCATGAAACACTAACATTAATTTAATAAACACACATATACCAGTTTTAGATAAACTCTTAACATGTAAGCACATTAGACATATTTATCATTAAAACAAACAACAATGCACAACATACCGTAGGTTGGATATATAAGGTGATATCTATCTTTCTTATTATATAATCAAGCTTTTAGACCTATTAGGGTTTCTAGTCATCATAAAACTAAGTACTGACTTTTTTTCTATGTTACTCTTTCATAAGTAGTTTGTCTCGATGTTCCCTACAACATTCTTTATAAAGGAGAAGAGGTTTCTAATGGATCAACATTTTTAACATTATGAAAAATAAATTTTGAGCCTAAGTCCTTATTTAGAAGATCTAAAGATAGTATGATAACCCATTGATAGGTGGGTGAGGTTTGTGTCCAAACCTAACATCCCCAGCCTTGGTAGAATTCCAAGCCTAAATGATATAGGTTTAACTTGCTTTTAAGCTCAACATCATTGGGCGTGGCTATGAGCTGAGCCTAAGTGATCATAGGTATGAAAAGTTGTCAGACTCAGCGCAATGGACATGGGTTTGGTAAGCTGTTAAACTTATCGTTCTTGGGCATGAGCATCGAACTAAGCCCAAGTGGCTATGAGTCTGGCAACCTTTCACACCCAGTGCTTTAGGGCTTGACTGTGAGTCAAGCCCAATTGAGCACGAGTCTGGTGAGCTATCAGATTCAATACCCTTAAGTTTGGCTATATGTCGAGCTCAAACGAACATGGATCGGGCACCTTGCCAGACCCACCGCTCTTGGGCTCGGCATCGTGCCAAGTCTAATTGGGCATGAGTCTAGCATGTTGTCAGATCTAATGCTCTTGAACTCGGCTATATGCCAAGACTAAATGGGCTAGGGTTTAGCTCTCTACCATACCTATTGATATTGGGCTAGATATATTCATCTCTCTACACCAATAAGTGTATAAGAAATCTTCCAAGAGCCTATCATATTTTCTTCTCATTAATATTATGTTAAGCATATTTATCCCTTATTAATATCGTGTAACAAATATTTATCTTTCATTAATGCTATTAGGAGGAAATGACTCTTCAATCCCTCTACCCAAACAAAAAAATTAGGTTCAAGGGTTATAAATACCCCCTGAAACATCTAAGTAAATCACTCATAATTTTTATTCTCTAGACACTAATACTTTTAAATCACGTAGCATTCTCTCATTTATTGCAATTATTTTCTTAAAAGTTATGGACTTTATTATTGAGGGCCCCTAAACCCCACAAAAAATGATTGTTTTGCAGGTGTTAAGTCTTCTATCACCAATCATCAACTTTCTAAACTCTAGAGAATGAAATATTGACATGAACATATGATTATCCATTTTCCAAACATCAAAAACTTCATTCCTAAATATACTAGTATCGCACGTGTGAGGCGTCGCGACGATCCCAATCCAAGATCATCCTCTTAGATTGGGATCGCCGAGAATGATATGTGTGGAAAGGACAAGGAGTTCTTGTCCTTTATCAGTAGAAAAAAAGGAATTGGAGTCGCTACCTAATATTTTGGTCACTAGAAATCCTAACTAGTTTTAGAGGCAAGGAGATTGATTACGTAAAAGGAAGATATTAACACCCCTAAAACTTCTTATCTGAGGTAAACTGCATTGTTTATTTGTCTGATATAAACTTAGAAAATGTTGTGTTTTCTAATTGTTGATCTATCTAGAGTTTAAGGAAAGTCTTTCTTAGTAAGGTGACCCTTATCTTATCAGGTTAAAAAACTAACCATTTCAATGTCAACATAAAAATAAAAATTCTTTTTATTTAATATTAGGAATATATCTTACGTATAAGTTTATAATAACGTATATTAAAAGAATTGTTTTATATATTTTTGAAATGTATGCCAAAATGCTTTGAAATTTTACAAACTTGTTGTAAATCCATGCAATATTTAAAAAAAAACATGCAAAAACATTTTAAATTTTCTTTGAAAAAATACTTAAATAATTTTTTAATTTTCCACATGTAAGAAAAAAATATTTATCATTAATTTTTTATTTTTTAGGCTTTGTTTGGTAAAAACTTATTTTTCTTGTAATAAAACTACTCAAAATAAGCTAAAGGGGTGTTTGCAAAACACGACCTTAAACTTATAAATCCCTAACAAAAATGGCAAACCATATAGGGTATAAGACCCTTTGACCCATTTTTTTAACCCGACTCGACTAGGTTGATCCAAATTTTTTGGCTCCACCATAAACCAGACAAAAAATCTTGGTTTGACTTGAAAACAATCCAAAAACAAAACAAAAGGCAAACAAAATTAAACATAAAAAAAATACAACTCAAAACTTCTTGAACAAAATGGATAAAAAAAAATTAAGAATACGCAAAACATGAAGAACCGAACTCAGCAATGTGAGTTCCAAATCAGACCAGATTTGGTCATAATGAAGGCACATACATGTTGGAAATCATGTGATGATCAATAATCTAGCATCCAATCACTTCGATTATCACTAAAACATCATGATTTTGTCAAAATAAGTTTCGATTCTAAATTGAAAATCTAGGATTAAAAGCCATTGAAATCATGTTATTGATTCAAATAAACACTAGAATATTAGTTAAGCATGCATAAGAAAGGATTCTAGGCAAATAAATTAAACAAAATAAGTCAAAATCAAGTAGTTAAAGCAATGTTTTTTAGAAGAACACAAAGAACAAATGAAGAAGATTCAACACAAACGCAAGGTTCTTCCCAAGCACATGAAGAACATTGTCTCAACCCTAGAAAAAAAAACCTAGCCATGTCTAGATATGGCAGCCATCGCTAAGCCTAGAAATGAGCATTTTTAGCTTATAAAACATGCTCTCTTTTTTTCCATAATAAATCACAATATCATATACAAACTTGTTTGGATAAAAAAACTAACAAAAAACATTAAAACATCAAAATCAAGCGAAGGTACCAAATCCAAAAAAACATAAACTTAAAACAGACTATATATTCACATAACATGTATTCAAAATTGATTTTTTGAACACATTTTGTATATGAACAAACCTAGCAAACTCATAGTAAAACACCCTTACTTTAACATATATAGCTTATGTTACACAAAAACTAAAATAACATTATATATCAAAAATAAACTTAAATAACAACTTTAATGTATCAAAAACATAAAAAAAATTAAAAAAATCATTAAATAAAAACACAGTAACAAAAAGTTGAATACAACATTATTTGTTGAACATTGAAACCTCTTTTCTATACTTATAAACATAAATATAAAACAAAAATAAATAAATAAAACATAAAAAAAGGCTAGAAAGGACCTATTTTTGGTCTCTCATAAACTTGCAAAGCTAAGAAATATTTTGTTTAGACTCTTGGACCTCTACACATATAAGGTGTCTTGTGTCCCTAGTAGCCTTACAATGTTTATCACCCTAGTTGTTAGGAAAAAAACATAAAAAAACTGTCATAATCTATTAAATTAGAGAAATCTTTAAAATTTTATCTCTCTTTTATATTTAGTTTTCACGGATTTTTTTTAATTTATAAATAATCTATTAAATTATAAATATTTTTTAATTTTACTCCTTTATAATTTTTTAATCTTTTAAATTGGATCCCTTTTTTTTTCATTGTAATATTTTGGTTTGTTTGGAATAAGCTTTAAAATTCACATTTTTACAATTCCATCCTCGTGTTTTTTCTATCAGATTTTACCCCTATTTTTTGTTGCTATATTTTTTGCTTTTGTAAGTTTTTTAATTAATTTTTTTATGATCTCATCTTTCA
>Ga0325414_1007250_pt1 | contig 11764 bp, 5 predicted proteins | sample PopdelMetagenome_8_FD_206183 | JGI IMG/M metagenome (GOLD analysis project Ga0325414, IMG submission 206183) | Populus deltoides microbial communities from Bellville, Georgia, United States - Leaf-PdKOR-R3 | ecosystem: Host-associated > Plants > Phyllosphere > Phylloplane/Leaf | place: USA... | reverse complement strand
AATTGAACAGGAAAAAGAAAAGAAAAGAAAATTAGTCGGCACCGGTTCAACTCCTGCGGTAATTACAGTTATTTATTAAATCAAGATGAAATCAAACGACCCGTATTCCACAGCCGTGCTCGCTCGCCTCAAACTAGAAAGACAAGAGATTTAGAACGACCTGGGTCAAAAAAACCCCAGAAAATATTAGGGTTCAAAACAGCAAATTTCTCCGTCTCCCCAATCAAAATCAAAATCAAAATCAAAATCAAATTCCCAAATCATCATGACGGAGGTTAGTAAAGAATAAAACTTTTTTTTTTCAAAATTTAATTTGGATTTTTGAGCTATTTTTAATGGTTAAATTTGCAGTATTGGGTAAGCCAAGGCAACAAATGGTGCGATTTTTGCAAGATATTTATATCAAACAACCCTACAAGTATCCGAAACCATGAACTTGGCCAACGCCACAAAGATAATGTCGCTAAAAAGCTCGATTCTATGCGGAAAGATAACATCGCCAAGGAGAAACAACAGAAAGAAGCTGCCCGTGCTCTCGAGCAGATCGAAGCTGTAAGTGATTTTTTTATATATAAAAAAAGTGATAATTACTATTTCTTGTTTCTTGTGTAATTCATGAATGATTTGATGAGACTGATTAATGTTTGTTTTGTTTTGAATGTTTGATAGAAAGCAAATCGGAGTTATCAAAAGGATGTGGCGAATCTTAAGGAGGCAAGTAGTCTTCGTGCATTGGATATACAAGAAGATGGTCAAGAGAGTAAGTAGCAAGAATCTTCTGAAACTTAAGAGACAATTCAATGATGGTTGTGATAGCATCGGTGTAGGTTTGAGTATTATACATCATTATATTGTAGTTTAGTGAGTTGCATTAGCAAGTTTAGGGGCATTGTATTATTTAAGGAATGGACTGCGATAACGGAGACTCGAGTCTATCTGGCTTTGTTAGAGTGTTATAGAGCTTTGATTTGATATCACCAGCAGGTCCCTTATACTGCCAGAAAAGTTTGCATATTGCATGGTAAATTTGTAGTTGTTAGTTGTTACCCCATGATTGAGCCCCGTATAATATTTTCATGTTTTGAAATCTTTCTCTTGGTGCTGATACTTTTCTTTCTAAATGAAGTTGGCCACCGGGTGCTTCATTTTGTTAGGCAATTAAGGTGTGGAGTAACTAGAACAATGGCCACTTTTATATGTATATATTGGAGCTCAACACAAAGATTGCACACAAAATACTCATGGACTAGGTAGGCTTTATGTACTCTCATTGCCCATAATTTCACTAATATGAAAAATTGGACCACTCATCTTGCACATACCTGTAGCACAGACAAAATTAGCCATGCTTCCTTTTTATACTTCCATAGTTTGCTTACCAAGTGCCCATTCTTTAACGTTGGTTGCTAGCATGAGCTGGATATGAATAGCAGAAGTTCCACTCTCAGTTGACGTGTATGTGGTTGATTGCAACTTTGGCTTCTTAGTTTATCATGGCTGGCTTATGCAGTATGAAAAATGTTTTCACAACTAGCTACATATAAGTTGAAATTGAATTTTGCATCTTTAGGCTTACAGACAGTGTTGGCTCCCAATATTTTCCCTAGACAACAACTCTCTTGTTGGCAAACCGAGTTGCCATTGAAACTCTGCAAAATTGTTGTCCATCAAATCCGTTAGTGAATAATCAGTTATTGAGTCCTCCATGCTAATTTGTTGCTGTTCTAACTTTCCACGTGATATTTTCTCTCTCGAAAAGTGATAATGCACTTCCACGTGCATCTCACATGAAATACTGGATTCTTTGCCAAATAGATTGCTGCCCAATTCTGCAGTGTCTTGGAATTGTATAATCAACCAGCTGGTGAAGACCTTTCAACAGTTGATTTAACCAGACTTCTTGTGCTGCCATTACTACTTCTCTATATTCTGCTTTCATTTTTTGTTTGACAGTGAAGCTATTGTTTTTTCTCTTACTACACCAATTAACTACTTCTGAACCAAATTCAGAGACATCCTGTAGTTGATTGGTGATGCCGTGATCAGTGACATAGTTAGCATCAGTTGAGAACTGTAGTCAGGGGGGTTTTGAGAGTCAACACCCAAGCGAAAACTAATTTGAATTATAATAAAGCTAGTTGTTAAGCCATTTTCTACTGCCAAGCCACCAATGATTGCATAATCAACCAGTTGGTAAAGACCTTGTGCTGCCATTACTGCTGTGCTATATTCTGCTTTCATTGTTTGTTTGATAATGAAGCTATTGTTTGTCTCTTACTACACCAAGTAACTACTTCTGAACCAAAGTCAGAGACATCCTGTAGTTGATTGGAGATGTCATGATCAGTGACATGGTTAGCATCAGTAGAGAATCATCATTGAGGGGGAGTGTTGAGTGTCAACACACAAGCAAAAAACTGATTTGAATTATAATAAAGCTAGTTGTTAAGCCATTTTCCACTGCTAAGCCAGCAATTATAGTATTAAAAGCCATGCCAGGAGTCAGTTTCAACCAAAAGCATTAGCAGCCATCCATCTTTTAAACTTGTAATTTTCCACATCAAGCTGTTACTCACAAATGGACCTAAGAAAAGTGACTTCTGTGACCAACTATGCACAAGTATAAAAGGGACATTGACTCATTTTTCTATACTACTTCAATGTGTGGTTAGAGGAGAGAGCCTTGTGAGCTGGTGAGAATTCTTTGCAACTGACAGTGAGTATTTTTCTTTATTATATTGAGGATTCTCTCCTCGTTTGTTTGTGTGAGGTACCTGCACGTTGTTATAGTATACTAGTTGTGTGCTTTATTTTGTTTGTTCTTTACACCCTTCTGATACTTCAATCAGCATTGTCCTATTAATGGCTTTTGAAATTTTAATGTCTTGATTGTTTTAGTGTTCAAACTGATACAGCTCTTAATGATGACAGAGTGGGATTATGACAGCACTTCAGGCTATTATTACAATCAAAGCAATGGTTTACACTATGATCCAAACTCAGGCTTTTACTATTCTGATGCTATAGGTACAGGGTCGTACAGTGGAATTTTTACAGTCTTCTCTGGTTCTCCCTAATGTTCACGACAAGATTTTAAAATATAGATTAGTTATGCATGTTAACTCAGAATTTATGTGACAGGCAAGTGGGTGACGCAAGAAGAAGCGTATGCTGCGGTTCAGATTTCATCAGGCTCCAGGAATAAAGAATCCAGTTTTAAAAAGCCTTCGCCAGCATCAGCTGTCAGTTTGGTAAAAGAAAATAAAGTCGCTGCTCAAAGTGGCCCTCCACCTGGTCCGGTAGTTTCAGCTTCTTTAAATCCTAGAAGATCTGTTAAAGGCGCTCCTTCAAAATTTGCTGTTAACAAGAGGAAGAGGCCAGATGAAAAGCCAAAGGCTGTATCTGTAGAAGAAAAGGCAGCACTTAAAGCTAGGGAAGCTGCAAGGAAGAGGGTCGAGGAGAGGGAGAAATCATTGCTTGGCCTTTACCAACACTGATTTAGAGCTTCCAAGCAAGCACATTCTGTATCCTGAATATGAAGGGTATGTTTTCAGCATGTTATTTGCTATTGATTTTTTCCTGAGTTTAAATAAGGAAATATAAGTTGATTTAGTTTCAAATTTGAATATCACTAATGTAATTGTTTTTGCTAATCTATTTCTAGCTTTGAGGTATTCCATCTTTATATTTTCATACTTTTTACACCTTTTTCCTGCACAATTGTTCTTGTCAATGGATGTTGTCAAGATTAAGATCTGATAATGCATTGTTAGCCTAGATGCATTTCTGCTCTCATGGATGTGGGTGCTGGACAACTCAAACAATAGAATATAACCTGCACTCTTTCTGTTTGTCATGCATCTAAACCAAATACCAGCACACATGTCCATTTCACTGTCCTCAAGTAACCCTTTGCCAGGCCCTGGTCCAAAACTTTACCTCGCACTTCCCATTTTGCTACCTGGTTCATTACTATGTTTCTGCCAGGACGTTGTCGAAATTGTTTTGTTGGGTTTTTTTGTCAAAACAAATGTTCAGATGATATGGTCTTGTTAATGCTTCACCTGTTAAAATTTTATCCTAAATATGCAATCACAGTTGCATACTTCAAAATGTCTGTTTTACAAGTCATTCTTGGCATGGTCATACTAATACAACAGCATGTGAAAGGATATGTTGTTGTAATTAGAACACCAAATGGTTGATGGACGTGGATTATTCTGTTTGAATTGGCTTTTTATGCAGATATGAAGTTTTACGCAACAGCATATGGAACACAATGGAAACTTCTTTTGCAACCTGCATAAAGTGGCTGTCTATAGTGTCAGGTTATAATCTGGTCTTTTATTGCCATCTGCTCCTATACGAGGAATGCTAGGTTTCTAAAAATGTGGTGAATGAGGAAACACGAATATTATAATGTCTGTAACCTTGCAATCAAAATGTCAGCTCTGTATTCTTTTTTATAAGCAAATTGACCGCTCAGTTATGTAAGATCATTGTTTCCTTCTGTAGAACGGTGGGATTGGAGGCATGTGACTCCTGTGCCATTTGGATGATAGCCCTATTGGAACTGGATGTTGCAATGAAGGAGTGAGTATTTTTTTTTTCCAATTATGTTGATGAAATTTACTTCGTCTATGGTCCATGATCAACATGAAGCTTTTTAGGGGAAGTGGAATGACTGCTATCTCTCTGAAACCTGTATCATAAAGTTTCTTAGCATGCTCATGCCTTGGGGATAATCCATGAAAATGTCGTATACCATGCATGCTCATGCCTTTGGATTTGGGAATAATACATGAAAATTTAAGCAACGTTCTGTAACCAAGGTAAAAAGAGAAAGCGGAATGGTAATTTTTCCATAACAAAAGCCATGTCTTTTTTTTTTGTTTTTCTTCCTTTTTCTAGAGTCGTGAACCAATGTGATATAAAACTCTGCAGTTGTTTGTGTGTGATTTCCTCAAGCTTGATTGTGGGGAATAGATACTCGAATTGTGCCAAGCTTTTCATGCCCCCAGCTGTACATGTTTCACATTTTTCGCCAAATTGCTATGGAATTGTATGCCAAGGCCATGGCAGTTGTCACGAATGAATATGAACGAGAAAGTGCGATTCACCGTGTGTATTAAATGGTGCTCTTTAATGCAAAAACACGAATTAATTTTATATTCCGACACTTGTGCATAAAAAAAAAGAAAAAGGCCTAGCACGTGCGTTTTTCTCTCACACTCTCTCTGTCGACCGTAGACTTTTCGGCTCTTTGATTTCTACAAGTCATGGAAATCGGCTGTGCAGTATGAACAGAGAAGAGGAATAATAAATGCTTGGCGAGTCTTTATCGTGGGCTTGTGTCGTGGTTGACGATATGGGGCACCACTATAGGGCCTAACATGTTGGGTGTTGGACTTTTGCTGGACATTTCTTGTGAATGGAAATATTGGATGGTTAAAACTTAAAGACACCAACCAATGTCGATTTCAAGGTTTATTAAATCTGATCCCTCTCCCTCTCCCTCTCCCTCCTGGGAAATCAGTTGTTGGTATAACCTTTGATTATTGATCACACAGCCTGCATTTGGTATTTTTGTGGACCATGCTTTATAATGTTTCTATTTTTTTTATTTTTTATTTTTGTTATCTGGACGTTATTTATTTAGTGTGCAGTCAGAGTCGCACAGTGAAGGACAGTCCTCCCTCAACCATAATCACTCCTATCATGAGTGAGACTCGATTTTAAGCTGTTTGGTCTACCGTCAAGTGATTTCAGGGCTCGAGTTTTATAGCGTTTATGTAATTTTTCATTAGTTAAGCATCAAAGAAGGAATTTGTTGAACTACCACGATTCACGAATTACCAATTTACAGTTTGGAAAAGAAACAAAATGACATCTTATAATTGTCTTCTTGTTGCTAGTTGGCATCAAAAGGGAGAGTTCGGGTGCCAAATCCTCATCAATTTCATCTATTGAAGATATGATACGGACTGCGAAAAGGACTGGTGGTTTTTTATATGTAAGTTTCAGGTTTTTACAGCACAACTTTGACTCGTCTTCTCAACTTTCAAAATCATTTGTTGGTTTGGAATGCTTTCAATTGAGCATAAGCTTTGGAATTCAAGTGAATTTCTACGAAGATGATATCCTCCGAGGAAAGCCAGTCAAAAGTTTGGGATGAATTAGTATTAAAAAATGATTAAGAGAAAGGTAATCAAGTGAACTTACCTGAAACAACTTGAGAGTGTCCTTCTTTGACAAACAAAGCGGATGCGTGCATGGAATACTACCTATGGTAATTGTATAAAAATATAAGTGGCCAAAAGGTCTGATAACTTTTGGTCAAGACAGTCAAATTTTCTTCATTGCTGATTTGATATTGCAAAATCCACTTGAAGTCCATCTCTCAAGAATAATTTCATGAATTTGGACAATATTTTCATAGCAAAATGGCTAATCCTTGTACTCTGTTATGGGAATTCTCTCAGGAAAGATTTTGAAAAAAACTAGCAAAATATGGCAATGATTTCGTGAGAGTTAGACAGTCATCTGCAGAGAGGAAAAAGTTTGTGTGCGATAAAATTTTCATAAAGCAAGGCAGTACATCAAGTGAAAATAGCAATTCTGTTGGTGATAGTGATGACAATAACTGTGATAGAAAAATCAGAACAGTTGGGTAGAAATCGTTGTTTGAAACGATACAAATTCATGCAAGCTGGAGACAGGTCTTCCTCAAAGGCACGAGTCAGGAAAAAAGGCTGTAGCTTTTTTTTCAACCTGTGTTCTGGCCCTTGGTAGAAAGTCAACAAGGAGCTTTACAAATGTGCAAGAGGACAGTGGCGGAGGAATCAAGCAGCACCTAGGATAACAGGATTACGTCGGGCGTCCAAAAAAAAAAGCAGATAGAAATCATATTGAATTGGGCATATGAGTTATTATAGAAGCAGTTTGGACTTGACTGAGAGAACTTGGCACTCTGGATTAGTAGATTATACAATTTTTTAAGAGCCCTAGTTATGTTATGATTCTATATATAATCAAGAGATCAGGCCATCATTTTCACCAACAACCATGATGAAGCTATTGAGAATAAAAATATATGGCCAAAAACCATTGACATACTCTCATCATTATCATTGCCATCATTGATGTTGTAAATGAGACAAGTTTTTTGCATTGCAAATTATTATTCTCTATGGTCGTAGGAGTATTTCATCCACTATTGCATAGATACAATGTGATGGCCAACTTATCCTCCCTCGCTATACAAATCCCAGAGAAGAGAGTGCAAAAAGGAAAGTAATCATAATTAAAGGGCATATATATTTCATGTGGGTCTCCTTTATGATAGACATTGAAGACCTTTTAGTAAAGCCAGGTTGCATGCATGCTCTCTTTTCCCCCAGGAGTGCCTTGCAAAAGCAAAACTCTGTATACTAAAACAATCTCAAGTTCTTCCTTTCCTTTTTCTTTTTCAAAAATATACTTACCATCGATATAGTTAACAGTAAAATTTATGAGGGAAAAGCAGAGTAATGGACCCTATTGGTGTAACCGAACTGACCAGTTCTAATTTGAAGTTTAGTGTATGTTTGGCCTAGCTGTAATAAAAAACAAAGCATTGATTTTAAAAATCATTATGAACGTTTAATTTAGAAATCAGACATGTCAGCATCACTGGGTATAGCAGCCAATATATGCTTCATAGTTCAGGGATTTTTTTAGCTGTATGCTTTAGCAATGAGCAACCTTGTTTCTTTTGTTTCAAACTCTTCAATCACAACAGTACACTAAGTTGCAGCAATCTAATTTTGCATTTTTTAAGACAACATATTGTATGCACATATCTGAGAGCCTAAAACATTTTAAACAAAAGTTGCTTCCTCGACTGTTCATCATTACAGGTTGTAGTGATGAGCAAATCATGGTCATAAAATGCAGGAAAGGACAAGTTTTGTGAGTTTTATTTTGTTTTTTGAGTGATTGATTCCTCCACCTTTCGTTTGACTATTGGTGCCAATATACCAATCACAGACCTTTACACTGTTTAACGTCATGAGCGTAATTATTCCACTAACATAATGATTATGTTAGGGAAACCCCTTTTCCACCCATGTGTAGTGGCACTGCTTCCCTTTAGTTTTTCGGCTAATGCCATGTTGTGTTATCATTCTCCAACATTTCAACTTTCTAGCTGGTGATGCGTATTTTTAGATGGGAAACTTTTTAATCGATGAAATTGTTTAAATGGTTGGTGCAGTGAATCTCATTGTTACTGTTGAGTGCCATTATAAATCTCTATGATATGATTCAATTGGTCCACATGTACTCAGCTCATGTAAGGAAATTTATTATCAAAAGGACCTCTTGATCCTTTCTAGAAATGGCTTGAAGATCTCATTCAGAGAACTATTCACTTTAATGCTACTTGTGTTTTCTTGTTTAGTTCATTGATCTGTGTTGCTTAAAACCCATTTCAGCTCATTTTAGTTCAGCGGGCTCTGTTTTCTTATGACTGGTACATATGAACTTTCCCTACAAGGCAAGTATCACCATGGAATACAATGGGGTCCAAAATTGCAATGCCAGAATATTTCTTACTGCAGAGAAAAGTGATGAAATAATTATTATGTTCAGTCAAATTTGTCTATATATCGAACCTTTTACCAGAAGACATTAGAAAACGTCGATGCCAAATTTAGAGATAAGCACAACAACTGCATTCTATTTTGAATCTTTTACTTGGTAAACCACATCTCAGACACAGCCAAACACGAGCAGCGTTCTGTTCACATTTGTAATCTTGTAGATGTCTTCATTGATTATGTCGTATTTCCATACAAAGCACCATTATAATCATGTATAACAAATATATCAAGCTAACCATTAAAATTCAAATCACAAAAGAAGAAGAAGAAAACCCAGATTGAGTTGATCTGAATCATCCACGTGTCAAAGACCTAACACCTCTAGAGATCTCATGCACACTTGCAGCCCGATTGAATCCCAAGCACCCCAATAAACCTTGCTTGTAAGGTAAGAACGTTTTCCTTTTCATTTCCTCTGAAACCGCCCTGTTCACTGTGTAATGCACCTCATGAGCTGATATAGGCCCTGATCTCCTCCTGGAACTTCCTATACTATCTGTAGACCGAAAGCTAGAATTCTTGACATCCTCTGCCACTTCTTTTTTGGACAAGACTGAATATTTTGTTAACGGGTCATTGCAGCTTGTCGTCCTGCTTCCTTCTGATGCACTTCTGAATAGCAATAAGTCCTTCAGCTTCCATTTCTTGTACCTTTTCGATGTGAATGATATTGCGGATAAGATAGAAGACGTGTAAGATGATTTAGGGGTGCTTGCTGTAGAAGAAATATTATTTGAATTCTGGGAATTCTCTTCTTGATGAAACGTGATGTCTGAGACTCTTAAAGGAGATAAAGATCTGCTTCCTTTACGTATAGAACCTGAAAATGAGGAACCACTACCACAGCTTCTGCCTCTTCCACGTTGATGGGGAGCTTGGCCTTGTTGATTAATTTGTAGTTTAACTTCTCTTCTACAGGTCTCTTCAATGGCAGCTTGAAAGGGGTCAAATTCCTTCTTTTTTGTGGCTCTTGATCTAGGTGATCTTGGAGACCTTGGAGAAGAAACTGAAGAATCATAGCCAGGTGGTGGCTTCAAAGGCTTGATCTTTCCACCGTCAAATAGTTCTTCAGCTGATAAAGAAGTTCTTTCTAATTGACCACTAAAGTCGAACTCAAAATCCTCATTATAATCATCAAGATCACCATCATTCTTGTTGTTGTCTTCACTTTGGTTCTTGGATTTGGGAGTTCCAGGCTTCTTTTCCCAGTCAAAAGGGATTGTAGATGATGAATTTGTAGAAAGAGTTATATCATTAAGCTCCCTATAGAAAGAGGACATGCGAGTGGGGCTTGTTGGGGCACTAAAGAGTAAGTTGCCAAATCTTTGAGGACTTGAAGGGGCAGTCATGTAAGGAGAAGAACAGGTGCTATCAAAGTTGAAGTCCACAGGCGGCACTGGCATCACAATTTCCATTTCCATTGAAGAGGTTACTGGTTGTGAGTTTCAAGGTTGGGATTAGTTGAATTGCGTGTATTTATAGAGAGGGTGGGAAAGAGTAGAGAGAGAGGAAAAGCAAGGAAGGAGAAGGGAAGGAGAGGGAGATTGACTGGAGAGAAATTTGTCATAGTTCAGAGAGAGGCGGCTTTATAAAATCTATTAGCTCGCCTATGACGTGTAACAATTAGCCCAGGTTTTGATGGATTTGATTCGTTTAACGAGTTATCCAGATAGATATATCTTTTAAATAAATTATTGATTCGGGCTCGAGTTTTTTTTTATATAAATTTCTAATAAAAAAACCTCAATTTAGATTGAGGGATTCACCAAATTTCACTCCTTTGAATTTTAGCCAGTATTTTAAGTTTTTTCCTTATCAGTTTTGGATTTTAACTCTTTTTATTAGTTGTTTTTTGGTTATTACAGATGTTTAGGGTATTTAAATTTATCATTTTAGATTTTATGAGATTAATTTTTGCTGAATAAAAAAAATATAAACTTTAAAATTTATGTTAAACTCAAATTCATAATTTTTTTTTTTTGCGTCAGCTTACATATGTATTTAAGAGCGTGACGGGTCGTGGAGTAATTATTTTTTTATCATTGATGTTGTGTTGGTTTTACTCTTCAGTTATCTACCTTTTTACTTCATTTTTCAATTAATATAACTGATTTTTCTACAGTCTTGATAGCCATTCGTACAAGCTTAATCTTCCAAGCTGTAGCCCATGATTAGGCAAGAGATTAAGAAAAGCAGGGAGTTTAATGACATGGACAGAAATAATATAAATTCGTAGCCAGGAAGGCAAGGGTGGGCTTTGAATTCTCGTCATCTTTGTTTATCGTAATTGTTTGAATACTGTTTTGAAATAAAAAGATAAAAAAATATTAAAAACAAAAAACTATTGATTGAAGAGAATAATTTTTAAATAATTTTTTATATTAGAAATATAAGAAAATCATGTTAATGTTCATTTCGAGATGCTAACAACGTGTTCGTCTAAATTTTTATTTTCATGTTTGTTACACGTTATATATGTGTATATATGAAGTATATGCATGTATATTAAATTATAAGTATTATTTATTTATACGTGTTTTATATCAATATTAAGGTATTTGTATCATATTGTAAAAAAAATCTAATTATTCTACAAATATATTTATATAATTTAAATGTGTGTTTCTGGTCAGGTTCAAATAAATTTCAGATTAAATTTGATAATATTTATACTCTATTTATTATTTATCAAATCCAAAAAAAATTACCAGATAAATATACTGGATTAAATTGGAACCCTGAAATATGAAAGTGCACTGATGGCTGGTCTTGAAATCATGCCCATTTGCAACTTGAGCCAATTTCATGCGGATTCGATAAATAATTTACTGCAGTGTCTTTTCCTGGCAAGAACTGTAGTTTGAAGTTTAAAAATGTGAGCCAACGACATTATCCTTCAAAAAAGGTGAAATTTGAATTTGAATAAAATCTAAAATCTGACGAAACCAAATGGATTTTAAAGAATATGTGAATTAGATTCTTGAAAAATTGAAGCAGATGCTCTACTTTTAGTATTATAGTGTTATGGTATCTTTTATTTTTTATTTAATTATTAAAAAAATCATTTGATTAGTCAAATAATCTTTACTTTTTTTGAAGTGGAACTTGTATAAAATTATGCT
>Ga0325414_1007249_pt1 | contig 11764 bp, 13 predicted proteins | sample PopdelMetagenome_8_FD_206183 | JGI IMG/M metagenome (GOLD analysis project Ga0325414, IMG submission 206183) | Populus deltoides microbial communities from Bellville, Georgia, United States - Leaf-PdKOR-R3 | ecosystem: Host-associated > Plants > Phyllosphere > Phylloplane/Leaf | place: USA... | reverse complement strand
AAATTAGGAAGAGATGCACTCCTACCGGAATCTTCATGACATAATGGAAAGAGAGAGAAATCCATTCACAAAAATTTGTAATGTAATAACAGTTGAGGATTAAGACATATTTATTTTTTGGAAAGTAATTTTTGAAAAATTATTTTTTATTTTTTTTGTGTTTGTTTGGTATTAGAAAAGTTAGTTAATGAAAAACACTTTTCAGTCAACGAAAAACACTTTCCAATCAAAGAAAAATTTGATTTGGTTTCTAGAAAAGTGTTTTTTTCTTTTGGCTGTGTTTGTTTTCTGGAAAGTGATTTCTGGAAAATCACTTTCCAAACTTTCTTGTGTTTGTTTGCTATTAGAAAAGTTGGTCAACGGAAAACACTTTCCAGTCAAAGAAAAACTTGGCTTGGTTTTCAGGAAAGTGTTTTCTTGAAAATTTTGAGTGGAAAACACTTTCCGGAAGTTGTGAAAAATTTAGAAATGTCATTATTTGCTGATTATATCAAATTTGATCCTCAAACTTTTGATTGCTATATATAATTTGTTTTGAATATTTATTTTTCAATTTCATCTCTTAAAATTTAATTTTTATATTAACTTTGGTCTTTATTTTTATAATTGCTATTTGCTTTTTCCTTATCATTTTTTTATTGAAATTTTTTATCTATCAAATTTGGTCCTCATTCTTTTGATTAGTACTTATTTTATTTGAAATAATTTATGAAATGTTAATTATTATTATTTTAATTTCTTCATCTTTCATTTTTTTTTTATTTTTTAGATTTGATCTATATTATTTTGATTATTATTTATTTTATTTGAGATAATTTATGAAATTATATATTTTTTAATTTCATTCTCATTCAACTTTTTAATTTGTAAGATTTGTTCCTCATTATTTTAATAAACTTGAGAAAAATAAAATATTAATAAGTTATTTTTCACCTCATTTTTCATGACATAACCAAATACTGGAAAGTGTTTTCCAACTTATTTTCCATTACACTACCAAACATCGGAAAATACTTTTCCGGAATTCACTTTCTCAGAATTCACTTTCCCTGGAATTCACTTTCCAAAAAAAAAACTACTTTCCAGCAAACAAACGGGGCCTAGTGGCATATCTGAGTCCTTGACTGAATATTTTTTTTTTCTCCACAATGGTTTTTCACTTCAATAAAATTAATAAATATAAATAGAAATACTGAAATAATATTTTTATTAGTAAATTACAATGAATTTTACCAATAGGATATTCTCTTACTATATCCATCGGTAAACATCGACAGAAATATTCTTTTGGTATAAACCGAGAAAATTACAGTGAGAAAAAAAATTAAAACAAAGCCAAAAAATATGATGACATGTCATTTATACCGAATGAATTATTGATGGTGTTAATACCATCGGTAAAATTCATCAGTAAATTCGTTGGTAAACTATTCACTTCTCCCTAACATTGTTCATTATATCAATTACAAAGGGTATCACCGACGGATTAATTTTGTCGGTATTTTTTAGAGAGCTCTGAAACTGTTCACTTCTCAATTGCACTATTAATTATTTTTCTTTACAGATAAAATCACTGACAGATTGAAAAGTCGTCGGTGATATGTGAGGGGTTTCTGAAATTTTTTGATTAAATTAAAATTTTAAATTAAATATTATAGACGAAATCACCGACGGATTGAAAAGTCGTTGGTGATATTTAGAGGGTTTTTAAATTTTTTTGATTAAATTAAAAATTTAAATTAAATTTACAAATGAAATACCGACGGAATGATTTAAAATATTAATATTTAATTATTTATTGGTAAAACTATTGGTAAAATGCCCCAAGACTAGAATCCCTCATTTTATAACAGACGCACCTCCTCTTTCTTACATATGACATTATTTTTCTGTATGACTAATTCTAAACTAATACTTACATTCTACAAATGCTCCTACTGGTTCACGAGTCCATCATAATTATGTAGGTTTTTTTTTTTTAGATGAGATCCTTAGGAAGTTGAGTGTCTAACACCTTCTTGATTAATGGTGAACCTCTCAATTTGTAGGACCTGTATACTCCCATATCAAAGGCTCGTATAACCACAAACCTAGTTTTTCTTTAAAGTATTTTTTAGTCTGGTTGTCCAAAAAAGACCATGAAGATGAGTATTAGCGATGACATTGATTACTTTTATGGTTGTGACTACATACTATTTTGTCTTTAGAATTTTTTGGATATTTGTTTTGGGAACACTCTTCAAAAGTGCATAAGTAGTTTTTAAGTGGATTTGAAAAGCAATAATGCTCCCTTTCACTCTCTTGTACATTATTTTAACATTTTTCTTTATAGAACTATAACTATTTACTTAAACTAGGTGGCATAGGTGATGATGCTTTATATTGGGGAAAAGCTAAGACCCTAAGTTGCTCTTATGTAACTAAAAGGGCATCTCTGAATATTCTCACTCATTGAGTTAGCTGATGAAGATTTAGAAAAGTTAAAGGTACCTTTATGATGGGAATTCTATAACCTTCCCATACCCTACAACTTTAGGATTATCAATTATAAAATGAGTTAAAAAATCTATAAAAAGAGAGATGAATTGAATTTTGTTCAAGATTCTCATAAAATACATCATTAAAAAGGTTTTAGGAAAAACCCCATTATATGTAACATTTTTCAAGGTTAATAATGATGCGATCTAAGCAACATCAAGATATCCATTGGAGATTCTAGTTAGTCCAGTGACAAGACTTAAGGCTAAGAGATTTAAAGAGGCTTTCAATGGACTTCTTCAAGACACATGGCTAAGGTGGAATTTAAAAAGACATTAAATAATGAAGTATAAGCCTTAATTAATTTATTTCATGTTCAAGAAAGGCTTATAGGTGGGCATTCAAACATTACAAAAAGATTGCAATAAAAAGCTTTAAATCTAGTTTTTTTTAATCTTTTTCTATTATTTTGGTCATAAATAGAGCTATAAAATAAATTTTAATGCAATTCCAATTTTATTGCATAGTAGGCATCCGTATCTTTCCAGTGATATATAACACTTATTAATACAAGATAGAACCATGTGTTTGAAGTTAGGCTTTGATTCTGCCAGCAAATTACAAAAACAACTTTGATTCTAAAAGTGATCATTGCATATAACTTCGGTTCTCCAAAGCAGGTTCTTATTGGTTAAGTTACAAATGATTCACATATGGTTGTAGTGTATATTGGGAGGTGTCCGCATCAGTTGGTATCAGAGCTTGTGTTGTTATTAAGTTATATCCCTTTAATTTTTAGTTTGTGTCTTTTCTTGATTTTCTTTCTTTCTAGTTTTGGCTCGGGTTTTGTTTCTTTTTATTATTATAATAAAGAGTTTATTATTTTTTTATTATTTCAAAGTTTGCGTCAAACTCTGTACTAAAAAATCATCTTGCTTAGATTCTTGATTTTTTCTGAACACATGAAAGAAAAATTACGTTCTTGATCTTGATCTTTTATCTTTCTTGATTTCAACCTAGAGCAAAAAAAAAAAAAAAATTCTTCTTGATAAATTGTGTGGATAAAAAATGAGAAAAACTACAAGAATTGATTGAATTGGCAAGTTAGGGCATAATCAAATACAATCCCTTGAATTTTAGGGTTGGCCAAAAGTTTATTGAATATTACAAGCCTATGAATCTTAGGGTCGACTGAGAGTTTCTTGAATATTTTCTTGATTTTTGTGAATAGATACATACCAAATCTTGGTATTGTAGAATCAAATTCTTGTTTTTCATAGATTATCTTGGCTTGTTTCATTAAAATTTGGCTGGCATAGATCTTTCATGCTTTATTTTATTTTATTTTTTAATTCTTGAACTTGAATTAGTTAGTTTTATAAACTCCATGGCTTTTATTTCATGTCTTCTTTTCGTCATTATATTTTGCACGAATTTACATTGTTATTTGTAAATTTATCCTCAAGTTTTATTTTGATTAGTTTGTATAGTCTTGATTCTTGATTCTTTATTATTATAAAATAATTATGTTGCTTGATTAATTATTTGATAATTTAGGAAGTTACTTTTAAGAACCTAAGTAAGGGAAATGTAAAGGGAAAATTGAGATAATTAGAGAGAAAAACCCGATTGAATTGTGTGAAACACAAGTGCAATGACATTAAATTTAGTGTAGACATATGAAGGAGTGTGTGATAAAATTTCTCTTTGCTAATAACCTTTATTACAAGTACTCACAATGTCATAAAGTGTGACACAATCAAAGAGAAGGATCTTGTAGAAAGAGAAAATAGGTTAGAGATAATGATGAAGGCTACAATGGGAAAGTTGAATAAATTGAGTACTAAAATGATTAATAGACATGATGTTCTTAGTCTTAAGGGAAATGAGATTAAAAGGTTTACTAGACAAGCACTTTCTCATGCAAATAAAAGTGTAGCTGAAAACTCAGATAATGATGAGGATGGTGATGTAGTTAATCATGGAAAAAAGTCTCGTACATATCAAAATCTCTTGTATAAGACATGACTAATGAAAGAGTTTGGAGCTAGATTTTAGCCAAGAGAGGAATTTTGATGATCATGATGGTTTAGATTATAATTTGGGTAACATAAAAAATTCTAGCATTTCAGGGAAAGAATGATCCAAATGCTTATTTGGATTGGAAAAAGAATGTGGAATTTGTATTTGATTGCCATTGATATTCTAAGAAAAAGAATGTAAAACTAGTTGTAGTTGAATGAACTAATTATGTTATTATTTAGTGGGACCAACTTGTTTCAGGTAGGAGGTGTAATGGAAAAAGACCTATTGACACTTGAGAATAGATAAAAGCAATAATAAGAAAGAGGTTTTTCTTTAATCATCAGTATAAGGAAGTATATAATAGATTGCAATCTTTATCTTGGGGTTCTAAGAGTATTGAAGAATATTTTAAGGAGATGGAAATAACTATAATTAGAGATAATGTTTCTGAAGATAGGTAAGCCACAATGACTAGATTTAAAAATGGTTTAAATAGAAATATTGCTAATGTGGTTGAATTGCAACGTTATTTAGCATTTGAAGATATGGTGCTTATGGCTATAAAGATGGAAAAATAATTGAAAAGAAAGGGTAGTGCATGACTAGATAATTATTTAGGATCCTCTCAGAGTTGGAAGTTGAATTTCAAGAAAGAGAGTAATGCACAAACAATGCCAATAATAGTACCTAAAATTACCGAACCCTAATATGTTAGAAAGCAGGTTGCGGTAATAGAAGAAAATTGAAGAAATAATATTTAGTAGAAGCATAAACAAGAGATTAAGTGTATGGAAAAGTAGAGTCAACTAGTGATGAATATGAATGTGAAAACATGATAGCATTTGAAGATGCTAGTGATGTTGAATATGTTATTAATTGTGAATCCTTGGTTATAAAGAGATCTTTGAATGTTTATGTTAGTGAATGGGATGTTGAGCAATAAAGGGAGAATATCTTTCATAAAAAAGTAAGGTATGTATTATGATTATTAATAATAATAGTTGTACTAATATTACTAACATAACTTTGGTTAGAAAGTTGAAATTGACTACTACTAAGCATGCTATACCCTATAAGCTCCAATGGTTGAACAAATATGGAGAAGTTAGGATGATTAAATAGGATTTAATCTCATTCTCAGTAGGGGAGATATAAGGATGATGTTTTGTGTGATGTTGTTTTTATACTTGCTACACACCTATTGTTTGGGAGACCTTGACAATTTGATAGAAAAGCCAAACATGATGGTTTTAAAAATAGATATACATTGAAAAAGAATGGAAAAACATACACGTTTATACTATTATCACCTAAACAAGTGGATGAAGATTAGTCGAAATTGAAGAAAACAGAAGTCGAACAAGCCTTGTTACAAAATAATGATAAGGATGTGAGCCTAAGTGAAAATAAAGTGAGTCATGAGTGTGAAACACCAATGAGTAAATTTTTGGACATTGGAAACAAGTTTGAAGGCTTATGCCAAAGTAAAAAAAATAAAAGGCCAAATATGGAGAGAAAATGAGTAGGGAGAAGAAAAAAATGTGAGAAAAGAAGAGTATGTAAGAAAAGTGGGGAAACACCTTGATTTTCATCTAAAACAAAATAATATTACTCATTTTTATTTTTCTGATATACTTATGATTTTACTCTTGTATAAGGAGGCATATTTTAACACTAACGAACTTGATTCATGTGTTCTTAGTGTTTGTGTTTCTTTGTTATAGGAATTTTAAGATGTATTTCCCCATAAAATTCTTAGTAGATTACCACGTATAAAAAGAATAAAATATCAAATTGACCTAGTACAAGATTTGACTATTTCTAATAGACCAGCCCATAGAAGTAATCTAGAGGAAACAAATGAGCTCAGAGACAAGTATAGAAGTTAATGTCGAAGGGGTACATTCGAGAGAGCATGAGTTCATGTGTGTTCTTATACTTTTAGTACCTAAAAAATAGTATTTAGAGAATGTGTGTTGATTGTAGAGCAATCAATAACATAACAATAAAATGTGTGTGTGTGTGTGTATCTTATCCCTAGATTATATAATATGCTTGATGAATTGCATGGCTCTTGTTTGTTTTTTGAACTTGATCTTAAAAACGGATGTCATCAGATTAGAATGAAATAAGGTGATGAATGGAAAACTGCTTTTGAAACTAAAGATGATTTGTATGAGTGGTTGGTCATGCAATTTGAACTTACTAATGCGCCTAGTATTTTTTATAAGATTGATGAACCATATATTGTGTGCATTCATTGATAGGTTGATAGTTGTTCATTTTGATGATATATTGATTTACAGTAAAGGATTTGATGAGCATATAGATCGTTGAAGACAAATATTTCATGTGCTTATAAGAGAAAGTTTGTATGTTGATCTAAAGAAGTGTGATTTTTTGCATGAAAAGAATTGTTTTTTCTTGGATATATCGTTAGTGCAAAAGGTATTAAGATAAATGATGCTAAGGTTAAGGCTATAAAATAATGGCATACATCTAAGAAAGTAAGTGAGGTAATAAGTTTTTATGGATTGGCTAGAATATATAGAAGATTTATGAAAGATTTTAGTATAATAGTTGCTCCATTAACTAAAATTGTAAAAAAGATAATAGGTGTTAAATAGGAAATTGAACAAGAGAAAACTTTTAATTTGTTAAAAAATAAGCTTATTTCAGCCCCATTACTTGCTTTGCCTATCTTTACAAAAAATTTTGAGATTAAATGTGATGCTTCTGGTATAGATATTGAAGCTATTTTAATCCAGAATAAAAGGCCCTTGGCCTATTTTAGTGAAAAGCTTAATAGTGCAACTCAAACTACCCAAAGATTGGTGATCAATATGAATCACAATTCTAAACTATCCAATATATGATAAAGAGTTGTATGTATTAGTGAGGACTTTAGAGACTTGACAACATTACCTTTGGCCTAAAAAGTTTATGATTCATACCAATCACCAATCTTTAAGACATTTGAAAAGTCAAGGTAAGTTGAATCATAAACATGCCAAGTGGGTGAAATTTATTGAGATATTTCCATATATGATGAAACACAAGTAAGGTATGGAAAATATAGTTACAAATGCATTATCGTGAAAGTATGTTCTTTTTTATACTTTAGATACTAGACTTTTAGGATTTGTGTATGTGAAAGAATTATATCCTGATGATACTAATTCAGTGAAATTTATTTCCAATATGAACTTGCAACAACTAATGGATTCTTTAAGCATGATGGATTTTTATTTAAAGATAAAAGATTATATATGCCTAATTGTTCAATGTGTAAATTGTTTCTATGGAAAAGCTTATGATGATGGATTAATGGGATACTTTAGGATTACTAAGACCTTAAAAGTCTTTCATGAATATTTTTGTTGGCCTAACATGAACAAAGATGTGTAAAGAATTTGTGATAGGTTCATAACATTTAAACAAACAAAGTTTAAAGTGATGCCTTATGAGTTATATACACTTTTACATGTTCCTAAAGACCTTGAATTGATATTTTTATGGATTTTATTTTAGGTTTACCTAGGTTAAGAAAAAGAAAGAGACTCCATATTTGTTATTGCATATAGATTTTCTAATATAGAACATTTCATATCTTGTCAGAAAACTAATGATGTAACGAATATAATAGATCTATTCTTTAGGGAGGTAGTTTGGTTATATGATATTCCAAGGAGCATTGTGTCTAACCGAGATGTTAAGTTTTTGAGCTACTTTTAGAAGGTTTTATGGGGTAAGTTAGGAACTAAATTTTTATTTTCTACTACTTGTCATCCACAAACAAATGGTCAAGCTGAAGTAGTAAACATGATTTTAACTCAATTATTAAGAGCTATCATTCATAAGAATCTTAAAAATTAAAAATTGAGAAAATTATTTGTCAATTATTGAATTGACATATAATTATAGTGTATTATTTTACTGATTATTCACCATTTAAGATTGTTTATAGTTTTAATTCTTTAACACCATTAGGTTTGATTCCTTTACATGTAAATGAAAGATTTAGTCTTGATGGTAATAAAAAAAAACATAGGTGGTGAAAGACTTGCATGAAAAGATAAGACAATAGATAGAGAAAAAGAATGGGCAATATGCATTAAAGGCTAATAGAGGATACAAATTAGTAAGGTCTGAACCAAGAAATTCAGTTTAGATGTATATAAGGAAGAAAAGGTTTGCTGAACAAAAGAGATAAAAAATGATGTTTCGAGGAGATGGTCTTTTTCAGACATAGAAAGGATTAATTACAATGCCTACAATATAAACCTATCAAGTAAGTATGATGTTAGTGCTATATTCAATGTTGATGATCTATCTTTATTTGATGTAGGTGATGATTTAAGAATGAATCCTTTCAAGGAAAGAATGAATCCTTTCAAGGAAAGAAGGAATGATGCGATCCAAACAACACCAAAAGATCCGTCAAATGTTTTAGTTGGTCCAGTGACAAGACTTAGAGTTAAGTGTCTCAAAGAGGCTTTCAATAGACTTCTTCAAGACACATAAGTTAAGATGGACTTCAATAAGATATTAAATAATGAAATATAAGCCTTGATGAATTTAATTCATGTTCAAGAAGGGCTTGTAGGTGGGCATTCAGACATGACAAAAAGATTGTAATAAGAAGATTCAAATCTACTACTTTTCACCCTTCTCTACTGTTTTGGTAATGACTAGAGCCATATAAGGAATTTTAATACGAATCTAGTTTTATTAGAAAATAGACGTCCATTTATTTCCAGTGATATATGTTACGCCTTCTAATTCTGAATTTAAGATTTGATTTTACCAACAAATTACAAAAATAATTTTAGTCTTATTTAATTTAACTAGACTATTGTTTTATTTATATTATAGTTATTATTAGGCCTTTTAGATATATTAGGGTCTTTATTTAAATTTGGGTTCATTGGATTATTATTATTTATTCATTTTATCAATATCCATTAGGGATATCTTATTAGCCTATGATTCTTTCTAGTATAAATACTTTCTTTATAGAGACTTTTTGAGAGAAAACTATTTTTAATAAAGAAATTGATATTTTTACTACCTTTTAAGTGGTTAATTGATTCTCATACCAAGTTCTTGATTGGACTTACAAACTCTTCAAAGGATTAATCAATTTCGTTGTGATTTTATACTACCCATTCACATCTCTTTATAGGGATAGGTTGAGAGTAATCATTGCATATAACTTTGCTTCTCCAAAGCAGGTTTTTGTTGGGTTAAGTTGCAAACCATTCAAATTTGATTTTAACGTATCTGAGAAGGTATCCACATCAAATAATTAGGCAAAAAAGTTGAAGGTGAGTTGTTAAACTTAAAGACCATAAACACCCATGAAACAAATCTTTTGTGGAGTATGAACACTTTGATGCTTAAATTAGTTTAATTGTATGAGGAATATAACTTTAGAGGTTGTGTGTAAAGTGCTTGTAAGAAATGAAGAAGATAACTAATACAGGTGTTGTGAAATAATGAGTATATGTGTATGTATTTAATGAATTAATTGTTTCAAATCTCTCATCCACCTAATAATTTATGGAGGGTTCTATACCTATAAAATGCATCTACTTTTATGGAGGGAGGGGTAGAAATGGCAAGACATTATTCGAACTAGTCTAGTAGTAATTATGTGAGACATTATCCCTCATAGGTGGTGATGTTCTATTTGAAAAAAAAGACACCTTGTCATATTGACCACCTACTAAGCTCACATAAGCCTAATATGATAATCACTATTACATGGATCCACTTGTATTAGGATGATGTATTGACCACAAAGACAAGGGCCTTCATTTGAGATTTGTATATGTAGTTTAGGATGAGAGTATTCATAGATAGAGAAAAAACCTTTAAGCCTACAAGGATGCTTGGGTAGATGAGACCTCTTAAGAGATTGTGTTAGTGTACATGCTATATAGTCAATTAATTGGTTACACATGTCACTGATACTATTCATGTAAAACATATATTTATTATTAATAAAATTCTTCTTTTATCTTTAATATTCATTTAAATTTGATTAATGAGACTATGGTAAAGATAAAGTTCTTAGAGTAATTTTTTTTTTGCAAAACAATTATGAAATGATTGTAATTATAAGGATTTATATTGAATCAAATCATTATTTCTAATTGTCCTTGGTCAATACTCTATCAAAACTAGATATTAATTAGAGTCATTGAGACTGATGTATATTATGTTATTTTATTTATGAGATGAAGCATTTATTCTTATGAGCTAATGTATGAGGGATATCTAAAACTATTATCTATGTTCTTATTAAAATCAAAAGCAAATGAACTCAATGACCACCTTTTAGAGTGAGAAATTATATTGTGTCTATGTAATGATTGGACATAGATGTTCAACTGTGGCATAATTAGTTTAATTTTTTATAAAAGAAAATGTTTTGGAATATTCCATTCTTCTAGCCCATATTCTAGCTATGCCATGGGAGAATGTTTCTATGATAATAAAATGCACACATTAATAATCTATGATGATTTTAGTAAACAGGTCGTCACTTAGCAAAAAATATGTTTTATATTATGATGACTACTTAGTCATGAAGCTTATCTAGAAGAATTTTTTTATTTGAATTCATGTTTTTTTAGAAAAAAAAAACATCTAAATGATTGAACTAGACAAGTGCATAGAGCATGACCGCCTTACCAGTCATTGAAACACAAGCTGAAGACGTATCGACTTATATTCCTATAAATGTAATTTCCATTACTGATTGACAAATCTATTTAGAAAGAAAACTGTTTCATCACCTTGCTATTAAGGTTGGCTTATCTACCAATCGCATTGAGTCTACTGCTTAGTTAAAAGCTATGAAAAAAGTATACATAGTTTAAAACTAGAATTAACACAATATTGAGAAATCATTTCTTTTGTGCAATTTGGATAAAATCTTGATCCTACAACTCAAGCATTACTTAATAAAGTAGCATGGCTCACAAAAGTACTAAAACAACCACAATATACACCACTACAAATTGAAAAAGAAATTTCAGTCATTTATATGAAAAGTACATTGAACTAACTCGAATAGAGGATTCCATATGGAGAGATTACTAGTGTTTATAGAAAGACTCAACTGACAGTTATGTAAGTGATATTTAAACTTGAGATCACTAAAGTTATTTTATATAGAAAATGTTATGTTTTAATCCTTAATCAATCGTAACAAATGGGTATCTATTAGATATATCATAAGCTATGCAAAGTT
>Ga0325414_1007246_pt1 | contig 11766 bp, 3 predicted proteins | sample PopdelMetagenome_8_FD_206183 | JGI IMG/M metagenome (GOLD analysis project Ga0325414, IMG submission 206183) | Populus deltoides microbial communities from Bellville, Georgia, United States - Leaf-PdKOR-R3 | ecosystem: Host-associated > Plants > Phyllosphere > Phylloplane/Leaf | place: USA... | reverse complement strand
ATCATGTAGAGAAGAAGAAGCTCCCAATTATTTAATAGGTCTAGGCACTTGGGCTATTTTAAAAGGCCCGGCCACTGAGACCCGCGCGCCTTGTCTTATTTTTTATTTTTTTATATTGTTTTTTTTTTAATTTTTTTCTTTCATATTTAATTAATTTTAAATTCAATTTTGTAATTTATTTTGATTTAATTTATTTTCTATAAAGTTATCATATCTCAAAAAAAACATTTAGATATTAGATCGGTGATTAATTTTGTGCGTGTTTATTTTTGTTACCATATAATTAAATAAAAATATTTCAAAAAATAAGTATTAAATTTAGTGGAGTTAATGACTCGAGTCATTGGAATGACAAGTTAAGCTATAAAGTCTAGGTTAATTTAATATATCATCATCTCAATATTTAATAAAAAACATGCCAACTTGATTTTTTTTTAAGTCATTACATGTTTTTACTAATTATTAGAGTTGCTTTTAAACATGTTAAGTCGATTGAGTTATGTTAAGAAAACTCCTTACATGATTTAATTTAAAACTTAAATTAAGTAAGGATTCAAAGTCATGTGGTTTTAAATTTAACCCATTGAACCAGAATTAATGATAATATTAAAAAATTATCTAATGTTCTTTGTTATGTCAACTAAGAGCAGGGGAGCTATATAGTGAATTAACTAGATAAACGACACAAACATGATTTAAAAAAGTTTTTTTAAAATATGACTCGGGGTATATATGACAAAGAAAAAAAAAGGCTAATACATGGACCAACATAAAAAAAAAAACATGGGAACTTGCAACAAAAGAAAGGTTAAAAAATAAAGGTGATGGAATTAAGATTCCGGCCAATTAATTTGGAAGAACAAAAATAAAAAAAAAACCTGAATTAACCTGTAAATATGCAAGCTATGTAATGAAATTGGAATAGGTAAATAGAAAGCAAAAACAAAACAAAACAAAAAAATAAAGTTAATTCCCAAATAAATATAGCATCAAATGATGAAAAAGAAAAAAATATCAATTTAAAAAAAACAAAAAAAAACATTCAACAAACCAAACCCTATGATCCAAATCATATGAATGAGATAACCAAAAATAATTAATTCCCAACTAATACAATGTTGAAGGACAAAATTATAAAAAAATCAACTTAAAAAATTTTCAAAGTAAATTTAACAAATAAAAAAACTAAAAACAATCTAGGTCATTTTGAAAATTCACAAAAAATAATGTATAGAAGGAAAATAAAGAAAAAACAGAGCTTAATCTCTAATAATATAAATGTTGAATGATAAAATTGAAAAAATATCAATTTAAAAAAAAATAATCAAGCAAACCTAGACGAACCTTCTAAACCTTACCAAAGTTCTCAAAATTGCAACCCATTAAATCATAGACCCAAGATGAATCAATAAACTCAATTCCCAACCAATTTAATATTGATTAGCCAAGGTAAATTCAATAAAGAACAACAAATAAAAAGACCCGAGAAAACCAAGATCATTTTCAAAATCAATAAAAAAATCTTGTAGAAAGCAGATAAATAAAAATAATAGAGCTCAATCTTCAATTGAATAAGTTTTTAATAACGAAACTTAAAAAACATGAGTTTAAAGAAAGACAAAAAAAAAAAACAAAGCAAACTCGGTTAAATCTCCCAAACCTGGGCTAATCTTCATAACCTACAACCTGTAAAATTCTAGATCCAAACTCAATCAAGAAAATTTGAATTATGGGATCGAAGAAAAAAAATCAATTTAAAAAATTTGGTTGAGTAAAAAAATTTGTAATAAAAAGAACGGGGATCAAATTTGATAGGAAAAAATAACTTAAGGATGATGAATATATATATATATATATATATATATATATATATATATATATATATTATTTAAATTAAAATAAATAGTAATAAAAATAATGAGAACTAAATTTAATATATTAAAAAATTAAAGGGGATGAAATAAAAAAAGAATTCTAGTCTTGTAAAATGTTTTTAAAAAATCATTTCAAATATTGAGTGATGAAATCAGAAAAAAAATCAATTTAAATAATTAGCAAAAAAAGACCCAATAAAGAACGATAAATAAAAAGACTTAGGATAATTGGGGGTCATTTTCAAGACAAATAAAAAATTATACAGAAAGCAAGTAAAAAAAAAACATAACTTTGTTTCCAATTGAATAAATGTTGAAGGGTGAAAACAAAGAAAAATAAAAAAACAAAGTAAACTCGAGCGAACGATCTAAATTTGATCGAATCTCTAAAACTCGTAACCTGTGAAACCCTGGACTCGAGTTCAATCAAGAAAATTCATTCTCAATCAATCTAAAATATCAATTTTTAAACTCTGTCAAAGTTAAAAAAAAATAGCAATTAAAATAATGAGGTAAAAAATGACACGAAAAAAAAACTAAAGAATGATGAAATTATAAAAAACAAATAGCAAATTTAAAATTTATCTCATAAAAAATAAATAGTAATAAGAAGAATGGGGTATCAAATTTAAAAGAAAAAAAAATGGAAGAGGAGTGAGATTAAAAAAATAATTTTATAAATTATTCAAAATAAAAAAGTAGTAATAAAAAGACAACAACCAAATGTAAAGGAAAAAAAAACTAAAGGGGCTAACTCAAAATTCTAGAAGGAGAAAGATAAAAAGGTGAAAAAATAGCCTTCGAAGCCAAATTAAAGATGCATTTGGCGCACATGCGCCCCATCACGTATGGGACACCGAGACTTTTCAAGCACTACCGCAAAAAAACAACGTTTAGTGACCGATTAACCATATATGTGCTGCTTGAAGGGCATGGGAGGCGCTCACCTGTGCATGCGCCAACAAGTTTTTTTTTAATTTCTAACAATTATTAAAATACAAAAATGTCCCTAAGTTGAAATTAACAAAAAAACAAAACATGATGAAAATACCAACAAAACAATGAACAATAGTTTTGTTAATTTTTCACCAAGGGGCAATTAAGTAATTTAACTTTAACAAAAAAATTAAAAAAAAATAACATAAAAGCTCTGTTACATGAGGCTTTTTTTTTTTGTGACGTCTAAGTAATTTAACTGTTCTCAAAACCTAAAAAAAAATTAATCCACCTCCAAGCAATTTGATAATAACGTTGCATTATGATAAAAAAAAAAAAAAATTTATCTTGACCCAAGTTGTTATGACTAACTTTGAAAATAACATTATTTCAATAAATATTGCTCCGAATTTGAGGTACAGTAACTTCCTTTTCTCCTTTAATTAATTAATTAATGAATCCCTCTGGTCTGGGTAGCGCCCTGTCTCTAGCCTGCCAAAAAAACAAAAACTAAGCCGACACACTTGCAAGCTTCGCGACGACTTTAATAACTTGACCTGCACTGCCATATAAATTTGCACATAAATCATGTTAGCAACCTTAGCCGCATAGGGATTGGTGAGAAGAAGATTGGGAACGAGGATGGTAAGTATTTTACTGCTTGAATTTTCGTTTCCTTCACACACACCACTACGAGCTTATGTAATAGTAATTTTTTTAAAAAAAATTTATTTTTAACATTAATATATTAAAATAATATAAAAAAATAAAAAAAATTAATTAAAAATAAAAAATTAAACTTTTACATAAACACTTTCTAATCATGAAAATAAAAAGAGCCTAAGTGGTTGCTGCGTGGAGTAATTTTTTCTTTTAACTCAAAAAAAAAAATTATATATATATAGAGGTATTGCTAGTGCTTGTTATAATATTAAAAAAATAAGATTGTGTAAACAAAATTTAATTCATGTGTTTATTAAAATAAACTGAGAATCGTATACATAAAAACATGTAATTCTTTTAAGCGATGTCCTTAATTTAATTAAGACAGAAGACAATTAGAATCAATAAAAAAAAATTGATAGATATGAAATAAGAATAAATAAGGTATCTCTCTGTTCAAAGCCCATCCCATCTATCTTATTAATGTGCATATTTGTTACTTATACATTCCCTCTGTCAGGATATATGTTTTTCAAATAACAGTTTAGTATAATCACATAAATAGGTTTTTTTTTTATTTACATGGGAGTTCAGGCCACTTGTGCATTCCTCGACTAATCTCATGGGCCCTGAAGTTAACGAGTATGTAAGTCTCTAGTGGCTCTGAGATTTATGGAACTCGAACTAGTGACCCTTAGAAAACAAACTTAGAATCTGATCAGTTGAGCTACACCCCTCAAAGTTTACATAAATAGGTTTAAGTATACAAATAAAATGCTGCAATAATATTACCATGAAAATAGTAAAAAAATATCAAGTTGACATAGCCGAAACCTGATTTGACTATATATATAATAGATGATGTTGATCAAATTTTAAAAAAAAATAAGCAAGGTTTTTCTAAGCACAAAAATATGGGTAGGCTGTGGGAATCTCTATAAGAGCATCTCTAATGCAACAGCTAAAAGAATAGGCAAAATGAAAAAATTATACTTTTACCTTTTATTTTTGTTTTTAATCATTCTAACCGGTCAGCCATGCAAATAGATAAAATAACTATTTTTATTTTAAAGTGTCATTTCTACATTTCTCTGTTAAAAAGGTAAAAGTAAATGAAATTATGCTTTATCTCTTGGCCAACGTTTTTTTCATTTGTTTTATATCCGTTGGCCAATATCTTATTTTGTATCCATTGGCCAACGTCTATTTTTTTCTTTAAAAGCAAAACAGAAGGAAGAAAACTTACCTACAAATTTCAAAACCTGCATTGTGCCTTACCCTTCTCTCTAATTTAGAAAAACAAGAATCAATTGTTCTTCGGTTAATTAATAACATCGGTTATGTGTATTAGCTGAAATCAAAATGTATGCTTGCTTAAAGATTTTTTCTATTTTTTCTTTTGTATCTCTTGATTCTTGAGACATTTTATTGTTAATTTGTTATTTGTGATGATTTTTTATTTCTTTGTTATTTTATGTTTTTTATATAGGTCTGAAGATAATTTTTATTTATGTTGTTATCTTTGACAAAATTGAGAGGAAGTAATGATGGTAGTTAATATTGATAAAAACATAGAGTGACATATCTTAAATTTATTTTTGATTATCTGTTTTAATTTGAGGTTAATTATATTTTATCTTATTGAAAATGCAACTAAACCAGTATATCAATTATCTTCTAGTTCCCAAAAATGATCAAATTGTAATGGTTGCATGATTAGATTAATGTTAGAACAAGTAGGAGGCAATGTTTATTATTAATTCACATGTATGGAAACTATAAAATTTCTATATTTAAAAAATTAAAATTTTAACAGTAACATATAAAGTTAAAAATTAAAAATATTCATATAAATAAAATTTAACTTTAACTTAAAATTATATTTTTTAACTTTCATATTACTTCATTAATTTTATATTTACTTTTATAAATTACTCATATTAATTATATAATTAATAACATCATAATTATATTATATAAAAAATATCTAAATTAGTTATATAATTATATTAAAATTAATTTAACATAAAATATATTAAAATATAATTGACTCTTCTAAATAGCGTTCAAAAAAACTATATTTACATTATTTAAAATGCTATTTTATCAATTTGGCTCTTTAATATAGCATTTCTCATTGGAGATGCTCTGATAGTGTTATTAAACTCAACCTAACAAATCGACCTTGAAACCTCATAACTCAACTCCTTGCATGGCCTCTACTTTAAATTAAACAATGTGAGAGTTGCCACAAAATGAACCTATTGATTTGACGGGTCTAAATGTAACACATATGACTAATAAAAATGTTGTTTAGCTCTAAAAAAATCTCAAGGTGACATGCTTTTTTTTTAATATTGGAATGACGACAAATTAAATCAATCTTAGTTAATTCAGGTTAATTGTCAAACTCACAACTTGAGTCATGTGCACAATCACAATATACTAACTTGGTTGGCTAGATGTCTCTTTCTTTTCCTTTTCCCAACGCCCCCCCCCCCCGCGGGTTCACATGCATGGTTTCTTCTTTAAAATATAAAGGGATGTTTTTTTTTCAATTTCAATTCTAGTCCTATTATTTGCAAATATTTAGAAAACAAAAAATTCAAATTATTTTTCACCATATCAAGCATTAACTCAATCTTAACCCAATCTTTAATCTTTATTGACACCATGAAAACTCCATGCAAAGCTAATTAAATCAAAATATCAAAGCCCAAATCTCAATCTACCATCAATAAAAGGATCTAATTAGAAAAAAAATATATATGATAATGAAAAAAAGGGGGGAAAGCCTAAATCTCAATCCACCTAATTGTGAAAGGACCTTATTGAAAAAAAAATGATAATGAGAAAAAAACAAAGAAAAAAAATACTAAAAGGACGAGAATAAAAGACAAGCAGTGAATGAGCAGTAAAAAACAATAAAATACCTCGGCTAAATGGCATGTTACTTGTAATAAATTTATTCTCAATTTTATTTGTGAGTTTCTTTTAAAATAAAAGATTCGTGTAAAAGATTTATGAGTTTCCAAGCTCTTCGTATTTGCAAAAAAGTTGTGAAATCCAAATTATTCATTTGAAATATTTGAGTTTAAAAAATATTGATTATAAAAAAAAATTTATGAAAGCAATTGAAATCTTTGTAGACTTTCAATTTCATAAAGCAGTTGAAAGTTCGAGTAAAAGAGAATTTTATCAAAGTAAAATCGTTTTTGGATGAATGAATGGCCATGGTGATAGAAATGATATGGGAAAAGCTGCATTCTTTTTTAATTATAAAAAAAAAAACTGAAAAAAGGAGGGGTTTTGCTAAATCTCTCCCTATAAAAAAAAACTCTTCACTTAGTATAATATATTTTTTATTTTTTTATTTTAATTTCATTCTTCAATATTATGTTTATTGTGGAGTTGGGTTTAAAATTGATTTAATTTATTTTTTATGAGATTATTCTAGTTTCATGATCTAAACTATGAGTTTAACGAGTTAATTTGGTTAACTTGAGTTCTTTTTTTTTAATTGATTTATTATTTTAAATTTTATCTTTCAACATTGGACCGATTGAAAATTAGACTTTATTATTTATTTTACTTTGTTTTCTATGAGGTTATTTCTGTCTCATATTCTCGACCATTGGTTTTATATGTTAACCCAGGTTTACTGGAGTCTTTTTCTATGTCTTTTTTTTAATCGGAACTTTTTCAATTTCATCTTTCAACACTAAGTTGATTAAGAATTAGGTTTCATAATTTATTTTAATTTGCTTTTCATTGGGTTATCCCGATCTCGTAACCCGGGTCCTATGTTTGGCAAGTTAACCCGGATCAACTCGAGTTATTTTTTTCGATCTTTTTTAAAATGATTTTTTTATTTTTTTATCATTCAAAATTGGTTTTATTGGAAACTAAGCTTCATAATTTGTTTTGATTTTCTTTCTATGAGGTTATCATGGTTTTATAACCCGACATGTGGATTGGTGGATTGACATGGGTTGACCCGAATCGATTCAATATGTTATCATCTCAATATTTATAAAAAATCTCATCTTGAATATTTATTTTGAGTCAAACTATATTTTTACTGGTTATTTAGGTTGCTTTTGGCTTTGCCAAGTTAATCAGGTTATATCATGTTAATTTCTATATGGTTTAAAAATTCTTTTTTACTAAAAAAACATTAGCAACACCTAAATATTTTTTTATATGAAAGAAATATTAATTTAACCCACAATATAGTTCAAGTCAATGATCTAGCTAACATGGACAAAGTCGTGAGCGGGTTATACCATGCAAAATGCACTTTAACTCCTCTCACATTTCATTGTGGATTCGTAAAATGATTTTTGTTTTTATTTTATTCATAAAACTTTTTTTTGGACGATTTGATCCTTTTGTGGGGAAATTGAAGGACAATTGCTTTCAATTTGTTAATGAAAAGCAAGATTGAAAGTTAACTTCGGTCCTTCTACTTTTCCATTTGATAGATTTTTTATCCCTATATTTTTTAAATTCAATCTTGGTTCAAAAGTTTATTTTCTAGTTCCTGGTTTGATATATATATATATGAGAGAGAGAGAGAGAGAGAGAGAGAGAGAGAGAGAGAGAGAGAGAGAGAGAGAGATGTAAGATTCAGATGATATAAATAGAAAATTTGGGTTGACGCTGATTTTGAGCACCAATATGGTCAATCTTGGTATCAACATTTTCATCTGAATGTTCTTTTACCTTAAAATTGTCTAGAAAAGTAGGTATGATATTAGAAAGTTTTTGGGTCGTAAGATATTTTTTTTATTTTTGGACTGATTCTTGTGTTATTTGAAGGCATGAAGAGGTTCACTTAGGTCTTTGGTATATTTTAGGTTAAAAAATGATTGAAAATAGATTTTCAAGTGTAAAAGACCCCTGACTTTATTTTTCGATGAACATCTAGTTGTCTGAGTCTTGGTTGCAAGCAACGCGTTGCCTGTTATTTTTTTAAAACAAATACTAGGTGAACGATGTGTTGTCTACCAAGTTTTCTTAAAAAAATAGAAGAAAGAATTCCAAGATGCGCAAGATTGGATATTTTTTTATTGGGTCGAGCCTTGGCTAATAGGCCCAAACACCTAGCCTGCTTTTTCTTTTTCTTATTTAATGTTTTTTTATCCTTTAAACTAAAAAAATTGAACATCTCATAATTTGTTATTTAAAGGTCTATTTTTCTTATTTAACTTTAAAAACAAATCTTTTTGTTATTTAACTTTTTTTTTAAATCAGTCTATTTTTGTTACTCGAGTCCCATGTGCCGTGTTATGTTTGTTTGTTTTTTTAATGCATTTTTAGTCTATTAAACTTTTTTTCAAAAATTCATCCTTTATTATTTAAAGGTCTTTTTTTTTCTTATTTAACTTTTAAAAAAATGAATCTTTTTGTTATTTAACTTTAAAAAATTAAGTTGTTTTTGTTATTTTAATCCTAAATGCCTATTCTATCTTTTATGTTTATTTTTTTTATTTTGTTTTGATAAAAAAAGGTTGTACATTAATGATTGTCGTATAATTAAATGAAAAATAATTCTATTGATTAAAACTTATTAAATCCAAAGAGGTGCATGACCTAAATTGCGGATATAACATGTTAACCTGAGTTCACTTGAATATTTTTTCTTCTATTTTTAATTAAATATTTTTTACTAATTTTGTCTCTAGTATTACACTGACCTTAGAAAAAAGAATAGGGTATATGGTTCTTTTGGGAAAAGATCTATACTTGTAAAAATGATATTTGTCACCTAGTATTATGGTTATTAGAAATTGTAATTGGTCTTTAAAGATTTGTGGTAAGAGACTAGTTATGATAAAGAAAATATACTATTACCTTAAAGCATAATACCCAAGGTAAGTTGAATTGCTAGTTCTTTTTTAAATTCTTAATAATCTATTATGTCTAATATACTAATGGTTTATTTACAAGATGATAACGAGTCTACTGCAATGAGTTAAACCATAATTATTGTTTCAAGTCTAACACTTTTAAGGTTTGGTCAATTTTATCACTCCTAATTGCTTGGTAAATTGACAAATCTAGAGTAAGCCCCTTCAAATTACAACCTAAGTCATATTAGTTAATGACTCAATGAGCCCAACATAAATCATTGGAAAGTTCCATAAATAGAGCCTCAATGAGATTTACTTATCCTATGATACGTGAATTCCCCTTGCAATATTTGTTGAATGAGGTTTTCAAACCCCAATCCTAAAATATTTAAGCAGTACTCATTTTCGATTGATCTATTTGAAAGTAAGATCTAGTGATATTGATGTTAACACTTTTGATTTTTGTTATCGATGATTATTGGATTGATCTATTTGAAAGTAAGATCCAGTGATATTGATGTTAACACTCTTGATTTTTGTTGTCGATGAGTATTAGACTAAAAGATTTAATATTCTCAATTTTGTTGTCGATAAATATTATACTAAAAAAATATTGTTAAACAAATCAAAAGGATGCATTAATCCTTGTTAATCTTCAAAATAAGAACTCAATATAAGTTTATTATATCAAATATTATAAGTGACTAATAAAATATTTTTTCTATGATTTTAAGCAAAGAATATTTTTTAAGGATTTTGAAATGAGCATTAGATTGGATGGAGAAAAATAAGCTTTGGCATCCTGTCAAACATGTCCTAAAATGGGCCCATGTGAGGTCATATTAACCCAACCTAGATCTTCTCACAATAAAAGAAATAGTATAGTGCACAAAAATTATAGGAGTTCACAAATAAAGACAATAACAAAAAGATCATGATATTTTTTATATTCACATATTTTTTTTTTATTTTTTATATGTGAAAACATTTTTACAATAAACATAAAAAAATTTACAGTTTAAAAATGTATAACACGTTAAAACTAAGATTTTAAAAACCATGTCAACGCATTAAAATTCTCAATTAAAAATAACATCAACATATAAGTTTCACAATTCAAAGAAAATATCAATGCACATAAAATTTCACAAATTATAAATATATATTGACAAATGTTAAAAATTCACACCTTTAGACAGTACATACAACGTCATCCAATGTCTAAACACCTTTTTATGAGGCAGCATTAGAAACGTCTCGTTGTACTTTTTCTATTGGTGTCGTTCCTGTACAGGGCGGCTAGCCTCTAGTAAACTCTTTTTTTTTTCTACTCCATCTTTTCTCTCTCTTCTTTTTGCCAAAATATATAAGTGTAATTTAATTTGTTTTTTATTTTTAATTTGGTCTTTATTTTTTTAATTTTTCTTTTTTTTTTATAATTGAATTTTATTTTTGATTTAATCTCTCAACATTTGATTTCAAATGATGTTTATATCATATTTAGTCTTTATTTTTTTAATTTTTTGAATCCTTTGTTGATTGTATTTTTTTTTAATTTCATCCCTCATTATTTTATGATTTGAAATTTTGTTTTGTTATTTTTCAGGGGTTGACTTCTATGGTGTGAGTCATGAGCTCATGATCACGTTTGTTGGTTTTGAAGAATAACATAGGTTGACTTTGTTCTTTTTTGTTATTTTTTTTAATTCTATCTTTTAATATTTGGTTTATTAGAAATTGATCTTCATGTTTTTTCTCTTAATTTTCTTTCTATAGGTTCATCCCAATCATGTGCCCATGATCATAGGATTGACAGGTTGACTCATATTTTTTTCTTCGTTTCTTTTTTTAAAAATGTTTTTAAAATTTTCTTTTCAACATTGATTTATTTGATAATTTAGCTTTATAGTTTTAATTAATACGTTTTTTATGAGGTTACCTTATATCATAACTATCTCTCATATTTGACATGTTAACTCAAGCGGCTCGAGTCAATTTTTTTTATTTTTTTATAGCCATTTTTTTACTAATTTATTTATTATTATTATTATTATATTTTTTTTTATTTGTATTATTTAAATTAATAAATTTATTAAACAAATTAGATAAATCTAAAATTGTTTTAGCTTTATTATAGAAAGTTAGAAACGCTTGCATTTTCGTAGCTTTTTTTTTTTCTCGTTGAAAAAAATTTGTGCGGGCTGGGAACGTTGCAGCCGCTATCCAGTAATTCACTAAACATTACACGCATGTAGGAGTTCTTTTTTTCTTAAAAAAAAAAAACCGGCAGAGTCGCAGACAGTATAGCTCGTTCTCGTGGAGACAGCAATTGGAAGAAGGCGATCATTTCACCTTCAATCCAATCCAAAACGATTTCTTCCTTTCAAATCCAATGCTAACTTGAATTAAAACCCCAAAACCCCAACTGAAAATCTAAG
>Ga0325414_1007245_pt1 | contig 11768 bp, 6 predicted proteins | sample PopdelMetagenome_8_FD_206183 | JGI IMG/M metagenome (GOLD analysis project Ga0325414, IMG submission 206183) | Populus deltoides microbial communities from Bellville, Georgia, United States - Leaf-PdKOR-R3 | ecosystem: Host-associated > Plants > Phyllosphere > Phylloplane/Leaf | place: USA... | reverse complement strand
CAATAGCTGTAATTAAATCCAAGCAACTTACATATTTACACAATAAATATGAGAGATATTCACAGATTATTGTTATGATTAAGAGATTTGATATCCAGTAATGATAGGAATGGGATTATTTGCTGATAGTGGGCAAAACTGGACTTCCTCTGGGCGGCTGCATACTGGTTTCAAGCAATTATGAAGGCTCTGGGATCCAGAGTTGGAGACTGTCGATCTTGTTTAATTTATACAGTAAATGAGTAGATAAAGACAATGACTTCAGTTCTAGTTTTCAAAGAAGGTTTAAAGACTAAATTGTTAAGACTAATGCAGATGGGAGTTTGGTAACCATTGACAAACTTTTTGGTAAGCTGAATTGCTTTTAGGTTCTCCTCTTACATTACGTTGGATACATAATGTTTTTGTAAGAATTTTGCTAACTAGATTAATAAAAGTAAATTTATTTGTTTTTAGATTATTATATTTTACTAATTTTATTTTATAGCACCATATTGAAATTTTAGATAATTGGACACAAAGAGTGCTCGCGGGAGGACAAGATGCCCCCATTAATGCCTTTAATTTTTTCTTTTAACATGGTAGACTTTTTTTTATGAGATTTTGCCCCACAAACTATTAATTTCTCGTAAAAAAAACATAATTTGAAAATTACTGTCCACTTTTCCGAAGAATTTAATGTTGGAAAATTAATTAAGGAGGCTTTAATGACGAAAGTTAATCGGTAAAAGAAGCTTTCATGACAAAATTTAGTCGGAAAATATGTAATCGGAGTCCGGCATCAGAGATGGCATTGTGTTTTGCGATGAATTATATATCATCAGAAAAAGTAGTCAGCTTTCCCGACGAAAGATTTAATTTCGTTGGAAAATTTCTACGAATCCTACCAAGACAATGAAGTTTTCTCGACAAAATGTGGTCGGAAAAGTTTCTCCAGACGAAAATCAGTACGTTTCCTGGCTAAAATCTTCGACGTCCGTGAGGCTACAGCCTTAATATACATTTATTTCAATCCTATCATCTTACCACAAAAAGTGCATAGCCGATGGATGTTATCAACACAAATCCGAATCCTCCCTGCATGCAAAGATAAATACTTTATTTGTTTGTTTATTTTAAAAGTACTTTTAATAAAAAAATAACTTTTTTAACCTTTTGTTTTAAATTAAATTTTGTTGTGATGTTGTTTTGACATGGTGATATAAAAATAAATTTTAAAAAATAAAAAAATATTATTTTAATATATTTTTAAATAAAAAATATTTTATAAAACAATATATTAAATCAGCTGAGAATAGTATTCGACATTGCCCTCTTATGGATAGGTGGTGGACGTGGAAACCATAATCAAGGACATTCAAATCTCGGAATCAGCCCAAAAAATATTACTGTTCGTCTCTTTTACAAACGTGATTTTCTCTGTCATCATCGCATTGGCAACTTTTTCTCCGACTGCCTCTCCTTTTTTGGCTTGGCCATTGTATTACTTGACAAGGGATTGGCCACTCCAGAGATAAGTGAACATTTCCTATTTAAAACCTCATTTGTTTTAGAAATTGGGCACTGATCCACTAAAATCATCAGAATTACGGGCTACTTTTCTCAGCATAATAAAATATATACGCATGATTGCAAGAAACGAAAAACAGAAAATGAAAAAACAAAAACCCGTATACAAGCCATAAACTCGGTTTTATAAAGGGAAACTCCAATGGGATGATGATCTTTTCGGATTCAGGTGTTTCTGGATCAAAACCTCACCGCGGGAACTGGGAATCCTATGCTTGAAATTCACATGCAACATGAACATCCCATCACTCAGTGACTTGTAATGCACTCCAGAGTGATTTTCTCTTTAGTTTCTGTATTCTGTTCATCTGTTGTTACGCTTTTCCTATCTTCTTCTCTCTTCTTGCCCCATAATACACAATAAAGCCCACCCATCAACAAAACATCCCCACCAGCACTGCCATAAAGAACAAGGACCTTGTCAATTGTCACGGGCTATGATCTCATTGCACTCCAATAAGGGGGCAAGAGAGAGAGGGTAACAATCATATAATAAAAAACTTTGATCGTATCCTGTACTAATTTGTTTGGTAAGGAAATAGTCTCTAGATCATATAAAAAAACTAAAAATAATATTGTCCAGAAAAAGTAAAAGGGTTAGACCTTCCCCAATGAAGGGTTTCTTTCCACAAGAATGCTGAGAAAATTGCTGTTATAATCAGTGCCAACGGAGTGAACATTGATGTGAAAAGTGGTCCTTTCTTCTCTATCACCCATACTTGCAGCCAGAAAGAAATTCCAGTGACAATTATACCCTGTGCCATTTTCACTTGATAGTCAGGTTTTTGTGCGTAGCGCATTTTTACACGCGCATATACACCATCATATATGATATGATTGGGAGCAATATTTCAATTGCCATCACACCAAATATTGCACCATGATGGGTAATTGAATGCGACATTGTATTCTCAAAAAAAAATAAGAAGTAAAAACAGAGATAGAAACACATTCCGATATTGCGCAGGAGGAAACTGCACAGACATATTTGGAGCAGAATTCTTCGACTTTACATTTCGAAATAACGTAATTGGATATTTGCAGCTGAGAAGAAAGGATCTGATTTGACAGGTTTAGATTATTATCAAATTGGAGCGGATTGTTGGAGAAAGTTAGGAGCATATCAGGTGGGATATTTGAAACTGATGAGAAGGCAAAAAAAAAAAAAAAATAGGCGGACAATTATTATGAGAAAAGTGTTGAAAAGGTATTTGGTGAAAATTCAGAAGCTACTTCTAAAACTATAATGAAAGACAGAAGCCAAAAACCATAAACATAGAAACACTTCCAGGTGTTCGAGTATTACCTAACACAAATACTTTATAACCCTAGCTATAACTAACAACTCCAACCATAAATGAAAGCATAGAGTGTTTTTCTAGGTTTTAGTAAAAAAACTTAAAAATTATATATTTACTGTGATGCACATTGAAACATACTGCTTATGAAGTAGATGTTTTGTAATGGAGGAATTTGACAAAAATTGGACCACAGGATCTCTAAAGTTTAGGGCATCATTATTGCCTAGTGTTTTCCCAGTTTTCAAATCGAATAATATTACCAACGACAAGGTTATTTTGATTTTAACCATATCTAAATAGCATGTATCAATAGTATGAACACATCGAACCACAAGGCCCTCTAGTATGCATGCCACATGTTTCTGTCTGGTAAAAAGAAAGATGTTGAGAAAAAATGGAATGTTTAGGGTCGTAGACAAATTTAAATTTATGTTTTTTATCCCTTTCATTTTGTAATGCCACGATCACGTGTCTTTGAGTTTGATGATGAAATAGACGTACACAGTAGGCAACCGACAGAAGTTTAAGATCCCAGCCGAGCTTCCAGGCTGAAGGGTTCCTCTCTACCGCAATGGCCCAAAAGGTTGACTGTATGCAGCTGAACACGCATTGTAGAGTGGTAAGGCGTAGTTTTGCTGGATATTGCTTCACAATGGGACCCTAATGCCCACAACACCAAGAGTTACAACAGATAAGAAAAATAAACAGAGTGAAGTACGTAAAAGAAAAGAAGAAGAAAACAGAGAAGTAAGAGACCAAAGGGAGATCATGATAAGAGGATTGAGAGGTTGGATGAACAAGAATTAACCTGCAAAACAAGCCACAGAGACCAAAGCGTATTTGCTGAGATCATGATAAGAGAACCTTTTATCCACTCCTCTCTGGAGCAACAAGTTTTTGATGAATCTTGAACTTGCTTGTGATCATTGGATGGGTACCAATTCATAAAGTTTACGGGAGGCCCCTTAACAAATGCGAACACTAGCACTCCAGAAACACATATAACAGAACCCAGCACCTTGGCAATTCCATGCAAATGTTTTATGGAAATGCTTTCCATCCTGAAATATTTAAAAATCACATGTTATTGTATCTATGTTTGGCTAAATTATGCACACGAGACTAATTATGATATAGAAAACAGGGTACCTCAATAAGGCTGCCATGACAAATGTAATGGCAGGAATTGTGTTAGTAGTTGCAGCAGCAAATGTTGCAGTGGTATAGCTGATTGCAATATAGTAGAGGTTCAAGCTCATAGTAACTCTGAAAGTTTTGTATACATGACTTAGTGGTGATCGGAAGCAGATTTTGTAATACAAGAGTGATAAATAAGACAATCTTCATAGCTAGAAACCAAAATACGGAGTCCATACCCACACAAGGAAACCAAAAAAATCTTGAAAAGTAAGCTCCACGACAGGGGAGCACCCTCCTTTCTGCAGAATCAGCAGAAGACCATGAATAATAATAATAATAATAATAATAATATTAATAATAAAGAAAAGAAAAGAATCAGTTGGGAGGCTTATATTTTATTAATTATGAAGTAACTGAGGGAGTGATTCAAGATTAAAGTGTTCATATATAGAAGACCTTTCAAGAAAGAAAGCTAATGGAGCCAAAGAAACCGAGGCGAAAGCTTGGCGATAAACGACAAAGACATGAGAATTCATCCCTTTAGAAATTGCAGCCTTGGAGAACAAAGCCATGCCTGCGTACACAAATTGTACAAAGAGCATTGCAACGTAAGGCTTATAGTTCTCCACGGCATTTAGACAACCACGCAAACTCTTCATGGCGCACTATATATCTTTGGTCTGTTTTGGGAGGATTAATTTGGTCTGGGAAGCCCTTCAATTTATAGGGAGAAGCGTTGCAGTGGAATCAATCTTTACTTTCATAATTCAAAATTTTCTCTGGATAAGTAAAGCAAAAATGTGGGGTTGGCATACAACAGGTTTGTTGTAGAGTCCAGATGAACCATGCGATTGGTCGAGCACGGAGGAGGCTATGCCCCAGACAGCGGGGGCAAAATTACTTGTAATTTACATTTTTGTCCTGATATTTTTTTTTAGTTTAACATGAGTGTTCGGGCAGCTTGCGCGCACCTCGACTAATTTCACGGGCCCTAAAGTTAACGATCTTGTAAGCCTCTAGTTGTCATTATATGAGCAATCACAGGGCTTGAACCTGAAACCACAGAGAAAACAAATCTCTTGATTCCAAACTCTTATTATTGAACCACCACCCAGATGATTGTCATTTTGCATCCCCTGAATTATGTGTCATCGATCCGTATGACCTTTCATTTATTATAACTACAAATTTATCTTCTTTTTTTTTTTCCTTTTTATTTCATATTAGCACACCCACTTAAAAAATTCTAGCTCCACCCTAGGGAATAATAAGAAAAAAAATAATAAAAATAAATAGACCCTCGCGCGCCCACAAAATATATTATTATGAGTTAAACAAATAACAAGATCATCCAAAAATAGTGTTCTTTTGGAATCAAAATTGTTACAAGGCATTTTTTTAATTGATTGAAACTTGCTATATCAGGTCCTATTCTTGTCTTTTAATGGTCATTAATATAAGTTGATTCGTTAATTAAAAAAAAAAAGACTACTCAATTCGACTTACGAGCCTCGTTTTATATATGGAGGCTAATTTAGTCTAGTATTGTATAATGCATGGAACAATCCAGTTACAGGGCTTGAAACATACAAGGTAGAAACCCAAGTGTACGAGAACAACAAATTGGGTACGTGGTGTCGTGAAATATTAGTCAATGACTAGCACGCTTCATCGTTGGTTGGTTTGAGTAATATTTCCTTTACAATAAAAAAATAAATACACAGATTTTTTTAATGTTTTTTTTAAATCATATTATAAAAAAAAAATTCATTCATGCATTTAATTAAATAAATTAAAAATTATTTGTATCTATAAATACACAAAAAATATTTATGTGTCTATTCAATTCATCTCGTTGTGAGTCGAATAATTTTTTTTCTAATGCAAATTAAGGAATGGATGCTTATGTATTATTAATGTATTTTTTTTACATCGAGTAAAAATTTAACTGTGAATCAAAAGGTTGATCCTTAAATATAATAAAATAAAGCAAAAATCATATGCGTTAATATAAATATGTAAAATCTCAAGTTAATTTTTAACATGATAAAAACATTAAATAATGTTACAATTGCTACAGTAAAACATTATTTCCTTTTAGTTTTTGTATGATAATTTCTCAACAAAAACTAAAGAGAAAATAAAAAATTACAAAAACAAATACAAAAGAATGGCGATAGTAACCAAAAAAAATTGGTATAAATAGATCAAGTGTAGAGCGATAACATTAAAAGTATAAATAATAGAAAAAATATTTTTCCAATAAATATAATTAAAAAAACTAAAAAACCTTACAGAAAAATAAAAATATAAATAAAAAATAATGATAAATAGATCAAGTATTAAGGGATAAATATATCAATTATAATGAGAAGCACATGAGGGAAATCTTGGCAATTTTTTAAAAAGAAAAACTAAGAAATTATAAATTTCTCACTTCTATAATATCTGCTGTAATAAAAAAAAAAAAAAAAACTCTTTTTTAACTCAACAAACGAAGATGATACAAATATTACTCTATAGTAAAAATACAAAATACACCAAAAACAATATTTAAATCCAAAACCAAATCACAAGCCCAGTCAACAAAGAATGGTTAAATGCGGTTACAAGAATTACAATCTTGTACCCGTGAAAAGAATTTTTTTAAAAAAAAATTATTAAAATTAATTTTTTTTATATTTTAAAATTTTTTTTACATGTTATGTTCAAAATAATTTTTTAAAAAATAAAAAAATATTTTAATTTGTTTTCAAATATTACAAAAAATTAAAAATAACAACTTACAATCCCTCAAACACCTTTAGAAATAATACTGAAAAATCTCAAACCTCCACTAGCAGTCAAGGATGTATTCAAAGCTATTATTGAGTTCCTTGACATGACAGCAGACAATTTACGGAACCAAAATAATAATAATAATAATAATAATAATAATAATCAAAACACTCGAATAAACCTCTTAAGTTAAAAAAAAAAAACTCTCAACTTAATTAAAACAACCAAATTATGATGTATAAGATGACGCTTCTGCAAAATAACCACATCGCTGAAAACACTGATAATCCTCGTCGGCGACCAGAAGTAGAAGCACTGATGTATATACTTAGAAATACAGGAAAAGGCACCCATCATCTACAGACAAAATGAAAAAAACATAAAAATAATTCTTTTTCTATATAGTATGCCGTGATGTACCCAAAATAATCAAGGAAGTTGCTATGGCCGATATCGCTTGCATCAAAATTATATAAACAACTAAAACAAAGCAAAAACATTGTATGACTTCTTTGCCCTTCATCAGAAAAATTATTTATCTTTACTAGAGGTATTTTTATATTTTCATGAAATGCATTAGTCATTATAGATTTATTTATGGTATTTTTATCAATTAATAATAGCCAAGAGCACGGCTTATTAGTCATTCTATATTTGACTAGAGATATCTTTGCATATTCAATATTTTTAATAAACAGTAACACTACACGTGCGTCATTGAATACAATAAATATAAGTAGTTGGGGTTAGAAATATTAGGATCTTTTAGACTTATTTTTATTTTTTTTTTGTTAATTGTAGTTTTGATAGGGTGATAGTATAATTTAATATTTAAATAATATTTTTAAATTTGAAAAAATTATTGGGGCATTGGGCATCATGCATGTTGGGCGGCGCATGCAATGACCTTGGATAGTCAAAAATAGGCTTCTCCAGTATAATTCTATATTTTTTTTTTTCCTCTATGGACGACGACGTGTGTTGTCCAAAAATAAACAATGTCATTTTAGCTCTAATTAACGTTGTTATGCATTTATCATGTCCAGTTTTTATGTCATTTTTTAACTTTATTTCAATACTTAAACATTTTTTTTTAAAGCAAAAAATAATCTGCCCTACGGTGAAGCGCGGGCACGGGGACTAGTTCCATCTATAAACAATTTATAACAATATATTCATAACAAATCTTCACCTCAACTAAAAATTATATAAAACCATAAAAAATAGTAATTCTATCTTTTCCATTAAAAATCTGAAAAAATATCTCAAAAGTAAAAAAAAAAAAAGTGTTATATGACAACGATGATAATTAATATAACAGTTAATAAATTAGAAAAATCTAAACTTTTTAGTCATAACGTGCTCTTTAATGCTAACACAAACATAATTGTTAACTTTATAAAATCATGTCAACACAAAACTACAAAAGCCTTAAGCAACCAGGAGCTCAAAAGCTCAATCAAAATCCTTCTTTTATGTGTGCTTGAGGTCGTGGCTTGGTGGAAGATGATATTTGTTCTCTTTTTTTACAATCAATACAATTTCAAGTTGTTGACCCATGATTTTTTTCACTTCTTATAAATTTTTAAACAGTCAAAATACTTCTTTACCTCTAGGGTAAAAAAAAATATTGGGCTATTGAACAAGGGATTTTTTAGTTTTTCAGTTCTTCATGTAAAGTTAAAATACATATTTGGTTTTAGAAAAGACAAAAAATAAAGTTTGCATTTAGGAGTATTTTTGTACTTTTACACAAGTTTTGGATAATTACTAGGGTCATGGGGATGTTTTGGTATTTTTTATATTGAGTTTTTTTTAATCAAAAAAGTTGTTCGCGCATGCTCGACATATACTAACGAGTGGGCAGCGTGTTCTACACCACTTAATATCCAAACTTAGCTTGCCACCGTATTTTTAGATGCGTCACCATGTTCTCTTAAACTCGGTGTAGAGTGTGATGATGTGTGATGATCGGATTGTGGTTGGTGATCCTTTTTTTCTATCTTTTTTTCTCTCTCCTGCTAGATAAAATACACAATTATCCAATTTGTTTTTAGTTTTTCAATTTCAGTCCTTATTATTTTGATTTTTTATTTTGTTCTTATTGTTTTTATAAAAGTTTTATTTTTTTTCAATTTAGTCATTCAATTACAATTTCTCATATTTTATTTTTCATTTCGGTCTTTATTATTTTGATTTTTGATTTGTTTCCTTGACCTTTTTATTAAAGTTTTTTTGTTTTTAATTTCACAATTTAATAAAAGTTTTATTGTTTTATTTTTTTTCAATTTAACCCTCATTCTTTTTACTTGTTTTTCTTTTTGTCAAAGTTATTTTTAAATTTCATTTAACCCTCCAATTGAAAATTCTTGTTTGCCTTCTAATTAATTTTTTTATTTATTTTCACCTTTATTTTTTTAGATTCTTTTATGTAATTGATTTTTTTCCTGATTTTAGCCTTGATATTTTATTTGTAGGGATCCAACTCTGTACAATCTTATCATTTTGCATTAGTTTTTTTTTTTAAATACTGGTTTTGTGATTATCTTCAATTTATTTTCTATGTGTTTATTCTAGTCTCATGACCCAAGTCACGAGTTTTGCATGTCTTTTTTAATATGAGTTTTTTTTTCTAAATTATTTTGTTGTGTTTGATTTTTTAAGATACTATTATAATTCATCTATAATTTTTATTTTTTTTACACGAATGAAATTTATTTTTCAAAATAAAAAATACTTATTTTAAGATAATACTTTTGATATGTTCAGCCTTGCATGATTTTATTTTAGGGTGTCAGTTTATTCAATCAATTTTATTTGTATTTATCTTTTAGATCACGAGTTTTTTTATGTGTGAGTTTATTTTTATTGATTTAAATAAATAAGTTTAATAAACATAATCAGGTGAATGTCTCATTTTGTGTGATTAAATATCTTTATCTACATTTATCTCTCAATGTTTTTTTTTAATTTTTTTTTCTGTTATTATAGATAATTTTTTTTGTTTATTTATATAGATAATTATTAATTAATTTATTTATTTAATTAGATGCTTGTATATATTTTTTAATTTACACTTTTAATTTTTTATATAAAATAAACATCAAGATAACCTATATACTTGATATTAAAAATAGAATTACAATCCACAGCAAGTCAAGTCAAGGATTGGATAACTAGTTTAACTATACTATACGCCTCAGAATGGAGAGAGAAAAAAACAAGCCATGTTGTCCCTGGTGCAATTATGACAACTTTACTGCCCACCATTGAGTGCTATCATTAGAGACCACTAGCATTGTTTTTAAGTGGATATGCACTAAAACAATGACATCAACTCAACTCTGATGGGTTCGGTGGATTTACATGGATTAATCTTAATTTTACTAAAACATATCATGTTTTTTTTATTAATTCGAAAATCTCAAGTTAACAAATCATTGTATTGATCCTCCAGCTAGAATAATTCTTTTAACATTGAAAAACAAAACCCGATGGGAAGGAGGTTTCGGGGTGTGCCAAGTGCCAGATTAATTATCCTCCATGGGCAATAAAAAGAAACATCGAACAGGTCAAGATGTTGAATTGCTTCTCTGCGCTTTTATATACTCTTTATAATAAGAAAAAAAATGGTGTGTTACTGGTTCTATATATTTGTTGGCTGAGTAGTTCATCTTCTCTTGGTCAAGGAATTTCTTTCATGCTTTCATGTCGCTTTATTTGTTACATTAAGGTTGAGTATTGGGTTGTGACATGATGGGATTGTTTGGGGTTTCAGAGTGCTCATAATTTTTCATGGGTGTGAGGGGACTTTGTGTCTGAATGAGGCTGCGTTGTGGTGATATGTTTTTAAAAATATTGTTTTAAAAAAATTAAAATTTTGTTGTTTTTTATTTTTAATTATTAACGTGGGTGTCCGGACTTACTTGCACATACATTGACTAATTCTACGAACCCTGAAATTAACGACCATATAATTCTTTAATAACTTTAAAAAAAACTCAAACTCGTAATTATTAAAAAACAAATTCAACCCGTTAAACTACCCCTCCTCTAATTTCCTTGTTCTCTACCAGCCAAAACATGTATGTCCCCTTCTGCAGTCAACAGAGTCTAGCATCCTCTGTAGGTCTTGGAGTTTTCTTCTTCTTTTTCTTCTCCACATTTAATAAAAAAAGAACGCATAATAAAAAATGAGAATCTTGTCTAAGAAAATATTTTGTTCTAGAACTTTAATGATTAAAATATTATTTTAATTATGCTAGAGTTAAATCAACTTTGAATCAGCCAATAGTGGGCATGATAACTGGTCTTTACATGTATTATATCAGTCAATACTGTTACACCAACAGCATTTGAAGTTTATCGGCTTTTGCTCAACCGATCTATTATTAGCAGGGTTATCAATTTTATTTTGTTTTGTCTGGAATAACTGAATTATTTTATATCAATTTAAAAAATAAAACAAAATAAAATAATTTTCATCTCATTTTAAATCTCGGTCCATTCTGAATTTTTCAACTAAATTTCAACCAGAACGTTCCGGTTTCATTCCACATGTTCTGTTCCGCTCTTAAAAAGCAATTGAACCTTATTCAATTTAATTAATTAAACCACCCAAGTATAAAAAACTCTTTTTCATTACTATTTTCAATAACAATGATATTAATAATAATATTAAAAATTATTATTACTATATTCATTAACAATGATATATATATTAATGTATATAAACCATATATGACAAATATATCAATTATAGTGGGAAGCACATGAGGGAAATCTTGGCAATTTTTTAAAAAGAAAAACTAAGAAATTATAAATTTCTCACTTCTATAATATCTGCTGTAATAAAAAAAAAACTCTTTTTTAACTCAACAAACGAAGATGATACAAATATTACTCTATAGTAAAAAAACAAAATACACCAAAAACAATATTTAAATCCAAAACCAAATCACAAGCCCAGTCAACAAAGAA
>Ga0325414_1007240_pt1 | contig 11774 bp, 7 predicted proteins | sample PopdelMetagenome_8_FD_206183 | JGI IMG/M metagenome (GOLD analysis project Ga0325414, IMG submission 206183) | Populus deltoides microbial communities from Bellville, Georgia, United States - Leaf-PdKOR-R3 | ecosystem: Host-associated > Plants > Phyllosphere > Phylloplane/Leaf | place: USA... | reverse complement strand
TTAATCTGCCAAACTATGTGCTAGCTGTTTAATTTCTGTCAATTGTGTTATATCCCAAAACTTTTCCTCAACTGTTAGTTTGCAAAATATGACTATTACTCCCCAAAAAATAATAATAATCTATTTATATGTATATTTTATGTTTAGGAGCTGATGTAATTTAATTCAATATTTATATAATATTTTTAAAAGTGTTTTTCAATTGAAAATATTCTAAAATAATATTTTTTAGATTTTTTTTATTTTAACATAATACATTAAAATTATCTCAAAAAATATATAAAAAATAATGATATGATGTTTTTAAAATGAAAAATAATATGAAAAATCACGTGAATATTAGACAAAATCATTAGACACTTTACATACCTGACACACTTTAGAGAGAGAGAATACCTTTACCTGCTGAACTATCCGACTAGCTAGCAGTATGGCAAGTTTTTTCCTTTGAGAGTCCCAGTTGGAAAGATACAGCAGAATTCTGAGATTTTAAAATTTCAAATCAGCAATCATTTTCAAATTCTTATCCTTCAAGTTTTCTCATGTGTAACTTGACCTTTAACTACTTGATTGTTGATGTGGACCATTTGAGGTGCAAACAGCTGTGGGATGTTAAGAGGGCTGGTCACCCAATCATTCACCAAAATACTCAGCTTCCAAATATTCTGGACTGCTAAAGATTTAAATTATTTCAAGCTCTTTTTCTTTCGGCTATTGCGAAAGCTGAATTGCTCATAGTTTGGTATGGCCGACAGGACATTCTGCTGGGTGTTATTATCCTGCTCAAAGTGCTTGACACTCAAATGATTGTGATGTTCCCTCCACTGAGAAAACTTCAGTACTTTTAAAAGAATCAATGAAAACCACTTTCCCTGAAAATATACTATACAAGTGCTGCCACTTTTAACAACGTTCTTATTTTCTGCCCTCAACTGTGTGTAAGCATCTACTTTTCTCTGCGTAATGCACCACCGGTTTGGAAACAGCATTCACAAGCAAAAGATGTTACAGCACTCAACTTCCCAAAATTTTATAGGTTACAGCGGAAGCAGTAAAGATGACCATAAGAATAGATCTCTAAGAAGAGCATGAAATCGTTGACAGAGAGTGAAGGAGATCTGGCCACCCAATTGCCCTTGGCACAGATTTTGCGTCGTAATATTACAGGCAGTTTAATCAGGAGCAGCAACCGCCACCACGAGGTGCCTGGTATACTTGTTTCTCTTTCAGAATCTGTTGTCTCACTACTACTGAACCATTTTCCAATAAACTAGGAACCTCCGATATCTGTAAAGCAGTAGAAATGTTCAGAATTTGCACTAGATATTAAACAATGAGAACTACTTTTAGCTCTCAATTCTTTCATTAGATTTGCTACCATTAACTTTAAGAACATATTGCAGATTCAGAGCACGGTAAAGAAAAAAGATAAAAAGGCATTTTCTTCGATAGCAATGTACCTTTAATGTGAGTTCTTTGAAACATTGCAGAACATTTTCCCTGGTTTTAGCACTGCATTCAAGAAATGAACATTTATGCTCCTGTGCAAGAGCCATCCCTTCTTCTCTACTTACAACTCTTTCACTATCCTGAAAGCATTGCATCATTAAGACAATGTGCCCATTAAAAGCACGAAACTTGAAGACAGAAGGTCTCTAACATGAAATGGAGGAATATAATCGACGGGCTCTTAATATTTAATGCGCATGTATGCATGTGTCAAAGTAGGAAAAGATAGGAAGTATTTCAGCTTACCCTATCAACTTTATTTCCAACAAGTATTTTGATGCACTTCTGATTAGTGTAGAGCTCCACTTCCTCTGCCCATATATCTGACAAATTTTCGAAGGTTTCCCGTCGCGTCACATCATAAACTAAAACGAAATCAAAGCACAAACTATTCAGGATTTTATACATATGTTTATCGCAAGGGAAAAGGCAAACTGATCTTAACTAATTTAGGCTGTTTCACTTAACCAATAATTATCAAAACTCAGGTAAATGAGGAGAGTTCAACTCAAGGCTTAACAAAATAGGATAACTTTAACTATATAAAATATGTAGTGATGCTTAGACAATTGCCATACCAAGGATTATTCCATGTGCCCCCCTATAGTAAGAGCTTGTTAATGTTCCAAACCTCTCCTGCCCAGCTGCAATACAACAGAACTCATTATTCACACACCGCTTATTCTATACCTCTGCAGGAAAGAAATACCTGCCGAATCCAATCTGACACTTTATAATGGGAATAGAGTTTAATTCAAATAAATAGTTGGCACTTGGCAGCTTTGATCTTATCGGAACCATGTCAAATTTTTCTTCAGGTATGAAAGGAGTGTGGATGAAAAACAGACTTGTTGAAGATTTTTCTTTGGGTATGAAAGGAGTGCGGGTTGGTACAGTTGATTAGGACAACATCATGCACTGGATTTATGCTATTCAGAAATCTATCTAAAGGGGAAAAGGGTTTGTTTGATCTCTTCATTTAAGTGGCCGTTCGGATCCCATGAAAGCAAATGTTTCCCCGAGTTCAATCGGGGATGGAGGTTTGGAGCGCAGAATTCAGAGCATGAGAGCCATTTTCCTCTAATTACCTGTGTCCCAGATTGTTAACTTCAATCTTTTCCCACCAAGAGTGAGCACCTTGATTTTAAAATCCACACCTGCACATTTTTGAAGCCTTCCCCTTTAAAACACTATACATTTCAGAGCTAGTCAAAATTATTGAAAAACAAAGACACAAGCAAGGCTAGTGATTTAATCCACTTGTATACACCCTGAATTCCTGATCAGATTCTAGATAGAAGCACAAGTATGGCTCTCACAATAAATTCCAGTCACAAAATTTACATGAACAAAACAATCTCACCAAATTCGCCACTGAAAATCTATTGTCAAATCTCCTTACATGCAATTAAAAGATGGCTAGAAGTTGCAGCCAATACCTATCTGCAAATTTGCCGCTAAAAAAGAAAGAAAGGAGAACATTAAACGACAGTACCGATTGTAGGAGAAAGGTCTCGAACAGAGTTGGAGATGAAACTTAAGAGAAGACTACTCTTGCCAACTCCAGAATCCCCAATCAACAGAATCTTAAATGAATAATCATAACTGTTATTCCATCCTTTAGAAAAAGAGCCCGCCATTTTTTCTTTAATTCTTGGCAACCTAAACTAGATACAGGTAGTTTCTAAAAGAAAACAAGAAAGAACTGTACGAAGAGGTTAGAGATTTGAAGAGCAAGAAAGCATAAAACGAAATGGGAAATTTCCTGAGGTAGAAGGAGACATGAAAGGTGGGGTTGGCAGGTAGTGATTTCTTTTGGTTGATGATGATTTATTATAAAGCAAGATTAAGAGTTTAATCTTCGAGACAAATGTCTTCTTTGTTTGAATTTGAACTTCTTTGATTTTGATAGCTGCACGCGCCATTGCAGGCCTCTTGGACTTACAAATATTATGTATTAAGGATTTTGGCCACTAATTAATCTGTATCCTTGTAATTAACTCTGTTCATTGCTTTTAACTCCTCTTTTTCATTAATTTAATTGATGACGATTAAGTAAAAAGAAAAAGAAAAATTCTCCTATCTATATTTTACAGTAGTCGATTCTGACTAGTACGTCCAAGGTTTTTTTTTTTTTTTTTTTTTTACCATGCACAAGGTTTAGCTTGAGACCATTTCTACATACAGATATATTAATTAGTAATTAAGATAAACCAATTAATTTTTTTGAATTAACACACCGGTTCATTATTGCAAAATCAGTTGTATTTTATTTTGGAATTAAATTAGTTCCAGTTTTCTTTTTAATTTTGAACCAACAAATTAGCATTTCTCCCATGTCTATATATCTTGTCCTCACCAATAAGCACAAAACTTGTCATGAAGAAATTCTTACTTATTGATTTATTATACTAAAATAGTTTTATTTGATTTATATGCTATCCGAAAGATTTTTAAGAATAAAAAATATAATTATATTATTTTAAAATTATTTATTTTAAACAAAGTGATTTGAATCATGTTTGGGGTCGGGTTTGATAATATCAGCATTATTTATTCCTTGTTAGGTAACGTAAATATCCAACAAAGTTATTGCTCAATTGTATCATGTTAATATCCATAATTTTCATATTAAATTATAATCACTATAGGTTCTACCTTTCTTCTTCACTTAGCAAACCTCTTTTTCACGTAACAAAATAATTAATAAAATGACAAGTGGCGGAGCCACGTAGGTTAAGAGTCGGCAATTGTCCCTTAATCTTTTTTTTAAAATATTTTTATATTAGAATATTAATAATATTTTAACATGTTTAATTTTCTTTGCTGACTACTAATTAACCTAAGTTAGCTATTGTTAATTTACAGCATAATATATATTTTTTTTCTTTCGAACTATTATTTTTGTCTTTCTATCTTTTATAAAATTTCTTTTCGAGTCCTAAGAAGATTTAGAAAACACAGGTATTGAACCCACCCTAAATTAAAAATAGATGAGTAATAATTTGATCGTATATATTAAAAAAAATATCTTCGATGAAATTGATAATAAAATTATTATAAAACGGTTTTTAAATATAAAACTCGAAAAAAACAATTATAACATAAGTTTTTTTTATTTTGAAAGTATTCTTAAATTAATCTTGTTTAATATGAATTAGTTCATGTATTTCAAATTGATTTTTCTATATAATATAATATATATTTATATAATACATAATATCAAGTATTTATTAATAATTTATTTTTTTATTTAAAATTTTTTGCCTCCACCGTTGAAAATGACAATAGCAAATAGCTATTGGTGGCAAAAGCATAAATATAAATGTTATATTACTTATCGGAAATAACCAGCTGTCGTTCTACAAAAAAGACAAACACAAGAGGTTAATGCATGAACACTTGACTTGAGTTTATGATTTCAATTTCAATCGCTCTAATTTTGTGTTGGAGTTCTTTTCCATGGCAAAAAAAAAAAAAATTCCACCGACCCTTCCACCAATCAGATCACACACAACGCCACACGCTAATCTGTGGTTTTCTGCTGCTTCTATATTTATGAGCCATAGATTAATGTATTTCAAAACCTTATTCCATTCTCTAGAATTCAGTGTCTGAAATAGGAAAAAAAATAAAACCCAGGATAGCATTCGGCATTGCTTAATAGCTATGGAGTGAGGAACACACAATAAAGCCCATGTTCTTGAAATGGCTCAAGAGTTGGCGATGGGCCAAATTTGCTTTAGCCCTAGTCCTCATTCAAATTCAAAAGGACAACGGTTTGTTTGGTACTTTGACCAAGAAACGGCCAAAATTCACCACACCCACGTAATATCTCGGCATGCACAGGTACAAGTTACAGTGTCAACTGTCTAGCAGGCAAAAGTTACCCTCTTCAATCATCGGAGCTCGAGCCAGACCAGAAGACATAGCGCTAAAAATCAAACCAAAGTACTTCTTCTATATTAAAATCTTGGACAGAACGCCCTGCCCGTGAGGCCACATCAGTCTTGAAAAAGCGCTTTATTAGTTGAGCCCAGCCGATTTTGCTGCCTCAAAAGCTGAAGCACAGGAGACCACCGGGCATGACCATGAACCCATCTGGTCAAACCTTCAACTCCACGTAGTTGGTTGATGATGGAGGAGCCTGTGCAAGCAAGGGTTAGCTAAGTCATCCTCTGGGTTGATCCTTGATAATACCGTGTACAAAAACTTAGTTAGGTCCCACGAGCCATTACTTGCCTTAGTGGACAAGTATCTAATCAAGACGTAATTTTTACCCTTGTTAGGGCATTTGTTGTGTCAGAATAGGATGCTCTGTCCAATTAAATCTTTTCCTGTCTATTTTTACTTTTCAAGTAGTAATAAAAAGGGGGTGATTTCTTGGCTGTTTATTCGTTTCATCTTGTGTTTTTTTTAATCTTAAGTTTTGCCCTCTTCTTCCTCTTTCTTACACCACACTCCAGAGGTTTCCAGCTATATATTCATGGGCAGGTTTCCAAGATACTTGCCGAGCTGGTGATGGCTATCTTTACTGTTTTAAGATAGAGGATTTTACAAGTTAGTAAATCATTAGGGTTGTTGGAGTTCATTTGTTTTTGGTAATGATAAATGAAATTCCATAACAGTACAGTGAAATTGGAAACAATGGCAACCCTCCCATCACCTCCGCCGCCCCGAGATACTAACATCACCTCTTGGTGGCAAGATTCAGCCCATGAAAATTTAATCGTGCTGTGTATATTTTTAGTCTCGGCGGATGAATTTAGGTTTTGTCTGGGAACGTGAAAATCTTGCTGGTAGCCACATTCTCGAAGAAGTTATTAATCTCCCATGAACTAATAGTACATAATTTCATGTTATATACCTGTCATAAGAAACCATGAAAATATTTTTCATGCTAAGAGAATAATGATAATAATTAGTATATTTTCATAGCCGACTGACTTTTTATATAGTTGTAATAACTTGATATGATATCAAATAACCTTATTTATTTTAAATTTAATATATTTATTGTTATTTTTACAGTCTAAATAACATTGTTCGGTTATAATAGCTTGATACTATATATAAAAAATAACTATTAATTTTAATTTCTATGTTTATATAATATAAATACATGGAGATTTTCTAGGACTTGGGTGCGATATAGTCAAATATTCTTATTTATTTCAAAATTGATTTGCTTACGTGTATTATTCCTAATTAAATATTTTTCATATCATTATAACAACTCGTCAGATAAACTTATTTATTTTAAAACCATATAATTACAATTATTTTTGCAACTTTAAATAATTTTTACCAGCCATGACAACACGATATGGTGCCAAATAACCTTATTTAGCCATGAACCAAGATTTACTTTATTTACCTACCATATGTTTATCCACCCCTCATGTTGCCCCTGATCCAAGCCATATACGTGACCCTCAACAAACAAACATCCCCCAATTGAACCAACCAGAATGTATTCCATTGCAATTGCCATCAAATTGCTAGACAGATCTTTTTCCTCCTCCTAAGTTCTAACATAACATATGTTACATATGTCTTGTCTACATATTCAACAGTAAGCATTAAACCCCTCAAAAAATCAAAGGTCAGAAATTATTGCCCACAAAAAGAACCTAAATTGCTTGCAATCGAAGGCACTACCCTTAACTAGCCAGTTTCTTCCCCATCAATCAAGAAACCTTATCTCCACTCCCAAAAAAACCCTAGCCTCCTTTTCCACCCTTTCCCCTTTCCCAAACAACCATAGCCCATCATGGGTCCTGAAACTTCCTCGCAAGAACAGCAATTACGACTAGCACTGACAACCCCAGCACCACCAGCTTCAGCACCGGCAAAAACGACACCAGTCAGTACTAAAACGACAGCGTTAGCTCCTGGGTTTCGATTCCACCCAACAGATGAAGAGCTCGTTATCTATTACTTGAAACGGAAGGTTTCCAATAAACCATTCCGTTTCAATGCTATTTCTGAGGTCGATATTTACAAAAACGAACCTTGGGACCTTGCAGGTAATTACTTCTTCTTCTTCTTCTTTTTCATGTCTAATTGTTTTCTTGTTTATTTTTGTGATTTTTTGCTGTTTCTTCTGTTTTAAGGCATTATAATTCATTTTTATTTTTATTTTTTTGTCCCATTTTTTAGATTTCGTACTACAGGTAGTGTTTATAGGAATACATATTTACTTGGCTGTTGCTGTTTTTAGTCTGTAATAACCATGGCTGGCTATTATCTCTAATGGATTGCTGGTGAATTGAGGATTTTTTTAATTGATTTTCTTTTTGGATGATACAGTTCTTTGTGGGCTGTAAGTGGTTTGTTCTTGTTTTATTTTACGTTTGTTAGATTGGGTTCTTTGCTTGGTATTAATCTATTCGCATGGTGTTCTTACTGGGTTTCAATTATGCTGGTCTGTAGATAAGTCAAGGTTGAAAAGCAGAGACCAAGAATGGTACTTTTTCAGTCCACTGGACAAGAAATATGGGAATGGAGCAAGAATGAATAGGGCGACAGGCAAAGGATACTGGAAAGCTACTGGAAAGGACCGGGAGATTCGGCGAGAGTGTCAACTCCTTGCAATGAAGAAAACTCTTGTGTTTCATAGTGGGCGTGCCCCAGGTGGGTTGCGCACCAATTGGGTTATGCACGAGTACCGGCTTATTGATGAAGAATTGGAAAGAACCGGAGCTATGCAGGTCAGGCTGTAATAGAATTGTTGTTCGTGGTCTTAGCAATGTGGATTTCTATATGGTTGCCTTGATAATTTAGGAAATGAAAAGGAAAATAGGTATATTGGTTTGACAATAAAAGGAGCTCAACCAAAAGTAATTGTGGAGTGGTTGAGGAAGTGGAAGATTTTCCATTGTTATGCTGTTCTGATTTTGTTTGTTTTGTTTTCTGTGAAGATCGACTCATATGTCCTCTGTAGAGTGTTCCACAAGAACAATATAGGACCACCAACTGGGAACCGCTATGCCCCTTTCATCGAGGAGGAGTGGGATGATCGTGGAGCAGCTCTTATTCCAGGAGAAGATGCTGCTGATGAGGTGGTGGTTACTTATGATACTGGCGGTGAAATGCACCGTACCGAGCAGGTCTGTGCTTTTTCTTCCATGTTGAAGCATTACAACTTTTAGAGATGCTTACCGCTGTTGTAGCATGATGCTGGAGTATTGATAACTGTTAGGGGTGCTTAGTTTTGTTGTAGTATGATGTTGAAGTCTTGCTTAGTTTCCTTAACACTGGAGTATTACTTTTGGATAGTAAAAAGAGCTATTGGTTATAATAAACTGCTACCTTGCTAATGTTTGAATTGAAGGTCTGAAAGCACTGCAGAACCTCTTTCTTTTTTAGAATACGTGGTTTAAGTCTGACACCTATAGAGTGGAAAGGTAATGGATTCTCTTTTAGTTCCAAGAATGCGAGTGGGAGTTTGACATTGGAAATGCAGTTAAAAGTTGTTAATGGATTTGAGATCAGAACTGTTTTTCATGATTGTTTGTCTATTGGAAGAAGGGTTGGCAGATTGATGCTTTATGACAAGCAGGTACATATCAAACAGATGTTGTTTGGAAGATTAACTGGAAACAAGCATTGAGGGTTGCTTGAAGAAGTTGACTTTTATGGAATGAAGAATATGCATGATCATGATTGCTTATTACTTCAACTATATAAGAGAGCAGGTCCTTGGGGAGGCTGTAAAAAACTCACTTGGTCAATGTGACTGCTACTTAGATCAGCGACTCATATTATTGACCAGAGTTTCATCTTGCAATGGGTTGTGTTGATGAAAACATGGTTTTGATGCTGTAGCTTTTGTATTAATTTAGCTGCAATATCAAGATTAGTCATGAATGTGGAGTTGCATGACAAAAATTGCATGTATGGTTTTTTTTTGGTGATGTGGTGCTGGTGCTTTTTGCAAAGTGTGTTTGGGTTGAAAAACATCAATTTTTGATGGTTTTTATAGGGTACTTTTCAATGGTTTTGACATCTTCATATCAAAACCATACACAAGCCACCTAAAAAGCATCAATTTGATGCCTTTTCTGTCCACATGCACTTTGAAAAACACTTTCAAAGGCAACTGCTTCACCAAAGAGTAAAATATTTTCAAATTGCAAGAGTACGAGGAACAGTGCCAATTAAAGCATTTTCTTTCCTTGAAAGCTAGCCCAAACTATTCCTTACAGTTACCTAAACTATCAAATATAAAACATTTAATGGACTAGATAATAGTGCATCCATTAGATGGATTGATCAAGTGGTAAGAATACAAATGCATATTTTGCTGTCATAATTAAACTTAACATGGAGAAAACAAGGATAAAGAGTAGCGTTCTTCAGTGGGATCAGGTGTAAACAAAAGGGCATTTGCTGTCAGATTGCTGAAATGGGTTTGTGCATGCATGGATCATGATCTTGCAACTCTACTCAAGTCTCTTGACATTTCCTTGAAAAGTTTTCAAGCAAACTGATCAAGCTTTACTTTGTATCCTATCTGGTTATTCTTTTAGTTGACCTCCTTGATATGTCATTTGGAGATTAGAACCAGGTGTCAGGTTTTGTATCAAGTTCTGGTGAACCAATTGGAGCTTGAAAATTTGCTGCATGCCCTACCTTGGTGTTGAGGTTTTGGGTTGCAAATAATGAACTGAAAAGTGATTCTACTTGTAGAAATTTAATCGTTTAAGCTTCAAGTGTGTTGGGATGCCTTGTAAAATAGGGATGGCCAATTCAGAATTTCAGTCACCTACACATGCTTGTTTCTGTAATGATGTAAAAGTACACATCTATAGTAGTCAGCATGGAATTTCTTGAAATTTAATTTTGTATTTCAAGCAGCAACATTTTGCTATAAATAGTGTTACTTGTTTGTTGCAGGATAGTCATTCCATCAATAAAAGTCCTCTTGGTATTACCGAAGTTCCGGGGGACTCTCAAAATGCCTTACCTGTGTGTAAGACTGAAAGTGTGGAGGATTGTCCTCCACTGTGTGTGCTAAATACAGAAGCACCCTTCCCTCTTCTCCAGTATAAAAGAAGAAAGCACAATAACGAGACTGGGTCTAACCGTTCAAATGCTTCGGAGAACTCAACAAGGACAAGTCAGGATCCTTGCTCATCCACAACAACGACAGCAGCAACAACATCAGCAGAAATGATGATGGCAACAACTTCAGCAACAACAACGGCAATATCTGCTTTGCTAGAATTTTCTCTGATGGAACCTCTGGAACCCAAAGAAAATCCTCGTGTTCCCCCACCTGCACTAGATGCTGCTAGTCTTGATTCATCAATGTCACCTAGCTGCAGGAAGTTTATCAATGATTTGCAGAGTGAGATCCACAAGATTTCTGTTGAGAGAGAGACATTGAAGCTTGAAATGATGAGTGCTCACGCCATGATTAACATTCTCCAGTCTCGAGTTGACTTCCTCAACAAGGAAAATGAGGATTTGAAAAGGAGTGTCCACGCCAAGTGAAATCCAGTCAATCCTGAATCAGTTTCCCAGTTTCCCAAACAAGGGAAACTAGTCTGTGACCGGTGCCAGTGTAATCACACTGTTTGTATGTAATAAGAATCAAAGACACTGCCGCGGCCGCCTCCTCTTCCCTTCTAGTCGGATAAATTGCAATATGTAAAATTAGGATTTTATTGTTGTCTTTCAGTTTAGTCTTTCGTTGTAAGAGAAGTAAGCTGGTGGATTTTGTTTCTTTGTACTTCTGCAGTGGATAAAATGAATTGCATTGTTCGTTGTTGAATATCCTGTCCCATGTCAATTGATCAGAATTCAGAAATTTATGCTGTCCTCAAGAACTCAGTCCTGTTAGGAGGATCAGTTGCCTGCCAGCCATTAGTTGCTCATTTCTTTTTTCTACGGGCTAGTTAAAATCAATTTCTAAAATAGAGAATCAGTGAGTGTATTGCAATCTCCCACGCAAAGGGGTCGGATTAGGATTGCTTCAACTAATTTGAGATGGAGCCTTCTTTTCTCTCTCTCTTTAATCTCCATTGATTTGCATATATTGCAATTAGATCTTCTCCAGTGTTCTCAGCAATGCAAATATGCGATGGTAAGTCGCTTATCAGTCTTTTCTGCTGGTTGGTGGAGCTTCTACCTAGAGATTGAAGCTATCGTTTGTTTAGGATAAGCGTTTTGCTTACAACGCAAATGTAACCTGTTTAGTAATTAAAAAATCTCAGTTTGTTGTTCATGGGTTCCACGAGAATTTGCGTTTGAAACGC
>Ga0325414_1007239_pt1 | contig 11774 bp, 3 predicted proteins | sample PopdelMetagenome_8_FD_206183 | JGI IMG/M metagenome (GOLD analysis project Ga0325414, IMG submission 206183) | Populus deltoides microbial communities from Bellville, Georgia, United States - Leaf-PdKOR-R3 | ecosystem: Host-associated > Plants > Phyllosphere > Phylloplane/Leaf | place: USA... | reverse complement strand
AGTGCATCGGCTTCAGTGAATCATGTTGCTGTGGACTGGTCCAAGAGGCTGCAGATTGCAGTGGGAGCTGCCCAGGGTCTGTGCTACATGCACCATGACTGCTCTCCTCCCATAGTACACCGAGATGTCAAGTCAAGCAATATACTGTTGGATTCTGAGTTCAACGCAAAAATCGCTGATTTTGGTTTAGCAAGGATGCTTGTTAAGCAGGGAGAACTTGCTACTGTGTCTGCTGTGGCTGGTTCTTTGGGTTACATAGCTCCAGGTAATAAGAGAAAACGTCACCATTTTTGTGCATTTGTTTCCTTTCCCTCCTTTTCCACTACCAAATAGTTTCCTCTAAGTTCATTATCTGAATAATAACTTGAACTGCAGAGTACGCTCAAACAGTTAGAGTGAATGAGAAGATTGATGTTTATAGCTTTGGAGTTGTCCTTCTTGAACTAACGACAGGGAAAGCAGCTAATTATGGTGACGAGGATACGTGCCTTGCCAAATGGGCATGGCGTCACATGCAAGAAGGAAAACCTATAGTCGATGTGTTAGATGAGGAGGTAAAGGAGCCTTGTTACGTGGATGAGATGAGAGATGTTTTCAAACTAGGGGTGTTGTGTACCAGCATGTTGCCTTCTGAAAGGCCTAACATGAAGGAGGTTGTGCAGATCTTACTTGGCAGGAACCGTCGATGGGTCTGTGGAAGGAAGAATATGAGACATGCATGAGTACGCTTCCACTCCTTTGCTCAACTCCTCAAAAAGCCAGAGGTTGTCGGAGAGTGATGGCATCCAATATTAAAGACTTATTAGAATAATAATATCCAACTCTGGAGTTCAGATTGAAAAATATCATCAGTCGTTATGCATAATAATATAATGAACTAGTCTACAATGGTGGAACCTTCTAAATCTCTGGAGGAGGGAATCCGCACCTGTAACGTTGTGGCTTTGTATGTATGATTTTTATTTGATTTGATAATGATTAGCATAGCATTAGGTGTCCCCTCTGTGTTAGTTGGTCAAAGATTTACATAAAAAAAAAAAAAAGATTTCTCCCACAAAACATAGCTGGGAATGGTCACTTTTTAACTAATGGTTAAAAAAAAAAAAAAAACAAAGCAATTGGCTCCTCAGGTTCCATGACCCTAGAGGCCCTATGGTTTTGATTCTTATAAAAACACCTTTACACTTTTAATTTGGATAATTTAGGTCTTATAATTTGATTTGTTATACAATACAAATCACTTCCTCATTGATTGAATTGAGTTTTTATTATATAGGTTGTCCACGTGTTATTGCGAGCTACTTTAAAAAATATGTGTTGCTTTTAATTGTGAGACAATTAAAAGAAAAAAAACGTTTTTTAAGCATACAATCAAGAGGTGGCAACTTTAAAAGGTATATGATTTGGTTTTCAAGCAACGGATAAATAATATGCAAAAAACTTACTTAATCTGTTTTGAATTTCATATAAAAATCAAATTGTAAAATGTAAAAGGGCATCAATCTAACATAGGTATTGTTTGAGCAACTCAAGACAAAATGTGGCACGATGAACAAAAAAAGTATGGAAGCCCAAGTTTTGAGTGAGAAGTGAAATCCTATCAACTGTTAGCAAGTAAAGAGTAATAAGTGCTTGTTAACTCTCTGTTACTATAAGGACTTGAATAACTTAGTTAAGTATCTGCAAAAATATTTTATGTATCCATCTATGTGTTTGAACCTAATGTATAAAATGAGTATGGTACATACCTCAAACACTCATCTTAGAAGGTAATTCCCCCCCCTAAAAGAAAGCAACATCTAAAAGCATCTAAAGCTTTTAAACTTTTTTAGGCAAGCATTAACCAAATAGTTTCCTCTACTAGATTCTCTATATATATAGCAAAAAAATCTCCTGGATGTAAATAAAAAAACTTATGTACACATCTAATTAAACAACTCAATAACAATTGTGTAAAGTAATGAAAAAAAATCATCATCAATAAAAAAAATTGAGAAAATCAAGCGAAAAATAAATATCAAGATATCTAACATCGCAACACGGGTAATTTACTTGGTCATGTTCAATAAATTCCTCTATCAAAATAAATTTATAATAGAAAAACACATAAATTTTATAATAGAAACCGACACACATGTAAAATTTATTGAACAATAATTATATATAAAACAAAACAATGCAAGGCTGTACATGTAAATCCCGATTGAAATTTAGGCAGAAAAGCAATCTAAATGTTTATAGAATGGATTTATCAGAAGTACCAAATAAGCATTAGAACAAACCAAGTATGAAAAAATTAAATAAATATAGAAAAGTGAATAAAATATTACTATGGGTGAGTTACCTTGAAATAAAATTATCAATATGTAACTAAATGATATTTGAATTCACCCGGGTAAAACGTTTATATAGAAAAATACCAGGATCCAGGAATTTTATCTCGGGAACAAGATATGTACTATTTGGGATATAGAGGGAATTTGGTAAAAAGTGTGTGTGTGTATATATTAATGTGCATGCGTATGGGCATGGGCAAGAAGGAAAAAGAGAGAAAAAAAGAGGGGAAACTACCATTTACATGCGAGAGAAAAAAAATGGTAAAGGAAACATAAAATCTTAAGAGGAGATCTTGAGGGAACATTAACCAAGCTTAGTTAGCATTAATTGGAAGGAAGAAAAATCTAATGAAGGTGAATAGAAAAGGAGAAGGGAAATTTAACATGACCAAAGAGTTGATGTCTTCTTCCAAGTGTAGGAGTGTCGAAGTAATAAATAACCTAGCAAGACCGGTGTCGAATCGCAGGGAGGTTAACTGTATAAACTACAAATAAAAAAATAAATAATAACATAAATGAGTTGAAGAGAGTTTTGAGAAGCGATATTGATGTAAGGATTTAAACAAATATAAAATAGTTGTCAAGGTTAGAGGATCCACTAATGGTATTTCAAACAAGTATAGTATAAACTCTTTTTGTTACTTAACTGGAAACCATACACAAAGGAGGTTCCAATCGGTTTATAAATTGTTAACATGATTATATTGGTTATTTTATTCGAATAATGCTAATACTTGTAAATGTTATCAGGTATTCATGATTATAACTTATGTTAACAACAAATCAAGTTTCTTTCATAGCACAGGTGTCGATTATACCATATGGTTGGGTTATGAAAGTGTCAAGTATTTGTTGTTTCAAGAGTTATACACATAAATCTAGATTAACCATTTAACAAGCAAAGTATTAAGCATGAACAAGATAACAAATACAAAACATGTTAGTATCAAACATTAAAGTCTATGTTGAGTTTATACTATACTTATTCTTACACCATTAGTGTAATCTTTTCATCTTGACATAATTAACTTAGCTAAACATACTGAAAAAGAGAAACATAAATAAACAAGATAAGAACATAAATAAGATATAAGTTAACTAAGTAAAGTAAAGGAAATGAAAAGCATAAACAAGAGATTAATATAAACAAAACTTAAGCATTATAAAAATATAAAGAGAGAGAGAGAGAGAGCAAGAATATGATCTTGATCTGAAAACCAAGATGTCTAAATGCATGGCAAATGCCTCCTTTTATAGGCCAAAATTTGAAACTATTGATTTGATGATTAAGTGTTGAGTTGGTGGCCACATCTTGACTTGGTGACAATCCTTATCTTCTTGTCTGAACAAAATATCATTGTTAACGTCAAAATTTGAACAGATAGTCCCATAAAAGTTCTAGGAAATTGTCTCAACTTTCCAACAAAAAAAGAATCGGTGCATTTGGACTTCTAGAACTCAAGATATGGGCTGAACACTGAACAGTGTCTAAGCTGTAGGACGGATTCTGACTTCTTTGTTGTTGCTATAATTTGAACTTGAAAATGACCTTTTTGAATCTTGGACTCCCATGAAAGTTTTAGGCCTATGTCTTAGCTTTCCATCCATATAGACCAGACCTAAATCCAAGTTCTACAGCTCCAGGTATGATCCAATAACCGAATAGTATTCCAGTTTGGACTGAACCAATATCTTTTTTTTAAGCTTGCCCCTTTCTTTGTCTTCTCAATTTCAGTAGTTAAACTCATCAATCAATCCTTTGATTTATGCGATAGGCCTGCATTTAAGATGAACATTTACCATAAAGTAATCCTTTGATTTAAAGGTATCTTATAATATCAGACTTATTATTATAAAGCATGCTTTAGTTAAGGAGTTATTGATACTTTAAGTGCAAAATGATGATATAAAACCTTAATAAAAATGCACTTTTAAATACTAATCAAAATTTGACCAAGATTAAAGAAGAAAAGGAGTTGGAAGCTTGAATTAGGTAGTGTTTAAAGTTTAATTACTTGCTTGGTAAGGCATTCTAAAGACTTTTGATATGATTTTTAATGGCTTAAAGTCCTTAATTGATTTAATTTTTGAAATTTAGAAAGTTAGGGTTCTTGAATGAATTTGGGGGAAATTAAAATTTACTATAAATTGTCATAGGAAATACTGTGAAGTTAGAGTAAAGTGATTAAATTATTGTAGTTGAAGTAAAAAAAAAATGATAATGAAATAGAGCTAGTGGTCGGCCAATAATGAGAGTCTTTCAATCTTGTTTTATGCTACTCTGTTAATGTTTTATACTCCATAATGTCAATTGATGAATAATGTAGGTAGTAGAACTATTTTTTTTTTAATATCTCTTTACAACTTCTTAAATTTCATGGAGATGCCTGAAGAGGAATATAGTTGATTGCTAGTCCTTATTAGATTTTGTATGTAATAAAGTTATAAGACGTTAATAATTCATTAAAGATGTTAAATCAGTGGCTAAAATCCATGAAATTCAACGGGACTGTTACAACAAGATGAGATATCTAAGACAGTAATAGTTCAGGTCTAAGACAGTAACATATCAAACAGTAACAGTTGATATGTAAAACAATAATAGATCAGGTCTAAGACAGAAACAGATCAAACAGTAACAGTTCAGGTCTTAGACAGTAACAGTTCAGTTCTAAGACAATAACAGTTTAGGTTTAAGACAATAACACTTCAGGTCTAAAACAATAATGGATCAAACAGTAATAGCTCAGATCTAAGACAGTAATAGATCAAACAGTAACAATTCAGGTCTAAGACAGTAAGAGTTGAGGTTTAAGACAGTAACAGATCAAACAATAACAGTTCATGTCTAAAACAATAATAGTTGAAGTTTAAGACAGTAACAGATCAAACAGTAACAGTTGAGGTTTAAGTTAGTAACAGATCAAACAGTAATGGTTGAGGTTTAAAACAGTAACAGATCAGGTCTAAAACAGTAACAGATCAAACAGTTGCGATTGAGATCTAAGACAGTAATAGATCAAACAGTAATGGTTCAGGTCTAAGACAGTAACAGTTAGACTTTCATGTGAATACTGTGTGTGTGTGTAAGAACTGAGTCATGCAGACACTTGCACGTTGAGATATTAACTCTAAAAATATACATAATATGTGTATGTATGTTATGATGAGGAAATGAACATGCATAGAAAGTAACATGTATGTAATAAATGAATATGGGTTCTCTATAACATTCGGCTTGAAGGGCTCATGACCAAAAACTTCCTTGTAATTTAAAAGGAGCGATCAAGATTGAATCTTCTGTTAGGGGAGGTCACGAGACAGGCGGAGCAATTGCATGATTTTCCCTCTTCTTTGCACTCTTACAATTTAACGTTTTTTCTAGTGAATGTAATTACAATAAATGTCATGTTCACTGTAAATAAAGTCTGGTGTATTTACAAGATTAGTTTTGAGTAATTGCATCCGCGATAGGATTGTCGAAAGATGAATTATAAGATTAGCTTCGGCTAATGGCATCCTTAATAGGATTGTTAGGAGATGAATTGCAAGATTAGCTCCGGCTAATGGCATCCGTGATAGGATTGCTGAGAAATGAATTACAAAATTAACTTTGGCTAATGATGTCCACGTTGGGATGCCCGAGAATAATTGATAAGACTAGAATTGTAAAGGGTATCCGTGTTTAAATGACCTGGGGGAAATTGATAAATATAATTGCCTAAACATATTTAGGTTGGATTATGCAAAGTCACTCGGTTCATGCATGTAAATAAAAGTATTCAAATTAAGGATATGCAAATGAGTTTTAATTGGATTTAAATGATTTACAAGCAAATTATAAGTTGATTTTTAGAATTCCTACGGATTCGATAGAAAATTTATACTTCATTCGTATACATTACATGATCATATATATTTCTTTTATTAGCATAATGGTATGCTTACTAGGTTGTTTGTGCAACAGGTCCATCAAATGTCCAGGGAGATCACTAGTTAAAGACTCCACTTTGTTAAGCTTATATAAATATTTAACTTAAGCATAATGGAATTAACGTGATTATGTAATATGCTTTTGTGTAAACCTTAATGTATATATTAAAGTCTTAGCTCAACATGTAGTACATTAGTTATCCTGTAATTAACCTTTTTGAAATGTTTAAGAATACTTATTATGTTTTAAATTCTCTCTTTACATGTTAGTATTCCCTTTTTCTTTTAAATTTTATAATATGATTTGTGGGCTATGTTCATATTGAACTTATTCGTATGAGGTGTTTAATATTGATGATTGAAATAAGGTCTGGAATTATGGGAACTTGTGATGATAAGTTGATTGAGTAAATTGATAGTAGTTTATAACTTGGGATGTCCTAAATACAAATGAAACTCTACCGAAATTTTGATAAAATTCTTTACAAAAAATAAAATACCCTCAAATTAAGAGCATATGTTGGGATCTTTTAGTGTTGATCAAATCGTACAATCGAGTTTGTTACAACACATATGAAGAATCTTATAAAAAATCAGTATTAAAAAAATATAATCTATATGAAATTAAGAAAAAACCACAGATGAATAATACCTGCCTAAACATAAACCAAAAATTTATTTGAAAAAATATACACAAATAATGCTTTAGTTTTTTTAAAACTAAAAAAAAAAGAATATATATATATATAAAGAAGGGAACATGCCTAGCCCACGTTTAATTGAGTCTGATACACGTTTAATTGAGTCTGACAAACATGTCAGACCCACTTTAATTTGCACCTGGTTGACCATAACGTCCACACACTCTAGACTTGGCACCGGGCAAGTCCAGGCACCACGAGTCTGGCAAACATGTCATACCCACATTTACTTAGGTCTAAAAACATGCTTGACCCCCTTTTACTTGGGTCTAGCAAACATACTTGACCTAAGTTTACTTGGGTCTAAAAATCATACCTGACTTACGTTTACCTAGGTTTGCCAAACTTGTCAGACCCACGTTACTTTAGATGTGGTTGACCACCAAGTCCACGCAATTTGGACATGGCTCGTGCCAAGACCAGGTGCCTTAAGTCTGAAAACTTGCCTAACTCGCATTACTTGAATTTGACAATCACGTCTGACGACCCACGTTTACATGGGTCTGACAATCATACCAAACCACGTTTATTTGGACTTGGCTTACCACCAGGTCCATGCATTTTGGACGTGGCTGGCACCAAGCCCAGACACCTTGGGTCTAACAAACATGTTAGACCCATTTCTTATTTTGTCCTTATGCCTTTTATAGAAGTATTGTTTTTTTTTCAATTTTTTCCTTCAATTACAATTTCTTATATATTTTGTTTTTCATTTTAGTTCTTATTCTTTTAGTTTCAGTCATCCTAAATCCGTTATTTTTTTTTGGTGTTTCAGAATCCATCATCTTTGTTTTGATTTTTGATTTTGGTCATTTTCTCTTTTGTGTGATTTTATTTGTTTATAATTTAGCTCTTTAATTCTAATTTGTGTATATTATATTTTTCAATTCAGTCCTTTTACTTTTGATTTCTTTTTCTTTTCCCTTGGCTCTTTTTTCCAAAATTCTTATAGTTTTTAATTTTACCATTCAAATCAAATTTATGGTTTTTTTAAATAACATTTTCTTCAAATTTAATAATAATAATTTTTAATTTTACCCTTCAAATCAAATTTATGGTTTTTTTGAATAGTAATAACATTTTTTCAAATTTATCAATAATATGAAAATAATAATATTTATAAAATTAACAACAACAACAACAATAACAACAACAACAACAACAATAATAATACTAAGAGTAGTAGTATAGTCATAGTTAATAGTAATAATAATAATAACAAGTAAACATGTCTGACTCACGTTTCTTAGGTCTGGCAAACATGTCAGACGCACTTTACTTTTGACTTGGCTGACCGCCACATCCACACACTCTTGACTTGGTGCAAGCCAAGTCCAGGTACCTTGAGTCTAGCAAGCATGTCAAACCCATGTTGTTTGGACTTAGCTGACCGCCAAGTTCAGGAGGCTTGAGCTTATTTCATCATTATTCCTTTTATAGAAGTTGTGTTTTTTTAAAAAAAAAAAATTTTGTGCTTCAATTACAATTTCTTATTTGTTCTGTTTTTTCATTTCAATCCTCATTCTTTTAATTTCTTACTTTGTTTTTCTTCTTTTTTAGTTTCAGTCATCCTAAATCCATCCCTATTTTTGGTTCGTGTTTCAGAATCCATCGTCTTTGTTTCGATTTTTTATTTTGATTCTTTTCTCTTTTGTGCGAGTTTTATTTTTTATTATTATTTTGATTCAATTCTAATTTGTGTATATTATGTTTTTCAATTCAGCTATTCTACTTTTGATTTCTTTTTTTTTTCCTTTGCTCTTTTTTTCAAAATTCTTATAGTTTTAAATTTTACCCTTCAAATCCAAAAAAATATTTCAATAGTAATAATATATTTTTCAAATTTATTAATATAATAATAATAATAATAATAATTTATTACTACTACTACTGCTACTACTACCCTTCAAATGAAATTTATGGTTTTTTTTCAATAGTAATAATATTTTTTTTCAAATTTATTAATAATTATATTAATAATATTAGTAATAATAAAAATAAAAATATTTATAATAATAATAATAGTAGAAGTAGTAATGAAAATAAAAATGTTATTACTATTGAAAAAAAAACCATAAATTTCATTTGAAGGGTAGTAGTAGTAGTAATACTAATAATAATAATAATTATTATTATTATTATGACTACTACTACTACCCTTCAAACGAAATTTATGGTTTTTTGTCAATAGTAATAACATTTTTTTTTCAAATTTATTAATAATTATATTAATAATATTAGTAATAATAAAAATAAAATATTTATAATATTATTAAAAATAAAAATAATAACAACAAGAATAGTAGTAGTAGTAGTAGTAGTAGTAGTAGTAGTAGTAGTAGTTAGTAGTAGTTGTGATTATAATAGCAATAGTAATAATAACAAACATGCTAGACCCAAGTTACTTGGGTCTAGCAAACATGCTTAACCTATTTTTTGGGTTTGGTAATTATATCTTACCCATGGGTTTTTGCAATGGGCAGCATAATTTTCTAGGAGGAAAGAGGGAGGGGCAGAAAACCCCCCAGTCAAAGCTTATTCATGGGCCACCTCTGCACAAGCACCTCGCCATTGTGTCTGGGTTGGCGAGGCGCATCTAACCCTGCCTTGAAGGCGGTGCTCAGTTCTTTTTTGAAGTCGCACACGCCACCCAAATGGCGCGGGCAGCGCCAACCTTCTGGCGCTTGCTCAACATGCTTCAGCCATTTCTGAACATAAATAATAATTTATATACATACAAATACCCAATTACCCCTGAACCCACATGATATTTACAATAAAACCATATGAAAACTATGAAAACACCTCTACATACAGCCTTGTTTTTGTTGAAACTCAAGGTTAATTTCATATTTGAACTATTTCAATAAAAGAAAAGGATAGAGAAGCCCCTCAACACATGCATATTTCCCTCCTTGGGGGCATGATTGTATCTTCACTGTTTATTTTTAAAACAAAAAACAAAAGAAGCCTCCAACCCAAAGGTTAAAATTTGGTGCCCTGAAGGCCAAATCAATATCTGTATTGTAGCTTAAAAAACCTAAACATACCATTTTGTCCCCAATAATTCTTTCAATATCAAATGTATCCCATGAAAAAGACAATCCTACCCCCAACTACATGCTTAGCGAGTTTCTTTGGTAATGGCAATTTTGTTATTACACTGCTACAATCTATAATAATCTATGTCTAGGTGAATAGAGAAAGGATAAACAGTCATACATTGAACTATTTTGGTATTTGTTGTAATTAATGTTTACTTTTATATGAACACATGCTAATTTCTATTGGTGTCCATTTTAAGAAAAATAAAAATGGATAAAAAACTCAAAAACAAAGAAGCACTAAGGATTTTTGTCAATTTATTGAATTAGTTGCCGAAGAAAATTGTGTTTTTTTTACAAGTTTTTGATTCATACTAGAAAAAAAAATATTTTATTTTGAGAAGTCAATAAATAAATCACTACTAGAAATTCGCTCAATAGCAATGGATTTACCGACGCAATAGTTATGTCGATAATTTAAGGTCAAAATTACAGACGGAAACTTTTCCATCCGTAATTCATTCGATAATTACCTGTCCGTCGGTAGGTACCGACTAAATTACGGATGGAAAACGTTCCGAATTAAAAAAAGGCAGGTCGCTGACGTGGAGGTTTTGGCGGGGTTATTTTTTTCGACAGAATCACCGACGGATTCCAAATGACAGCCCATACAGTGACGTGACCAGTTCGCCATTTAAAATGCTGACGGAATCACCGAGGGATTTGAAATGGCAGATCCGTACGGTGACATGTCGATTTTTCCGTCAGAATCACCGACAGAAAATCCGTCGGAAAAAGTAAATATATATCCTCTATGCCGACCCTCTCCTCCTCTATTTCTCCTTCTTCTTCCTAATCCCAACTCTCCCCATCTGCAAACAACCAGCCCCCCCTCCCCCCTAAAAAAAAAATCTCCCTCATCTCAGCACAACAAGTTATATTTCTTGAAGTTTTGTGGTCACAGCATCCGTGTTTTGATTTACCGATGGATTTTATCAATTTTTGTAAGTAATTCTATCTTTTTAAATTTTAACATTTAATTAAATATCAATTTTATTGTTTTTTTAGTATATGTATTTTGTTTGTAGATGTATATGTTTTATTGTTATTTCTCAAACAAACTTGTAGTATATGAATGTATAATTCTATACCTGTTATGGTTAATTTGTTTAGATTTTGTAAGATTGTATTTGTTTGTTAAATTGTTAAAAATTTATGGAACTACCGAATTACATGTGCTATTTTGAAATAATTAATAGCTTGCTTAATGGGTCCGTTTAAAGTTTTATCAATGGTATTGCGGAGTGGTAATTTCTGTAAATTTATATATATTAATTTGTATGGACGTTGATAAATGATAATGAATATTTAATATTTATGAGAAGTTGTGATTGATTTATTGGATAATCTTGAGGTAAAGTAATATTTTTGCAAGTTTATTTACCTAACTTAGTTAATTAATACATGATGTCATCATAATTTTATAGAGGTTCGATATAAGTCATGGATGATCGTTTATGAATGTATCGAGATTCACCCCAAGGATTGCGAAGGATTGATTATTGTAACAGGGTTCAGGGTTTTATTAATTTCACAACATCTATTCCCATAAATTTTACTGGAGGCAGTATTAGGTGTCCATGCAGGAAGTGTCAAAATAAAAAATATCTGCATCCAGATGTTGTAATGATGCATCTTCTACACAAAGGGTTTATGGAGAATTACCAGTGTTGGTATGCACATGGAGAAGTATTTGTTAG
>Ga0325414_1007237_pt1 | contig 11776 bp, 5 predicted proteins | sample PopdelMetagenome_8_FD_206183 | JGI IMG/M metagenome (GOLD analysis project Ga0325414, IMG submission 206183) | Populus deltoides microbial communities from Bellville, Georgia, United States - Leaf-PdKOR-R3 | ecosystem: Host-associated > Plants > Phyllosphere > Phylloplane/Leaf | place: USA... | reverse complement strand
AGCTATAGCCTCGTATATGTCCCCATCAAACAATACACTCTACAATAAAAGTACTCATAGTGTACAATATCTATGCTACAATATAAAATAATATAATTTACAGTGAATTCATTTACGATGCATAATAGCCAGTGCTATAGTGAAATAGTGATAATTTTTATTACAGTTAGTAATAAACTTTAATATAGTTCAAAAATGATAGTATCTAAATTGAAATATTTGTCAAAAATAGTGGGTAAAACACACTTTACCTATTTCATTGAATATATATATCCACCGCCAGCGATGTACACATACACAATACACAGGGCCCCGCTCTCCCTCTCCCTCTCCCTATCCCTCCTAAAAAGAAAACAGAGAAAAACAAATTCTCAAAAATTTTCTGCTAAATAATCACGATAACGATAATTATCTACGTCCTTCCCTGTGTAAGCTCTCCTTTTCTCTCTCTAACACTCTCGCTCTAGAATATATCAATGATTCTAAACTTCTACTTGTTCTATTTTCTCCTCGATAATCGTGCCAGTGTCCAAAATTGGAGCGGTTGAGGTTCAACCGATTGAAGATTTTGATTAGCAAGGGACGTAATCGCGGAGGTGTATTTGGATGTTATCAATTTGATTTTGTTGAATTCGAAATTAGGGTTAGCAGTTTGATTTTGCCCTAATAATTTTTTTTGGTGATGTACTGTAGTCGATTTTATATTTCGATTGAAATCTAGGGTTTTGGTTTTAAAGTTTTGAATTTTAAAGGTTGCTTGTTATATTCTTGCCCCTTTTAATTAATTGTAGCTCTAATCAGTCAAGAAGTACTGTACAATCAACGATCATTGCTGCTTCATTGTTATTTTTTTCTGTTTAATTGTTCTTTATTTTTTTTGTTTATTTTTGAGGTATATTCATTAGATTATCTTCAATAAAACAAAAAAAAATCGTGCCTAACAATCCCCATATTCAAAAAAGAAAGAAAAAAAGCATAAAAGAATAGAAAAAAAATTGAGGTAATAAAAAAAAAGCAATGGGGAGCCCAGGTTTAATCAATCGAAATAACGGGCAGCAGCAGCAGCAGCAGAGACTAGGCATTACAGAACCAATTTCATTGGGTGGACCAACAGAGTACGATGTGACAAAGACCCGTGAACTCGAAAAGGTTCAATCTTTGCTGGGTTTTGTTTTTGTGATTTGCTAAATTATAAATTCTTGTTCTGTAAGTTCTGAGTTCTGAGTATGTGAGTGTTGCTTTAGTTTTTGCAAGATGCGGGATTGTATGAAAGTCAGGAGGAAGCTGTGAGTAGAGAGGAAGTACTTGGGAGACTTGACCAGGTCTGAAGTTTTTTCTTTTATTCTCATGTTTTGCCAGAAAAGTTTGCATCTTGTTTTTTGATTGTTTTGGCTCCTTGCATAAGAACTGCATACTCCAGCATTTATTTTAAGTAATTTAGTAGAGTACTTCTTAATGTTTCATGTTGACTGCAAATGGAACAGATTGTGAAGAATTGGGTTAAAGTAATTAGCCGTGCTAAACGGTTGAATGAGCAACTGGTGCAAGAAGCAAATGCTAAGATTTTCACATTTGGTTCTTACCGCCTAGGGGTAGGTTATTAATCTTCTCAATCTAATCTTCTTAGTTGCATTATATGTTTTCTTTTCGTAGTGATTTCCTTAGTTTGTATAATGCTGAAGCTGAACTAAATAAGTGGACTGGTTGTGTTGCCTAAATTGTAAATACTCATCTATCTAAGAGCAATGGAAATAAAAGAACCTTTTGTATTGAATGACTTGTCTTTGTAACAAAAATAAGTTGATAAAAAATATAAGAGTGTGTGATGGTCTCCATTTTTTTTTCTTTTGTATTTTCTGTTCATCAAAATGGAAAGGAAACAAATGCTGTAATGTTTCATTGATGCTTGGCGAATGTGCAGATTAATGATCTAAAGACTCCCACCACTTTATATTCTTGTAACTCGTTTGAGTAACAGTTTGTGACATTGTTATCTATATATTTTTTTAGGTGCATGGCCCTGGTGCAGATATAGATACTCTTTGCGTGGGACCTAGACATGCAACAAGAGAAGTGAGATCAGCTCTTACCTGTTTATAGGGCAACAAATTTTATTCTAGTATGATTTAATTGGTGATGCTCAATTAATATAACTAAACTACAAACTTTGCCTGCAGGAAGATTTTTTTGGTGAGTTACATAGAATGTTGTCAGAGATGCCTGAAGTAACAGAGTTGCACCCTGTGCCTGATGCTCATGTTCCAGTGATGAGATTCAAATTTAAGGGTGTTTCTATTGATCTTCTTTATGCTAAACTGTCACTTTGGGTTATTCCTGAAGTAAGTGACAGTTTAACTTGACATTTTTTTGTTTGTTTTATATGTACTTGTTATTTATGAACATGCTTTGTTTTCTTTTTCTCTGTGAATCTCTGTTGTCACTGTGGTCAAAATCAATGACATGCTTGACCCAATATGTTGTTTCTTTGTAGACCTGGTGGTATAATCTGTGGAATCCAAATGACATGATATACTTTACTTAGCATGTAGGAGTTATATTGAATGCGCAAATCGAGTGAAGTAGTTTTATCATGGGGGTTCAGGTTCTTTTTATTCCGCTGTTATAAGTCATTATTCTCATCTTACACTAAAATCCTCTCAGTTTTTAATCCTCGATCCCATTAATATCATCTAGATTTCTAATTTTTTTAAAAGTTGAACATAATAGTCATTTGAAGGAGAAGGGTTAGTTTGAGAAAAAGTGTGCAAAATACATGACATGGCATTCCACTCACTAATTCTACCTATATGGAACTCATTTTTGTTTATGTGGCAAGTTTTTGATTATTTGGATAAAAGTGTTTTAATTTAATGATTTGTCACAGGATTTAGATGTTTCACAAGACTCGATGCTGCACAATGCAGATGAACAGACTGTTCGAAGTCTCAATGGTTGCCGAGTTACTGACCAGATTTTACGTTTGGTACCAAATATTCAGGCAAGTAGCATTTCTTTGTAATTTATGCTTCTTTTGGTTTTCTGATTTGATGCTTTCTGACTCTTCTACTGTCTCTAATTGTTTTTTTCCCATTAAGTGCAGAATTTCCGCACAACATTGCGATGCATGAGGTTTTGGGCAAAGCGTCGTGGTGTATATTCAAATGTATGAGATGGTGCATTGAATCTTATGCTATGTTTTTCGCCATCTTTCTTCTTTGTTTGTCAAAGTATTTGACCTATCTCTCATCTGCAGGTTTCAGGGTTTCTTGGTGGTATAAATTGGGCGTTGCTTGTTGCTCGCATATGCCAGCTATTTCCAAATGCACTCCCAAATATGTTAGTGTCTCGGTTCTTCAGGGTGTACACTCAGTGGCGTTGGCCAAACCCAGTTATGCTATGTGCTATCGAAGAAGGATCCCTTGGTCTTCCTGTTTGGGATCCTAGAAGAAATCCAAAGGACAGATATCATTTGATGCCTATAATTACTCCTGCTTATCCTTCAATGAATTCTAGCTACAATGTATCTTCGAGCACACTGCGTATAATGACAGAAGAGTTTCAGAGAGGAAATGAAATTTGTGAGGTATGATTCTATGTTTCATGTCATCAACCCCCCCACTACTAGTATATGTGGATCAGGATATAACCATTGCAGATATGTCTTGTTTCTTTGCATTAGCTCATATCTCAGAGTTGTCTGTACTATCTGCATTAATTTGATGGCTTCTGGTGGTTGCAGGCTATGGAGGTGAGCAAGGCAGAATGGGACACCCTTTTTGAGCCATTTTCCTTCTTTGAAGCATATAAGAATTATCTACAGATAGACATCAATGCTGAAAATGAAGATGATTTAAGACAGTGGAAGGGATGGGTTGAATCCCGTCTCCGTCAACTTACCCTGAAGGTGAAGCACCAATTATTGTTTTTGTTTGGTTATGTTCATCTCTCTTTCTGGTTTGATCCTTTATTTATCTCTAATGGTAATTTGCTAATGTAGATTGAGAGGCACACTTACAACATGCTCCAATGTCACCCCCACCCAGGCGAGTTTTCAGACAAATCTAGACCTTTACATTGCTCTTACTTTATGGGCTTGCAACGTAAACAAGGAGTTCCAGTAAATGAAGGTGAACAGTTTGATATAAGGATAACTGTTGATGAATTCAAAAACTCTGTCAACATGTACACATTATGGAAGCCTGGAATGGAGATCCGTGTAACTCATGTAAAAAGGAGGAACATACCAAATTTTGTTTTTCCAAGTGGGGTTCGTCCTTCTCGTCCATCAAAGGCAACTTGGGATGGTAGGCGGAGTTCAGAAGCCAAGGTTGCTAATAATTCTTCAGCAGATAAGATTGAAGGCAAAGGAGTTCTTGATGGATCAGATGAGGGAAAGAAGAGAAAGCGAATTGATGATGATACAGAAAATAACTTGAGAAATCCCAAGGGCTATGCTGCCATGCCTCCCACCGGTGGGGAAGTTCATGAGGGCAGTCCTCCTGTTGGTAATGTCAGTTCTTGCTCTACACAAAGTGACCTTGTAATTACAAACAGTTTAGGGGAATTGAAGGGGGAGAAAGCGGACAACAATGAAACAGAAAGCTTAAATAATTCACAAAATTTAGCAGGGATTTTTGCTCAAAATGGTGAGCTTGATGGAATATTGAGATGTAACCTTCCGGACAAAGGTTTGCCAGCTAACAATGATACTTCAAGTTCTAAAGAGGCTGAGAAGCTGGCAATTGATAAAATAATGTCTGGTCCTTATGTTGCCCACCAAGCTTTACCACAAGAACTTGATGAGCTCGAAGATGACTTTGTATATACAAATCAGGGAAAGGGTTCAGAGTGGGCTGCAAAAGGCAGCCCAGTGGAATCTTCATTGTCAAATACAGCAGTAGAACAAACAAATGAATCTATAGCAGCAGTAACACGCAGCAATGGAGCTGGTCCATCTGCTTATTTGTACCCTAATGGTGGCTCGGAGGAGCTTGAGGTCTGTTCTGTTTTTCCCCTAATATGTATCGTCTGTCTACAAACGAGTAGAACATAATGTTTTATTTTTGTTGTGGTTGATTGCAATCACTTGTGTGCTATATAACTGTTGCATTTTTCTTCTCTTCCTCTTCATTTCATGTGAAGAAAAAAGCTGAAACTTGTGATTCTACAATTACCTTTATGGGAAATGGTACCAGGGATAGACCTACTTTTTGGTTGTTTGGCATAGTGAAAGGCTCAACATCTATTATCAACATAACAAACATCACCATTTACCATGGTTATGCAAATTGGAAATAAAATAGTTTTAGTATGCTGAAAGATTTCTTCAATTAAATTTTAGGGAAATTAAACTTTTGGTACAAGAATACTTGTTTGATATAATGAGCTGCATGACACTTTTTATGGCTCCTATCTTTTGATGGAAGTTCCCTGACTTTTTGTTGCTTATTTTCTTTGCCATACTGCATTTGGATTGACCAAATTGTTTTGAAATCTGACACTGTTCTTGCATTTCTTGTCTGTTTTATTCTTGAAGCCTGCTGAACTTATGGCACCATTGTTCAACGGAATCTCTTCAGCTCCACCTGTGGCACAACCGAAACCACTTATCAGGTTGGCATTTCAATGTTATGGAAAAAGCAAAATCTAATTGTGAGAACAAAATTTTAATTGGAAGACAGCTGCTGTAGTTTAGACTGTTGGTCTTGATATTTGACCACCTTTTTGCCGGGACCTGCAAGGCAAACTGAAAATATATTTACTTTCCCTGTGCTGGCAGGTTGAACTTTACTTCCTTGGGCAAAGCTGCTGGCAAAAGCACATGAAGCGTTGCAAAAATATAATCAGTGGGAGCAAAGTTGCCTGAGGGTGGTTCAGTTTTTATATGTAAGAGAAGGAAAAGATCCTTTTTTAATCACCGTTTTGTTTGTCTTTTTGTAACAACAGTTGAAGTGAATAAAATCTTGAGTTATCAAAATTCCAACCTCTCGTCTGCCTCGGATAAAATTCAAAGTGTAGATTTTGAATGCGAGGCCAACCATAGAAGAAAGTCTTACTCAGCAAATCCATCTAGAGGGCTACTGTAAATGAACCCTCTATATTTTCTATTTTATTTTAGGGGAAGCACATTTATCTGTCCCCAGTCTAAGCTCATTTTGATTGTCTGAATTCAAGCAATTTGGGGCATTTATTGATTATGTTTGTTTTTAATTTACACAACAGATGTCTGCAGTTCTGCCAGGCCATTCTATCTTGGGCCTTAGCGATGGATATATTGATCAGGGGGCATTAGTTAGAAGAAATGTGAGGTTTGAATATTACAAGTAAGAAACGCTAACATGAAAAGTGATAACTTTTTTTGAAAGGTTTGTTGCTATGAAGCGAAATATTAGGCCATTGGACCTGGAAGATCAAACAAATATTATCACGACCTCTCTCATCTAACATGAAAGAGATACCAGCATGATTTTAATACCCAAGAAGGGTAAAGGGGAAGATGCTTAAAGATTTATGTAATGAGTTTACTATATTTTGAACAAGTGATGATAATAGATCTTGATTAATTTAATCTATATATTACTACTTTATTGGCTAAGTAATTTTTGTTGTTAGCGGTTTATGTTTTATAATATACACTTTAATAAGTTTTAATTGTACTGTTGAATTGAGCTGAAATTTTATTAGAAATTTTTAGAGGTCTTGTTTTATATTAGATTAAATTTTTAAGACAATCGAATATTGAAAAGGTTTTATGATAAGGTTCAGAAGCTATTGTAAGATAATTATATTAGTTTTCTAGTTGATTTAACATTTTTTTTTATTTTATTTAGAACTCTTTTAATATTTTTTCAGTATTATTTATGATATTTTTATTTATTATAAATAAGGTTATTTAGCTTGTATTTAAGTTTTTTTTTTTATACTTTTGATTTTAACAATTATTATTGTGTGAGGTTTTGCTTATGCTTTTAGTTATTCATTGAACTACTTTGACTTATCAAAGAATTGACATAGTTTCATAGCGACTTCTATACTTCTCGTTCGCATCTCTTTATAGGCGTTGGTTGGAGGTTTGATTACTTATAGTCTTAGTGTCTTGGTATAAATTATCATTGTGTCAAATTTAATTACAAGTTTAAATTTAGTTTTCTTGAGAAGGTTGATTTAATTATGAATTCTTGAATTTTTATATCCATTGGGTTCCATTAGTTGGGATTCTATTTGGGAGCTAAAGAAAGCATTGCGTAACTCGTTAGGAAAGCAAATAATTATAAAGAGAGATGAGCATTTTCGATTCGATTTGATTTTCACTTAAAAAAATAACTAGAACAATGTTTTTTAATTCAAAGCCAATACCAAATCAAAACCAGTTTAAATCAACCGGTTTCAGTTTGTTTATGTTGTTAAAAAAACAAAAAACTTATTTAATTTTTATTGGTCATTTTATGACTTTATATGAGCTTTTTAAAGCCTTGTAATTGATGTACAAAAATCTATTCAATTGTATACTTTTTAATGTTTTTTAATTGGGTTTCTTTTTATTTTTTTAATTGGGTTTCTTTTTGTGACTTTCTATGGGTTTTTAAAAGCTGGTGACTAGTGATAGATTTCTCCACCTTGAATACATTTCACTAGTAACTGGATCTCTCAAATTATATGATTCCTTTTTGACCAATACCACAACCTTTCAGTCTTGCTTGATATTTTCCACATCTTTCAAAGTAGATTGGTCCTTGAATAATTCAGAGAATTGGGATATCCTGGCTGTCCTTGACACATGCTGTATGCCCCTAAGTTGACGTACAACCAAAACGGATGCGTAGCTGATATATCCAACTACTCCAATCAGAGGCACTCATCGTCTTTACCCAGAACTTATTAAACAATTTGTTGCTCTCATCTATAAGGCTTTCCACTTCACTTCTCCTTACAGGATTCCTTGCAATTTTACTTTTAAGTTTTTCTGGTTTAGGTCCTTCCATTTCTCTTTTTTAATTATCTCCAATGGTCTTTGACTAAACTACCAGAAGTTGTTAAATACTTACCTTTTTGGTTTCTATATGGCTAAGAAGCCACATGCACAACAACTGTTCACAACATCTTATTGATTCATTGTCATCCCTCCTACAATGGTTGAATATTAAGATAGTTTCTGCTAATATCATTGTAGTAGGATTTATCTGAGTGTTTATATATATATATATATATAAAGCTATAGTTACCTCTAAACTAATTATTCCAGTGAGGTTTGGAAATAACGCTACCCTAAAAATTCCTGAAGCAAGTATTCTGCCTTTTCTTTAACAAATATAAAGTCATTCTTCCTCCATTCAAATACCTCATCGATTAACTTTCATTTTAGGCTAGTAACACTTTTCTCCAATATCTTATGGAGATTTGAAACTTTAATCAATTTGACTAATTCAGTTAGCACTTTGTCGTGCTTTTGGTGGAAGTAGACTTTATATAGATTTCGATGGAATTCGGTCAATAAACCATACTCTTTCAAAGTATGACACGTGTCTATATTCCCAAAAGTGAAGCACTAGTACTTGAGGTCCCAAAAATACATCAAGGCTTTAATTGTTGAATTTTGCATGTACTCCTTCGTGATTTTCTATATCGTCCCATATTTATTTAAAAACCCATCCTCACGGATGCTTTTCAAGTGTGAGATGACCTTCTTCAAGTTGTTTCTAGAGCAACTCACATTTTTTATGGGTGACAATTTACTATCATTCAGTCTCAAACAATCACCTTCTAATAGCTGTAGGGATTCAGAATCCAACCTGTATTCAACAAAGGTCATCTCTTTAATGGTGGCTATTTTATCAGCCACAAGTCTCGCAATTCAAGATGCTTTTTAGGGTTTAGCATGTCTTAATGCAATAAAGTTTATTTGTGGAACATACATCATACAAGCAGGTTCTATGTCTTTTTACGTGAAACATAGAGGTAAGCACTATCTAGTCTCAAAAGGGTATCTTATTGTCCTAGTGATTACCCTCATGGAGGTGATATGTGGGCTCAATAGGTAGTGAGATGGTATGCATATCAATCATTACCAGTTCAAGCATTTAACAAATAGTCGGATGGTTTTACGAACTTAAACCCTAACTGAAAGTAATAAGGTAAGTCATTACTCCCTTACTTAACTTGGAGTTTCCCGTGTGTGCATTTCAAAGCGATATATCACAAATAAACTACTGATGCATGACAAAATTTGTCCATATCCAACATACAAGCATGAGTAGGATAAAACATGCTAAAGCATAAATAAAAAGAGGTAAGACAAATGCAAAAATTTAAACACATCAAATCACATAAACCATATAAAACACATAAAACCTAGTCCAATATGGTAAAAAACAGAAGTTTTCCAGTGGAGTCGCCATTCTATCTCACGAGCAGCATGACGGGATGTCAGGGTCAAGGAGTCGCCACCTAATAATTTAGTTCAGGGTCACCAAAAGACTCGAGTGGACTGGTCTTATATGAATTATAGAGTAAGAGACTGATTGTGGTTAAGGAAAGTATTAACACTCCTAACACACCTTACTTGAGGTAAGCTGCACTGTGTGGTTTAGATGTGGCTTAAAGGTAGTGATGAGTTCTTAACCGATAGTTCATCCATTGCTTAGAATAAATATTTATTCTTATGAATAAATTTGACGTTTCAAATTCATTATGGGCTCATATCCCCAAATAAATTCTTGTGGGAAGAATCCATGTAGGTGCCTTAATAAAGTTCACCTATCTTGGAAGGTGAAAAAGTTCTCCACAACTCGGTTGTGGTGAAAAAATCTTCCGATTAAAATTAGTGAATACTGAAATTAATTTTGGGAATTTTAAAGTCAAATTCTAGTGTTTAAATGCCAACCTACTTGTAGGTCCAACATTTATACCAAAATGTTGATCATTAATTCTCTTGAATTAAAATTTTTAAGGTATATTGAAATATTGGCTAGTTCTTATGGATTCAATTAATTGATTATTAAATAAAAAAATACATGTAATATTTTTTTGAATTCTTTTGTATATATAAAAAATGTTAAATCATACCATATGTTTATATATTGTTGTTCAATAAGATATGATTTTTTTTAATCTTTTGAGAGACTTGGTCAAATGTACACCAAATAAAATACATTTTTGTATTTTTTAAATGAGATTTTTTTTTTGAAAATTTGGAAAATTTTGGGATTTCGACGAAAAGCGAGTATTTTAATACCAAGTCAGTATCTTACAATGTAAGTCTACAGTCCCGATATTAAATAAAATTGCTAGAAAAATGTGTCAGGGAGCCAAAATATTTTAAAATTGTTCTTGATTTTTTTTAAAGAATTTTTAGGAATTTATTTGGGGTCTGTTTGACAAAAAATACATTTTTATTTAAAACAAAACTGTCAAAATAGGCCTAAAGGTGTGTTTGCCAAACAACCTTTTAGGCTAACAATTTCTCAATAAAAAAAGTAACCAACCAAACAAAGCCTGAACAAAACCAATCAGGTTGACTCGAAAACACTGGTTCAACCCTTAACCAAACCAAAAACAATGATTTGACCTGAAACTAAAGCAAAACAAACAATTAAACCAAAAACAGATCAAAACTAAAAAAAAATAAAAAAACATATATTTTTTTTTATAAAAACAGATCAAACACCAAGAACGTGAAGAATACGATTAAACCTTCAAATTGAAACCCAACAAACACAAATCACAAACCAGATAAGTTTTTATGCAATCAAGGGTAAAGTTTTATTCGTAATCATGCATAGATCAAGAATAATGCATTCATTTTTTTCGATTAACACTCAAAAGTCATGATTTGATCAAAATATGTTTGGGTAGTTGAAAGAGCCCTAGAATGTATGCATGAATACGTGTTATTGATGCGTTTTAACCCTAGATTATTGTTAAAGATGACAAGCTAACATGTGTATGTGCCTCTAAAAAAGAAATTGAAGAACTTTTGCCAAAACCTAGTTTTGGCCATCTAGGTCTCTAAACACACTGCTTTTGGTCATCACAAACTATATTACCAATACCAAGCATAATTGACTACAAATAACTAACAAATAATATCAAATCATCAATAACATGTATGAAGTTTCAATTTCTAAAACTGTCAAATTTTATCCAGCCTACAAATCTATACAATTTGGATTCAAATTTAGTTCCCTAAAATTATTTTGGTCTTGAACAAGCCTTGTAAATTCATGATCAATAATATTGCTCACAATGCATTAACTAAACTAAACTAAACTAAACAAAATGAAAAAAACATTGTTTTTATCAAAACTAACCTAATTAGAAAGTCTTTGTCACATTAAACAATCAAACACACCCTAAAAACAAACATAAAACCGTATAATTAAAATCACAAAAAAAAAACACAGCCCTCTTTGTAAATATAAATATAGACCAAATGACAACCAAAATCTCCTTATATAAGCCACATGGACTCTACTTTTAGGTTATAAAATATACCTTCGAAACCATGAAACAACTACTGTATTTGTTTGCTCTCATTTGTAAAGTTTTACTTCCACAAACTTTGTGCCCTTTCAAAACTGAATAAACTCCTGTGCTAGGCTCATAAACCTTCACAACTAAGATATTTTCTTAATATTTATGTCCTCATTCTTAGCTTTGATTTTCATGGGTTATTTATAGGGTTTTGCTAGGGTTTTTTTTTGTTATTGGATTCAATCAAAGATTGATTATGATTGATCAATCTTAGCCTTTTGATTAGAATGGAAGGGTTTTAGACACA
>Ga0325414_1007236_pt1 | contig 11779 bp, 4 predicted proteins | sample PopdelMetagenome_8_FD_206183 | JGI IMG/M metagenome (GOLD analysis project Ga0325414, IMG submission 206183) | Populus deltoides microbial communities from Bellville, Georgia, United States - Leaf-PdKOR-R3 | ecosystem: Host-associated > Plants > Phyllosphere > Phylloplane/Leaf | place: USA... | reverse complement strand
TGAAAAGAAAACTCTCGTCCACAACTCACACCAAGTCTAATTTGCGCATGTTAATTGTATAAGTGCTTCCTATAAAGTTATAGCTGTCTAACACCATACCAAACCATGAACACAGTATATCTCAAACTTTATATAGGAAGGCCGGAGCTAGAATTATTTATTAAGAGAGGTTAAAATTAATATAATAAAATATAATATTTATTTTAATATATTGTATATAAATTGTAAAACAAAACATGTATAATTTAGTTTTATTTAAATAACTTACTACAAATATATAATGAACTTATGATAATGTAAAAGGTTTGGAGCAATATCAAATTAAGTCAAAGCAATGAAATTAATTTCATCTTCATAATATATCAATCACTTTAATATTGTTAGTCTTTATATCTATCAAATATAAACTTATTATAATGTAAAAGGTTTGGAGCAATATCAAATTAAGTCAAAGCAATGAAGTTAATTTCATTTTCATAATGTATCCATCACTTTAATATTGTTGGTCTTTATATCTATCAAATATAAACATACAAAGTATATAAGAAACATTAGCTAAAGCGAAGCATTATTTACGTTAAATAAACTTTGAAATAAAGCAAAAAATAATAAAGAATGATTCTTATATATTTATTTTAACTGTGCTCGTTGTTCTTTCATAAAATAGAAATCATCGATTATCATATCAATTGTGAATCTTTCAACAATTTCTTTTTCTATATATACAATCAAATAATTTACAATAAAATCATTCTCCATTCGATTGCGAAATCTTATTTTAACAATCTTTATCGCTGAAAAAGCTCGTTCAATAGTTGTTGTCGAAACATGAAGAGTCAAAATAAGTTGAATCAAGCTGTCAACTAGCGAATAAATTGTTGATTTTTCTGTTTCAACCAATCCTTGACATAAATCAGCAATCGATGACATATTCTTTAACTTTGGATGATTGGGTACATGATTGAATGACATGTTCTAAAATCAAAACATATATCTTGAGAAAAAATTGATAATTTTGGTGGCTCTGCTTAAAACAAAACATAAAAAAATCTAAGTATAATCAAAACAAACCAATAAAATATATCTAATTAATTGGAAAAAAATCACCATAACAAGAATTCAAAAAACAACTGGTAGAGCTAGCAGATTTGAGAAAAAAATGAGCAAAACTGATAGAATTATAAAAAAACCTCATCAAATTATTAACAAATATCTCAAAATAAAACAAAAATAGATTTAAATTTAATTCACCTTGTTTTATTTGATGAAAGATAAATTAATTGGTGGCTTTGCTTCAATCTTTTTGTAGAAAAATTTTACTCATAATTTATGTGTTTATCGGCTGCAAGATTTATATTAGGGTTACATAAGATAATGACTTTATATTTTTTTTCTTTTCACGTCGGCTAAGAGTAAATAAAAAATAAAAAGTAAAGTTATATTTAATTACTGTTAATAAGGCCACCTTTTTAAAATAAAAACAATTCTATGAGTCAAATTTTGCCATGTTATTTTTATTTTATTTTTACATCAAAATAAAGTAAAATTATTATAAATGACTTGTAAAATAATTTGTGTGTGCGTGTCATGGTCAATGAAAGGAACCATACATGGAATGCAACCACCTAGAACACAGAACAAACACAAAAAAAAAAAACTAAAAGACAAACCTGTTTGGCAAGATTGCAAGTACGAGAGTTAGCATCTCCAGCTCCCACTTATTACCTAATAAAAAAATTTAAAATATTTAGGGGGGGCCCGGGCCCCTACTTGCCCCCCCTAGAACACAGAACAAATACAAAAACAAAAACTAAAAGACAAACCTGTTTGGCAAGATTGCAAGCACGAGAGTTAACATCTCCAGCTCACACAACCTAATAAAAAAATTTAAAATGTTTAGGGGGGCCCGGGCCCCTACTCCCCCCCCCCCCTGTTTATACCTTTAATCATTTTTCAATTCCCAGAATAGTTTTTGATCGATTCATAATATCTAGCTCCAGATAAATCATCGCCATGGATCCATCAAAGCCAGGTGCATCAGCCCTTGAAATGGACACAAAGCCACAGCCTGCATACCCACCCTCCGAGACCGGCATTCCAGTGGGACATGCAAGCCAGTATATCAACATTCCAGTGGGACATGCAAGCCAGTATATCAACACTCCAGTGGGAAATGCAATCCTGTATATCAATGAGAATCCGCAGCATCCCCATCATCATCAACAGCGGCAGCATGGACAGCAGGCTCGTTGGTCCTCTGGCCTCTGTGATTGTTGTTCCGATGTCCCTGGTTGTAAGTACAAGTTCTCATGAAGAAGCAAGATAGCTTTTTAGTTTCGTTTTGGCCACGTGTAAAAATAGAACATGGGCTATAAATCTTTAGCTATATTATTACATTTAACCTGTTCCTATTAATTGCAGGTTGCCTCACGTCTTGGTGTCCATGTATCACTTTTGGACGGATTGCTGAGATTACAGATAAAGGAACAACACGTAAGTAAATAATATAGTGGTTCGTAGGCTTTATTGTTATTTGCTGATAATTTGCTAGCAATCAATTGTCGCGTGTCTAGTTGATTTTGGATGTTACTTCTTCTTTTTCTATATAATTATTTGTGATTTTTATGAAAGAATTCTTTGGTTTTTTGCAGCTTGTGCTGTGAGTGGAGCAATTTATGGATTGCTTTTGTGGTTCACTTGTTGCAGCTGCCTGTACTCGTGCCTCTACCGGTCCAAATTAAGGAGGCAATACATGTTAGAGGAGAGTCGTTGCAATGACTGTTTGGTTCACTGCTGCTGTGAGTCTTGCGCCCTGTGCCAAGAGTACCGCGAGCTCGAGCACCGTGGATTCGATATGGCTAGTGGTATATATTTCACCCTTATATTCCTTGGTCCGTTGCACATCTGGGATAGCAAAATTATAAGTTAACTTTTCTATTTTTTTATTTGGAAATTATCAGGTTGGCAAGAGAGTTTGCAGGGACCAAGTGGCATCGTGGCTCCATCGGCTCCGGTAGTTGGACAAGGCATGACCCGATAGAGTGGGTGATCTACTGTGCTACAATTAGTAAAAATGATGTCAGTTTGTGGAGAGCGTGGCATCTTCTTATTGGATTACATCCATACTCTTCCTTGTTTCTTTATTATGTTGTACCCTCAAAACATATACAGATTTTAATACGGTTTATCCACGTGTACGACATAAACTACAGCGGTAATAAATGAAGCTCTGCGCTTGCTTTTGTTTTTGTGTTTTCAATTCGACTGGTGGTATCTTATTTATTTGGGAATTGAGATTGTGAGATGTTTATTACTATTCGCATTTATGCACTTTGTAGTTTGTACACGGTTTAAATGGTCAAGGGATAAACTCATGCATGAAAAAAGTGTTTTCTTCTTCTTGTTGTTTTTGTTTAATCATCTTCGATATTATTATTATTACTGATATTATAAATCTAAAAAAATGGGGTCATTTCACTGTTCACACACCACGATACTCACTCTTTCATATTTTACAATACATATTTTGTTTAAAATTTTGCATTTTATTAATTTGACTCTCAATTTATTTTGAGCGATTCCATTATATTTGAACCAAACTCAAGGATGGTTGAATCAGATTTATTTACTAAAAACAAAATTCAAAGACATGGGACCAAAAGTAGAATAACCACCACAAGGTGATGGCTTCAAAGTTCCCACAAAACATTTATTTTAGTCCTCAAACTTTATATTTTATATAAATTCAATCCCTTAATATGTTTTCAGTTCAATTTTGGTATAAAAGTTTATTTTTGTTATTCATTGGCTCATGGTTTGAGAGATAAGAGAAAAAAGTCATCGAAATCCGACCATAGAGAGATAAAATCGATGTTTCCACTAACTTCTGCCACCAAAATAGTTGATCTTTGATTTAAAGGGTTCCATTTAGCGAGGAGATTTTCATTCAAGTGTTTTTTAACCTTGAAATGACCTAAAAAACAAAATCTAAGCTTGGGAGGATTTTTTATTTTAGGTTTTTTTAGAGGTTTTTTAATACCATTTATGAGTTTGTAAATGTGTTTAAGCTCTTTTTTAGGTGTTTTGAGTCGAAACGAAGTTGAAAATAAGTAAAAAAAGACATATACCCTATTTTTCTAGCCACCATATTGGCTGAAATCTAGGAAATTCCAAGCAACAAGTTGTCTGTTGAGATAAATAAAACATATTTTTTTCAAAAAATATTGGTTGCGGGCGACATATTGTCCACCCCATTTACATTTTAAAATCTTTTATAGAGAGGATGAACTTGAGTTGAATCTTGCCCTGAGAGTATCAATAAAAAATAAATATCACTTGCAAAATCATTCATGAGAGATAAAAATCCCCCACACAAATATTAATGCAGTGAAAATATAATATGTCATTGGAAGGTTTTTTATACACTCAAAGAAATAGAGAGGATAAGGTTCAAAATGTAATTGATCCCATGAGATTTCAACTTTTCTTCTAGGTTGAGCCAATGATGGTAGGCTCTTCTTCAAGTTTGATCCCATGGCGATGGGCTTTTTATCATGACAAAACCTATAGCCCTCGTTACCTTAGTCTAGGGGAAGAGCCTAACATAATGGGCTCTGCCTATTGGGAATAGTCCATGGCCCGGGGGGGGCTCTTTCCTTAGGGCAGAGCTTATAAGGAATCGTTTCTTCTCATAGGCTGGGCCTATAAAAGATGGGCTCATATACTGGGTTAAGCTCGTAAGGGTTGGGTTTTTCTTTTATGTTGAGCCCATAACATCGAGCTTTTTTTCAAGGTTGAACTCGTGGACAGTTGGACCTAAACATATTATCTAAGACCGTGAGTTTTTAAACCTTTAAAGAGTTTTTAGGCCTATTAAATTTGAATTTATCAATTTTATTCAATAATTTAATGTTCATAAGTATCTACGATGTGGTTATCATGGTAGCTTTTGTAAAGTGTTTGAGAAAGATTTATACTTCTGGAATGTAATGTTTTCTGCGCATGATAAATTAGACATGATAAAGCTGAAGAATTTCAAAACTTATTCATTTCTAGCTCCGATTAAGATTTAAAAGGGAGCAAACTTACAATCGAGCTACCTGGTTTGTTGTGGCATGACACGATGCTGATAGGAATGGTGAAGAGAAAGGCCATGACACTTGCATAGATTAGTCCCTGTTAGCAGTTGTGATGCTAAGTCGAAAGACATAAATGTCTCCTTTTAGCATCTTTGGTACGAAACAAAGAGAATGAGTCGCAGATTCTTATTCGTCCTTCGCTTTAGAACGGAGAGGGAACTGTCTCTAGCTACACTTGGGTTCAAGCAACGCTGTTAATATTGTGGCATGGACCAGAGAGTTTTAGCATGGGCTTGTGTATTAAATTGGACGGTGCACTCTCCAATTACAGTAGAATTAGGGTGTCTTTAATAACAAGAATTTTCAACAACCTATAGGTGTGGCCTCCTCAAAAGCTGTTATTAGAATGCTCAGGATCTGGGCTTCTTCAAGAAGCTCGTAAGGAGTTCGATAAGAAACATGTATTCCTGGAGCATTACTAGATGCTATTTGTGTCTTTGGTAGGTTTTCAAAAATGAGTTTTCTACAGTATCATTGTAATTGGCCTCCAATGTTGAAGGACTTTTTTCTGGGAATCTAGTATAGTATAAAAATATATATGATAAAATAACATAATATAAAAAATATTTTAAAAAATAATATATTTTAAACAGTCATATATGATATTTATGACTCGCAAATCATAAATGTAATTAAAAAATCTTTCAAATTATAAAATTATTGGATATAATATTCAATAAAAAAAGAGAAAAAATATAAAAAAAATCATATGGATATATTAAATTCTGATGACGACATTACCGATACCGTTAAAAAAATCTAGATGAAATGAATCCAACCATACTAAGAAAGTTCACCAACAATTATCAGAATTTTAATGTATTTTCAAGGGGTTTTTTTTTTTATCTTCTCTCTTCATTGAATTTTATATTTAATAATTTTATAATTTAAAAAAAGTGGCAAATAACACGTGCCACTGGTAAATCATAGATGTTATTTGCAATACAGTATATTTTAGATAGAATTATATCTGATGATTATTATCTTTTATTTTGTATATTCAACTTCTTACCCTTCATCTCTAAAAAGGGACTAGTGATGATAAATAACTGACTTCTTTCTTTCTTTTACCCTCAGAGCTCCACCACATCCATGTCCCTTCATGACACACGCAAGTAAGCCACGTGTCTACGTTCTATAATTCCCAACAACCACGCGGTTTCTAAGTGGCCACTTGAACTTTGCACTCTGCTTCGAGGAAATGAATTGATTGTTGTTGAGAAATGATAAACAAGGCCTGCATTGACACGTTAAAGTAAACTTGACCTGCTCTCCATTCTTATCTTTTTATTATAATTATTAAATATCAAAAACATTTATAAGCAGTAGAGATTTGTTTGTTTTTAAAGAAAAATTATAAAGATTTATCCTATATCTGAGCAGTTTTTTTTTTTTTTTTTTAAATATATATATATATATATTCTAATAAATATAAATTATTGTTTTGTAACAATAAACCATGCAATTCATTCATGAAGCTCAAGGCCTGCCTTTTTTCTTTTTTTTTTTTTTCCAATCTGTCACTTTCTCGTCCCTCTCTCATGAAAGATTGATCATTACATTGGAGGTTTCCGCACCCTTTCGGATATGGCCTAAAATGAAAATCATTAGTTCTTAAAATATTGAGAGCCAGGAAAAAACAGAAGAAAAGGAAGGCCCCGGCTTAACGTGCAAAAGAACGCGGTTGAAAAGCCTTTGGCAAACACGAAGGAAAGATTGCTTGCAAGATATTGTTTTATTTATAAATATATTGAAATAATTTTTTTATTTTTTAAAATTTATTTTTAATTTCAAACAATGTAAAATTATTTTTAAAAAATTAATCTTTTAAAATACTTTTAAAACACCAAAATAAAAAAAGTTGCCATCCGCCCGTTCTCGTCAAAGAAAGAAGTGTCCACAATCTTGCACCAATGCATACGCTCCGTGTAAAGTTAGAGAGGGCTGCTTGTAAATTAGCGACGCGTGTCATTATTCTGATATCGAAACTTGCACCTTGCAATAAATGACGAGGGATAATTTTTTAATATAAGATATGTTTGTGTTTGTAAACTGATTTAAAAAAAAAACACTTTTCAAACTTTTATTATTTTATTTATCATTATAAAAGCTTGTCAACACAAAATACTTTTTTATTAACAAAAAATATTTTCTAATTAAAAAAAATTTTAACTTGGTTTTTAAGAAAATATTTTTCTTTTATTTTGAACAGAAAACACTTTTTGAAAGTTGTGAAAAATTTAGAACTATCATATTATTTGCTGATTATATTAAATTTGATTCTCAAACTTTTAATTGCTATATATATATATATTTTGTTTTGAATATTTTTTTTCAATTTCATCCCTTAAAATTTAATTTTTATATTAATTTTGGTCCTTATTTTTATAATTGTTTTTTGTTTTTCCCTTATCATTTTTTAATTGAAATTTTTTATCTATCAAATTTAGTCCTCATTCTTTTGATTGTTACTTCTTTTATTTGAAATAATTTATGAAATGTTAATTATTATTATTTTAATTTCTTTATCTTTTAATTTTTTAGATTTGGTCTCTATTATTTTGATTATTATTTATTTTATTTGATATAATTTATAAAATTATATTTTTTTTTCAATTTTATTCTCATTTAACCTTTTAATTTGTAAGATTTATTCCTCATTATTTTAATAAACTTGAAAAAAAATAAAACTTTAATAAGTTTTTTTCCAGCTCATTTTACATGACATAACAAAAAACTAAAAAATATTTTTTAATTTATTTTTCATTACACTACTAAATATCAAAAAATAATTTATCTTTTTAAAAAATCAATTTTCCAACAAAAAAAAAAAAAAAACAAGGCTTAGACAAGAGAAGAGGATACTTTAACTACCTTCTTCTTCATCCACCCCGTTTTCTCCTCTCTCAAATTCTCAAATCTCATGGTATCCCAGCACCAAGATCTTCTCGCCCGTTCTTTAATCCCTTTTGCCCAGTCCCAAATTCCATTTTCTTGTTTAAAGGGGACTCAAGAGAGGTGTATTGATCAATTACTTAGTTAATATATTTCTTAGTATCCCAAATTATTGGAGTCTGCGGACGAGAAATCCAATTCAATGTTGATCGAACTAGATGACAAGGAAATTATTACATAACAGATAGATATGTGTTAGAAAATTATCACTGACAACATTGATCGTACATGCATGCCTTGCAAGCATAGTTGTAAGATTTTGTCTACTATCTATTATTTTTATTTTAAATATCATGTTTTCTTTAAAAAAATATTTGATTTTAATTTAACTAGATTTAACGAGGTTAGCAGAATTATAAATTAATTCATCATGTCGAAAATTATTCAAAATAAAACTTAATCTATATCAAAATTTGAGCCCCGGATTGTCCTCCCTTACTAAGTTGTGTTTAATAATTATTAATGTAAATACGAGTTCAAGTGACAAAATCTTTTGGAGAATTTGTTGGTCTGGTCTGAGTCGTCTGACATATTATTGATGGAAGCCGGAGCCAGGGAAGAAGATCTTAGAGAGGAGAGAGGACGGGCACGTAGAGGGAAGAGAATGATCAAAGAGCCTTGATTTGGGAGGAGGAGAGGGCAGTTAAAATGTCCTTATATGTTAACTATATTACAGAAATTGTCACTGACCTGGTATTTAGCGGTTAGATGATTCTACCATAGTTTTTTTTGTCTGGTTTAAGGTTGGAGTTTTGAATTTTAATCGAGTCTATCAAGTCAATTTTTATTTTAAAAAAATTCAAAGTAATGTTGTTTTAGTAAAAAAACACAAAAATCAACGGGTTGTAATTGGATTTTGCCGAGTCAACCCACCGGGTCGGCTGAGTCATGGCTTATCCTATTTTTTTATCAACCCGATCCAGTTCCAGACCCGAGTCAGCCGGGTCGCAGGTCGACCCACTAAGCCGAGCCGGACTGGCTTTCAAAACTATTGATTCAACCATGAAAATGATGACACGTGTCACTAATCCATAGCGAGGACGAAGACGAAGGCCCCTATCAATTCATAAAGTTACCTATAGCCAACAGGTCCCACACCAAACCGTAACCACAGTTTAACAAACTCAAACCGCCTAATCATTTTTCGCGTTCCCAGATTGTTTTTGATCAATTCATTATACTGTAATAGTGAAAAGATTATAATTATAATTTTTTTTTGTGATTTTTGTTTTTTTAATACTTAACATATTTATCACTTTATATTTAATATATTTGTGATTATTTTTTTATTTACATTTTCTTGTATTTTTTTCTGTAAATTTATACTTTTTTATAGAAATATTATTATTTTTTATTCTTGAAAATATTTATGGCTCCGCACTTTCAAACACACATAAGCTCTTATTTTCTTCTCTATGACTGCAGGGGACAACAATCTAGACCCTAAGCCTACTCGTAGGACCCTTTATTTTTTTTCTTTATTAATGGGGCATATGACTTTATTTAAAAATGAGCTAGGCATGTGCGCCTAACTTGCCAGTTCTAAATTGAGCATGAACTTTTTTATATATAATTTTAATTTTTAATTGATAATTGATAATTTTTTTATATGTATCTTTTAAAATAATGTTTTAATTTATATTAAAATTAAAATTTCTTGTCTATGATTAATTTATGATTGCAAGCGGAACAGAAAAACAGATATGTCCAATGAATAATTGCCATGTAGACAATTAATGTCTTTTTTTACCACGAAAAACAATAATTACTAATCAGAACAATAATTTAACTGAACTACAAACACTAAGATCCTGTTTTTTAAAGTAGCACAGTATTTAAAAAAAAACAATAACACGGTTAAAAATTTATTTAAAATAATAATATAGTTTGAAAATTTAGGTACCACTTTTTAAAAAATACAATAGAGGGAATTTTATTGATTTTTTAACAAATTATTTTAAATTCTAAATTTCAAAATAAATAAATATTATTTTTTCCATGGTTGCGATTAAAATAATGTTTATTTAAGATAATATTTTAAAAACAAATAAATACTAGTTTTAAATTTTAATTTGAAGTTATAAAAAAGATAATATTTATTGAGATATAAAAGGTATTTTGAATTTAAAAAATAAACGAACCCGAGATTCATTATTAATGGACATGGAACTAAGCATGTGAATAAAAAAATCGAATATAACTTATTTTCAATGAAACTGGCTATTTGAAGTTGTGTTAAAAAAAATATATATTATAAAAAATATTGAACAAATATTTTATTTTAATATTAATATATCAAAATAATTTAAAAATATAAAAAAAATACAATCGACCGTAACATACTCTAAAAATAGTCCGCGTTGACTTGTCAAAGTAAACTCTCCCCTATCCCCTTTTATCTTCTTGCTACTATTCTTATTTCTCAAGTGAACCCGCCCGCCATCCATTCAACTGGCATCGATTGGAAAACCACCCGCTACAAAGCATAAACTCTTCTCTTTCCGATCTGGGTGTATTAAACACAGTCCTTAATTTCCTAGCTTGATCATGTACTCATCAAACTCATCTTCTTATGACAAATTCTCCACTTCGCAGCCACCAGTCTTCAGTCAAGATACATCAACAACTGGGATTCCAGTGAGTACAACAAGCCAGTTCTACAGTACTGATGGTTCTAGATCTTCTATTGAACTCCGATCCAAGAGCAAGGGTCCCTGGTCAACTGGGTTATGTGACTGCTTCGATGATTGGCGAAACTGTAAGTTCACGGCCTTTTAATTAAAAAATGCCTCTCTTTGGTGGCGCGTTATTTACACGCCCTGCATTTCCAAGCGTGGGCTTGGTAGTTGGTGTCTCATTGCCTGAATTATTTGTTCTCTTTTTTCTCGTTCTCTTTTTGGTGGTTTTACAGGTTGTGTAACTTTTTGGTGCCCCTGCATCACTTTTGGGCAAATTGCTGAAATTGTCGATAAGGGATCTTCATGTGAGTACTTTATAGTATTTCACATCAATTAATTAGTTTTTGTAGTGTTACTATTAGTTTTATGATAGATGGTTTGTTTCATTATTAATCAAGAAGTTGAGGTTAAGAAAATTGAACCAGTGAATTACTTAATCGATTTTAGAGAAATATTGCCAGTACTCAATCAATTCCATGTCTGTAGATACTAATTAGCATGTTGATTAAGAGGTAAAATTACTGATTATCTTGATGTATGTGTTGCATGCAGCCTGTGGTGTAAATGGAGCACTTTACGCACTGATTTCATGTGTCACTTGCTGTCCGTGCTGCTACTCGTGCTTCTATCGTGCAAAAATGAGGCAGCAATACTTGTTGAGGGAAACTCCCTGCGGGGACTGTTTGGTTCATTGCTGCTGTGAGTATTGTTCTTTGTGTCAAGAATATCGCGAGCTCAAGAGTCGTGGATATGACTTGGCCATGGGTAAGGATGTAATTTTGCACAAGACTATTACACGCATGTGTTTTTTAGATCTTGTCTGAGTTTCTTATTTAACTATATGGTGTTTCTGCTTGCTTGCTTGAATTGTTTAGGATGGCATGGCAATGTGGAGAAGAAGAATCGCAGCGTAGAGATGGCTTCAGTGCCACCGACTGTTGAAGAAGGCATGAGCCGATAGGGAGCGTTTGTGTAAAACAGAGTGATGTATTAATTATTATTATTATT